>OQVZ01000527.1_pt1 | contig 14748 bp, 14 predicted proteins | sample 1691571 | NCBI WGS metagenome assembly OQVZ01 (sample SAMN03418261, study PRJEB22391) | human gut metagenome | biome: human-gut; feature: organic feature; material: feces | host: Homo sapiens | place: Tanzania | collected 2013-01
CGCTCACGAGGGTACGCCGAACGAAAATATGGAAATTATGGGGCGAAAATAGGCATAATAGGATGTGGAGCAATAGGAAGTAAAGTCGTAGAATTGTTGAAGCCGTACCATTTAGACGTTTATGTATATGATCCATATCTTTCAGAGGAGCGAGCAAACGACCTTGGTGTTAAAGGTGTTGATATGGAGGAACTATTTAGTTTGTGTGATGTCGTTAGTAATCATTTGCCTGATATCCCGGAAACCAAAGGTCTTATAAATGAAAGACTACTCGGAATAATGAAACCAACAGCGACATTCATCAATACTGGTCGTGGAGCACAAGTTGACGAAAAATCTCTAAACAAGTTCTTGAAAAAACGCAAAGACATGTGCGCTTTATTAGATGTTACATCCCACGAACCATTGCTCCCTTGGTCTCCTTTGTATTGGCGCAAAAATGTCTTTTTAACTCCCCATATCGCAGGCAGTTTATCAGAGGAATTCGGAAGAATGGTAGAATATATGGTCCAAGCGTATCACGATGTGATTAAAGGAAATAATAACATGTGTGAGACAAGTATAGAAATGTTAGCAAAACAAAGTACACATTAATATGTTTCAGAAAATTTCGGACAAGGCGAAAAAGTTTTGGAGGCGTACCCCATTTGGTAAAACAAAAAAAGTTGACGATCCCATGCGTTGGGGGGTTATTGGCTTAGGTTATATGGCAGAAACATTCTCTTGTGCCATAGATGGTAACAAAGATGGAGTTGTTTTTGCTGTTGCCTCACGTTCATTGGATAAAGCCCGAAAGTTTGCCTCACACCATGGCAATTGTAAAGCGTATGGTAGTTATAAAGAAATGGTGAACGATAAAGGACTCAATTTGGATGTTGTGTACATAGCCACTCCCGTAAAATATCATTATGAGCATGTGAAGCTATGTCTAGAGGCAGGATTGAATGTTCTTTGTGAGAAACCAATCACAAGTACTCTAGAGCAATTTAAAGAGCTTGTTACTATTGCACATAATAATGGTTGCTTTTTCATGGAAGGCATGTGGATGAAATGTCTTCCATCATTCCAAAAAGCTTGCCAATGGATACGAGAAGATAGAATAGGAGAGGTTGAACTTATAAAGGCTGATTTATATAAACGCGAACTTATACGTGAAAAATATGCTATATACAATGCAGACGAAGGTGGTGGTGTTCTTCATGATTTTGGTGTCTATGCTATAGCTTTTATGGAATGCTTCATTGGAGGTCTACCAGATAAAATTAATGCAATGTGTAGAACTTCTTCTCATGGTGTAGATTCAGATTGGCAAATTTCAGCAGAAAGGGAGGGGAGAAAAGCCTTTGTTAACTTATCATCAAACTTTGGCTCACTTAGTAAGGCTGCTGTAATAGGAAATAATGGCTTTATTGAATGGAATTCACAATTTAATAGAACCTGTTGTGTTACACTTTATAACGCAAGTGGTAATCAAACAGAAAAATACTCCACTTCATATACTTACGAAGGTTTTGAATATGAGGTTAATGAAGTTCATAAGTGTATTCGCAATGGTTTGAAGGAAAGTCCTATTATTACACTTAATGGAACATATAATACAATGCAAATAATTGATTGTTTATGCAAATCATAAATAGAGTATGACAGAACAAATAAAGCAACTTATAGAATTGATTATACCAGTTTGCACATCGTGGATAAAAAAAGGAATAGATGGATTAGAACGTTTTATTGATCCTAATGATAATGTAGAAATATCTGCACATTATGGGGCAACACATGCTGCTGCTGCTTTAATTATTTTTGGGAAAAAAACTTCTAATGAATCACTTTATAAGCAAGGTTTATCACTCTTACATAGTATATTAGCACGTTGGGATGATAGCAAGAAATTATCAGCATTTCACTCTGATTTTAATAATTTTGCCATTTCTGTGGCTGAGCCATTAGTTGACGATGAAACAGCGCAACAAATTCGAAAAAAGATTTGCGAAACAACAGATAGTAACCATTCTACGATAAATTGGCTTCCTATGCGTTGGGTTGTTAATAAAAAACGCATAGAATGGACAGGTGATAATAATTATCAGAATATCATCAATAAGTGTAAAGATATTATATCTAAAGCCACTAATGCAGATGGAGGGATTGAGGACCGTTTGCCTCATGGAATGAGTTTCAATTTTCAATACGACTTGGCGACAGTTGCTATATTGCAGTATCTACGAGTACATGAAGAACAAATAGATTTGAGTAAAGAACTCGGATTCTTATTGAATGCAGTTGCTCCAGACGGAGATATTAACTATCAGGGAAGAGGAACCAATCAGATTTTTGCGTGGGGATTATGGATTTATTTACTTACTTCAAGTGGTAATACCAAAGCTCTTTCAACGGCTTTAAATTTTCTTGAACCACGTTTGAAAAAGATGCTTGATCACAATAACATTATGCTCAATGAGTGGGATGGTAAGGAAAAATACTTATGGTGGGATTATCATTATGCTTCCGTATATACGGCTCATTGTCTTCTTTGGCTTGTTATGGCATATTTTGATATAGATAAGGCGAAAATAACGCCATTGTTTCCAACTACAACAGAAACAGGATTACATATTTATCGTTCTGAGAAGTTTTTTGTTAGTTGGTTTGAAGGTCGCTCTGAATATTTGGCAGAGAAAGGACCTGCAATAGCTGCAATATGGACTAAGGAACAAGGAATGATATGTAAGGGTACGTTTGCTCCTTGGCAAGGAGCATTCGGAAATAAGTACATTTATGAAGATGTGGTTATGAAGAATTATTGCGGTTTGTTGGAGTTGAAACGCAACAAAGATTGGAGTAAGAATCGCTATATACATAAATTGATGCCAAATTTGGAAAATAAAGATTCCTGCTTATTTAAGTCCATTTTCTGTCCCATATCGGTTTGTGAGAATGATGGGATAGTAAAAATAATTTGGAACTATAAAGGTTACTCTGAACTTGTTTTCAATTTACCGACAACCTCTGAGAATTGCAAGTTTCAACTTTTTGCCGATGGTAATATAATTCCAGTATTCTGCAATAGTGCCATTAAAAATCAGTATAATTGGATGTATTTACATCAGAGCAGAAGCTTGAAGTGTAAGCAGATAATTATGGTAATACAATAAAAAAGATTTATGCCTATATTATTACAAATAAATGTTACTGCCAATTGGGGTAGTACGGGTAAAATAGCAGAACAAATAGGACAGTGTGCAATCAAGAATGGTTGGAGTAGTTATATAGCCTACCGTTGGAATTACCATCCGTCTATGTCTAATCTAATCCGAGTGAGTGGAAAATATGGAATATTCTCCCATTATCTTGGGAATTACTTATTTGACAAAGAGGGGTTGCTCTCATCGCGCGATACAAAGAAATTGATTTCTCGAATCAAAGAAATAAAGCCGGATGTAATTCATTTGCATAATATACATGATCATTGGTTAAACTACAAGTTGCTATTTGAGTATCTCAATCATACAGATATAAAAGTAATGTGGACATTTCACGATTGTTGGCCATTTACTGGACACTGTTTTCATTTTGTGACTAAGAATTGTGACCGTTGGAAGACCTTGTGCTATGATTGTCCTTTACAGCATGAATATCCCAAGACTTTAGTGGATAGATCGACTAAAAATTTTGAGTTGAAGAAACAATTGTTTGGAGGATGCAAGAATCTTTCAATTGTCGCGTGTTCTGAATGGCTTGGAAATTTTGTAAAGGATTCGTTCCTTAAGGATAAACCATTGACAATTATTCACAATGGAGTTGATTTAAAAGTGTTCCGCCCGACTGTACCTAAGAAATCATTTGAAGACGGAAAATTCCGAATTCTTGCAGTTTCGAATGTTTGGAACAAAGAGAAAGGTATAGATGATATATATAAATTAAGTGAGATTTTATCCAGTGATTACCAAATTACCATTGTGGGACTATCCGAAAAACAATTTAAAAATTTACCGCGAGGCATAATAGGTATACAACGTACTCAGAATATTCAAGAACTTGTGGATTTATACTCAGAGTCAGATGTGCTTATAAATCCCACCTATGCAGATACATTTCCTACAGTTAATTTAGAAGCCTTGGCTTGTGGAACGCCAATTATAACCTATCGCACGGGTGGCTCGCCAGAAGCTATTGATGAAAAGTCAGGTATGGTGGTTGAACAAGGTGATATAAAGGGTATAATTGCGGCGTTACGTAGGATGAAAGACTTCCCGTTTTTAGTAGAAGATTGTCGAAAACGGGTAGAGATTTTTTTCGAGAAGGACAAGTGCTTTGAAAGATACGTGAATCTTTATTCTGACCTTATAGTGCAATGATATGGCAAAAAGAGTTTTGTTAGCAACCCAATATTTTTATCCAGAAAACTTCAAGGGTAATGATATTGCTTTTGAACTTTCAAAAAGAGGGTATAACGTTGAGGTTCTTACTGGAATACCAAATTATCCAGAAGGAAAATATCCTAAAGGTTATGGTATCTTCAGAAAGAGAATAGAAACTATAGGTGGAGTAAAGGTATTTAGAATTTTTCAAACCCCTCGTAAGACGGGGTTCACATATTTAGTTATCAATTATGTTAGTTTTGTAGTTTCTTCTGTTTTTTGGGTTTTATTTTTCTTCTGCTTCAAAAAACGATATGATGCTATCTTTTTTCAGCAGTTGTCACCTGCTACGAGTTGTGTACCTGCTGTCCTTTTAAGCAAGATAAAAAACACACCTTTATATACATGGGTATTGGATATCTGGCCTGATTCAGTTACTTCCACATTGGGTAATAAAGGTAAAATAATTGAACCTGAAATAAAAAAACTTGTGGACTGGATGTATCGTGCTTCGAACAAGTTGCTCATTAGCTCGAAGGGAATGGCAAACTTGATAGACAGAGATGCCGACTATTCTGAAAAAATAGTATATTTTCCCAATTGGAGTGATGATCTTAAAGCAATGACAATGGAAGAAATTCCGGAATTACCAAAAGGGTATATAATTATGATGGCTGGTAATATAGCTGATGGTTTGGGTATAGATAGGCTTGTAGCTCTATTGTGTGAAATGAAAGATACACCCGAAGCAAAATTCATCTTTGTGGGAGGAGGTAACTTGCAAAAACAAATGGAAGATGAGTGTAAGCGTAAAAAACTAAATAATGTATACTTCATGGGCAAGCAACCCTTTAGTAAAATGCCTGCATTTTATGCTAAAGCAGACGCAATGTTGCTTACTTTAAAAGCAACTACATTACCGCACTTAGATGCAACTGTGCCAGCACGACTTCAAGGATACATGGCTGGAGGAAAACCTGTGTTGGCTATGATTGGAAAAGGGGCGTCAGATCTAATCAATGAGGCTAATTGTGGTTATGCTGTTCCTGCAGGTGAATATAAGAAACTTGCAGCCTATATAAAGAATACGGTATTGAAAAATAGGGAAGCTTTTGCCAAAAAGGGAGAGAACGGGCGTATGTATTATGAGCAACATTTTATGAAAGAAGAATGCATTACTAATCTTGAAAAGATAATGTTCGAATAAACTATGAGTAAAATATTATTATTGGATGGTGAGGGTGTACAAGTAGTTTGCATGGCTCGTGAGTTGAATAAACTTGGTCATGAGTTAACAGCTCTTTGTGCGCAAAAGGTTAGTAGCGGATATGCTACTAAATATCTACATCATAAGTACAAATCACCTAATGTACACCTAGAGGCTGAGTCTTTCAAAACTTATTTCTATGAGCATCTGAAGCAGCACAGGTATGATCTAATTATTCCAATGGGGGATGAATCTGCTTATTTTTTAAGTCGCGAAAAGGTAAAAGTGGAACAGCAATATAAAATAATATGTGCTGTGGAGACGTATTCTACATTTGAATTGGCTAATGATAAGCAGAAACTTATGGAAGTATGTGAAAAGTTCGACATCGTGCATCCGCGTACTAGGGCTTTACCTTCAATAAAGTTGGGGACAGAAAGTTCAGAGTTTAGGAATAATTTAAAATATGTGGCAGAGTATGTGGGATTTCCAGCTATGATTAAGCCTAACTTGTCGGCAGGAGCTAAGGGGATTATTAAAGTTGGAAACTTGGAGGAACTGGAAGACAATTATCCGGTTATTGCTAATAGTTTTGGCGCTTGTGCGCTACAGCAGTATGTGGAACAGCCTGATTATTATTATAATGTAATGTTGTTTCGTAGGTATGATGGAAAGACAGTTGCCTCAACTGTGATTAAAATCCGCAGGTTCTTTCCACTTAAAGGTGGTACAAGTTGCTATAGTGAGACGGTGGAACATCCATTTCTCGTAGAACAGTGTGAACGCTGTTTGGACAAATTAAATTGGCATGGCTTTGCTGACTTTGACATATTGGAAGATAAACGGACTCATGAACTTAAAATTATTGAGATTAACCCTCGCGTCCCATCAAGTCTCCAGGCTAGTTTTGCTGCAGGTGTAAATTTTGCGAAAATATTTGTAGATGAATATCTTGGCAATGGCGCAGAACTGTTTAATATGACTAAATATAAATCTGGTCAGCAGGTTCGATGGTTTGGATTGGATGTGATGTGGTTTTTGTTTTCACCTGAGAGATTCAAGTTTAAACCATCATGGTTTAAGTTCTTTGGGAAAGATGTAAGTTATCATGATGGAGCATGGAATGATCCATTGCCTATGATAGCCGGGTGTCTTCAGGGAATTATGAAGTATTTGGATCCAAATTTTAGAAAAGCTAAACTGAAAGGATAAAACATATGAATATTATGGATAGTACAAGACTGATGAATCCGAGGGGGGGTAAAAGATTAGATTACAATGACTTAGCCAAGGCTTTTGGAATGTTGGCAATCATTTGGGGCCATATCCGTCTTACAGGATGGAGTAAGGCGTTCGTATATGCATGGCATATACCTTTATTTTTCTTCCTGAGTGGTATGGTTTTCAATAAATGTAAGTATGCTGATTTGTAAGCCTCCGGTGACGCCCGTCATTGAGTCCTGAAACTTCAGGGTTACCTTCGCGGAAAACATTTTTCTTATGATGACACGCGAAGAAGTTGCGGAGGTTATAACCTTCTGCAAGAAGAACGGCATCTCCTATAAAGCAAGATTGGCGGAACTTGGCATCCCGGCATGGAAGTTCTACGACAGCAAGTCCCGGTATGCCCTCGAGCAGGAATCTTCAGAAGCCAAGGGTGAGTTCCTGCAATTGTATGACGGCGGTTCGTCTGTGCCTATGCCATCTTTTGCGGCAACGTCAGGCAGGAAGGCAAAAGGCAGGAAGGAGGCCGCGGCATCCCAGATGCTCAGCATAGAACTGCGCACTCCCAACGGCACGATGATGCGCATTCAGGGAGAGATGGGCCAGGACTTTATCCAAAGTATAATCAGGGCGTCCAGCGGTCATGTTTAGCCTGAACGACAGTATGCGGTATCTGCTGTACAATCAGCCGACCGACATGAGAAAGAGTTATCATTCTCTTAGCGGCATAGTGACCAACATCCTTGACCGTGATCCCTGCAATGGCGATGTGTACATCTTCATCAACAAGAACCGGAACCGCATCAAACTTCTTCACTGGGAGCCGGGAGGAATGGTCATCTACTCCAAGCTGCTTGAAGCAGGTACTCTTGGTCGAGGGCCCGATATTGGTGGAGACAACCTGTTCGGCATCATCGAATGGCGCGATCTGGTCCTTCTGGTTGAAGGTATCATTGAGAAGCCGGACAGTCGCAGGCAACGTCTTGAGAGCCTGAAAAAGTTGCGGAAATGATATCACAAAATCAGCCGTAGAGTTGCATATATGGCACTTTTTTCTTAACTTTAAGTATTGAAAAAAGAAAAAAATGACGGTGGAAGAGCAACTGATATCAGCGCTTGCCGAAGTTGAAAGACTTCGTAAAGCCGTCGTCGGCAAGGATGCCGAAATATCTCATAAAGATGCCCTGCTCTCTCTGAAGGACGCTGAAATCTCCCAGAAGAATACTGAAATCAAGAAACTCAGCGACACTCTCCTGTGGCTTCGCCGTAAAGTCTTCGGCAAGATGTCGGAAAAGAATCTGCCTCTTGATCCGGACCAGCTTCTCCTCTTCGAGCAGGAGCACCTGACTGATGAGGAGCGCGCCCGGCTCGACAAAGAGGTTGAAGCGGCGGAGCAGCAGATGACCAAAACCATAACCGTCAAGGTGAAACCTTCCCGTAGGGACTTGGATACCACAGGCCTTCCTACGGAAGTCATCGATATCTATCCTGATGGGACAACCGATGAAAATGGCAATCTCAAGGATGAGTATGTCGAGATTGGCACCGACGAGTCGTCCCGCCTGGAGCACATTGCGGCAAAAACATACATCAAAAAGACGGTCATCCATAAGGTCATGCTCAAGTCCGACAGTAACAACAAGACTCCTGAGGACAGGAGAATCATCTGCGCCCGTCTCCCTCTGGCTCCGGTAAACAGATGTATGGCCGGCGCATCGGTGCTGACCGACATCATAATCGGCAAGTTCATGTATCATCTTCCGTTCTATCGCCAGATACAGCAATACAAGGAATCGGGCATCACGATAAGTGACTCCACGATGGGAGGCTGGTATGAAGCCGCTGTCGAGAAACTGAAACTCCTGTACGACATCTTGCGGCAGCACATTCTGCAGAGTGAGTACATCCAGATAGACGAGAGCGTCCTCCCTGTCATTGACAGCGAGAAACATAAAGCCCGCAAGGGCTATGAGTGGTGCGTTCGCGATGCGATACGCGGTGCGGTCATGTTCTACTATGACCGCGGAAGCCGTGGCGGCAAAGTCGCCCGCGAGATACTTGGCGCCTATAAAGGCGCTGTCCAATGTGACGGTTATGACGCCTACGACCAGTTCGAAAAGAATGACAATATAACCGTCTATGGCTGCTGGGCACACGCACGCCGCAAGTTCGTTGACGCTCTCAATGAGAACAATCGGCTGGCGACAGAAGCATTGTGCTTTATCCGCAAGATCTACAAAGTGGAATCTGATGCGAACAAGGCTGGCTTAAATGCGGATGAACGCAAGGAACAGCGCCTGAAGATATCGTATCCGACAATACGGCTCTTTGAGACGTGGATGAAAGAAACATATCTGAAGGTTCTTCCAAACAGCAAGATGGGTGACGCGATCGAATACACATACTCCCTGCTGCCCAGGCTGTCGCGCTATGTGAACGACGGGCGCATCAACATTGACAACAACCTAATTGAGAATGCCATCAGGCCGTTAGCTTTAGGCAGAAAGAACTATCTGTTCTGTGGCAATGACGCATCTGCGTATCGTGCAGCAATCGTATATTCGCTCATAAGCACCTGCAAGGCTGCCGATGTTGACCCTCGGACCTGGATGGAGGACGTGCTGAGAAAGATCCCATACTACCAGCGCGACCAGCGGGATCTGGCGGAACTCCTGCCTTTCAATTGGAAAAATAGATATGAATAGGTCCTTCTCGTGACCGACTCGACCCGACTCGTCACCAATAGTCAACGAATAGCACCAACTCGTACCGAGTCGGTGCTAAAAGTCCGATTTGTGCAATACGGGCGTCACCGGAGGCTTACGCTGATTTTAGGACTTTTTTTATGAAGAAAGTGAAATCGCTGCTCGTGCCATATGTGATATTTTCGTTCTTGACCTGGTTGGTGTGGGCAGCGTTTTCCTTAGTTACACATGCCAAAGTAGATAGTTATTGGATGCCGTTGGCGCAGACTTTCATCGCTCAAGGTAGTGGTGGTTTCTTGGTTCACAATGTGCCGCTGTGGTTTGTAACTTGCCTGTTTGTGATGGAGGTTATCTATTATTTCTTGTCAGGCTTCAAGGAAGTATGTATTTTGATTGTCAGCATTGCCTTGGCATCGGTAAGTTATTACATGATTACGTATGTCGATGTCGTAGATATTACTTTGCTGCCTTGGAATTTAGAGGTTGCTTGTCTTGGCTTGCCTTTTTTCGCGATAGGACATCTGATAGTGCAGAAATTCGGACATCAGAAGATGCAGAACTGGGTGGATAGCCATCGTGTCGTTGCATTTATTTCATGCATGTTGCTCGGTTCCCTTGTGTTTATTGGAAGTAGTTGCAATGGCAGCATATCATTTGGACATGCAGGTATACATAATCCGTTGATTACATATCCATGTGCATTGGCGGGAATAACGATGATGCTTTTGTTCTGTATGTTGCTTGCCGGTACTGAGTCTTGTCGGAATGATGCAAAGTGGATGCATTGGATTAAATGGTTCGGTCGCAACAGTTTCACCGCTATGGCTATCCACAATCCGATCAAGGGCTTTGTCTGTGTAATTATTGGTGTGCTTTTCGGATGTGGAAGTGCTGAAGTTTCTAATAACGATAATTATTCGGTGGTGGCATTTGTATTGACATTGACAATTACTATTGTTGGTATTTCTCTGGTTAATTGGGTAAAGACAGTATATAACAAGTTGGTGATGAAATAGATGATAGCTGGAAGCGGAGCATAAGTGCCAGTCCATATTCCAACTATTGCATATTTGAATTTTTAAAAATGAAAAGAGTATTGATAACTGGTGCCAATAGTTTTGTGGATACTTCCGTGGAACGTTGGCTGATGCGCGAGCCTGATAAATATCAGGTGGATACGGTGGATACTATGGATGGAGTTTGGAAACAAGCCGATTTCTCGAAGTATGATGCTGTATTTCATGTTGCGGGTATTGCTCATGTGGATCCGAAGCCGGAAATGGCTCCTCTTTATTATAAGGTAAACAGGGATCTGGCTATAGAGGTGGCTAAGTGGGCGAAGTCTCATGGCGTGAAGCAGTTTATTTACATGAGTTCGAAAATCGTTTATCACGCGAGCAAGTCATTGAAGGGGGATGTGGTAACCAAAGATACGATGCCTAACCCTAATGATTTCTATGGTGATTCTAAATTGCAGGCAGAAAAGGGTTTGAATGAATTGTCGTGTGATGCGTTTAAGATAGCTATTATTCGTCCGCCAATGATTTACGGACCTACCGGAAAGGGTAATTTCCAGAGGCTGGCTTGGCTGGCCACTAAGACACCGGTATTTCCGGCGTGGCACAATAAGCGGTCGATGCTTGCAATTGACAATTTGTCTGAATTCGTGAAGCAGCTGATTGCGAGAGAACTAGACGGTACATTCTATCCGCAGAATAAGGAGTTGGTGGACACTGTGGAGTGTATCCGGTTTTTTGCGAAGATGTACGGAAAGAAGGTTTGGATAACCGGTTTGTTTAATCCTTTGGTATGGTTGGGTTCTTTCGTTTTGCCTCAGATTCCTAAGATGTTTTCTGATTCGTATTATGTCCCGGAGATGTCGAAATATGATTTTGACTATAATGTGGTGACTTTTGATGAGAGTCTTAAGGGGATAGAACCGAAGAAGACAATGAGATAATGGTTTTGTCTTATGGCGTATAGATTTTTCAAGCGTTTTTTTGATGTTATTTGTGCCCTGCTGGGCATCATTGGAACTAGTCCCATATGGATTGTAAGTATTATACTTACAGAGATAAGTGATCCGGGACCATTATTCTATTTTGCAAATCGTGTGGGCAAGGACAATAAGCAGTTCAAGATGTGGAAGTTCAGGTCGATGCGTGTTGCGCGTGGGGCGAATGAGGCGTCTTTGCGTCCGGATCAGGACCGTATATTCTGGTGGGGTAAGGTGATGCGTCGTCTTAAGATTGATGAGCTCCCTCAACTGATAAATATTATGAATGGGACGATGTCGATTGTGGGTCCGCGTCCTGCGGCTGTTGACCAAGTGGATATTACCCGTGGGGGTGAGAATGCGATTGCTGCGACTGTCCCTTGTGGACTTACTTCGCAGTCGAGCCTGTGGGATTATATCTATGGTGACCAGTTTCCTGATGAGAAGGAGTATAATGAGAAGGTTTTGCCTATCCGCTTGAAGCTGGATGTGTATTATGTGAAGCATGCTTCGTTCTTTGGGGATGTCAAACTGATTCTATGGACAGTGGTGGCGATTCTCTATACGGCATGTGGAAAGTACCCTCAGTGGATGCATGATAAGCTGGTGGGGTATAGTAAGAATGTTTAATAAGATTATATTGATAAAATGAAATATTTACTGGTTGTGGCTCATCCTGATGATGAGACTTTGGGTGCTGGGGCATCGATGTGGAAGTGGTCACGTAATGGTGATGTTGTGTATGTGTGCATTATGTGTACTGAGGCGAAGGCTCGTGCTTTCCGTCCTTCGGATGCGGAGTTGGGGGATGATACTAATGAGTCGAATAAGTTCCTTGGTGTCAATAGGATATACGAGGGGACATTTCCTAACATTGAAATGAATACTGTGCCTCATTTGAAGTTGGTGCAGTTCATTGAGGCTGCGCCGGCGGGAGTTGTCTGGAAGAGGACGGAGGCGGTCTGCTGTTTCAGCGTTTCCGTGATCTGAAGTTTCTGGCGGGGTTCCAGTTTGATGATTTTCCAGACGGTTTCATAGCCCGGCTTGGAGAGTTTGAGCAGATGTGTTCCGGCGGGAATGCGGCAGCCGAACGGGGTTTTCCCCTGCGGCTTGCCGAGAAGCACGACTTCCGCATCCTGCGGTTTCGAATTGATGCGGAGTACCGCGCGCGGATCTTCCTGTTTTTTTTCTCCGCATCCAGCAAGGAGCAGGGCGAGTGCGGAGACGAGGGCGAAAAGAGAATATTTTTTCATGAGGTCACTTCCTTCTCAGCTGCCTGTCGAATTCGAGTTTGTAGGTTTTGAGTTTGGGATATGCTTTGCTGTCGGGACCGAGCAGATCCATGGCTTTCTGGCATTCGGCGGAGGCGCGGGCGTAGTCGCGCAGTTTGTAGAACTGCTGAATATTGAATTCAAGGTCGCGGCGGAGTTTTTCAAATTTCTGTTCCGCTTCCGCGAGATGTTTGCGGGCCACATCCCATTCCTGCGGTTTTGGGGTGAACTGCTCGAAGTATTCCATGGAAAGTTTGTAGCGTGAGATGGCCTGACGGAGGTTTTCCGGTTTTGCCTGATAGGATTCGTAAAGGTCCTCGGCCTTGCGGAAGGTCAGATGCGCATATTTTTGCATTTCTTCGACATTCATGGAGACGGAGATCAGACCGTTGTCGTCGGAGAAGCGGTCGATGGCCCGTTCAATGGCTTCAAAGGAACTTTTGGCGAAATTATTGTGGACGGTGATGGTGTTCTGTCTGTTGTTTTGAACGATGGTCAGCGTGCGGTTTTCGTCAACGTCTTTGGTGACAACATCTTCGGGATCCTGCTGGAGCTTCATGAAGTCGGTTGCGAGGATGGCATCGCGCAGATCCTGCATCGCCTGCGCGGGGACGGACGGAATCGTTTTCTGGAAATGGCGTCCGTATTTGAGGTCATCGAGCGTGAAATACGCAGTGTCGTTTTCAACGGTCAGCGCAAAACGGAAGATGTTGCCGGGTTCGGTTTTTGTGCGCTGGTAGCTCAGAACGAAATCCGGTTTTTTGACTGCAGCAGCTTGTGAACTCTCCGCTTTCGGTTCCATCATATTGAGTTTGACGAAGACTGCAAGGACGATCAGTGCGAGCGCAAAGACGAGGACCGGATAGAGAAGTTTGAATTTCTTCTGTGCCGGAGCGGAACCCTTCTTTTCCTCCTCTTTCTTTTTGTCTTTGGAAAAGAGCGTTTCGAGGGATTTCAGGTCGACGGACGGTTTGGACGGCTGTTCCGGTGCGGGTGCGGGAGCCGGGGCGGACGCTTCGGGTTTCGGTGCGGCAAGCTGTTCGGCGAAAATGAGTGTCTGATCGCCGATGACAATGGTGTCGCCGTCCGCCAGTGCGGTTTCCGCGGAAATCTGTTTGCCGTTGAGACGGGTTCCGTTGGTGCTGCCGAGATCGAGGATTGACCAGGCGGAGCCGTTGAAGGTTATTTTCGCATGATAGCGCGAAACGCCGGTGACGAGAAGCTGGATGTCGTTGTCCTCTTCGCGTCCGACGGATACGCCGGGCGGTGTGAGTTCCATGTTGGTTCCCGCTCTGGGACCGTTCAGAAAAAAGAGTTTCATGATTTATCTCCGAATAAGTTCGTTGGTGCGGGGGCTGTCCCGGCGAGTCCGGACGGACGGGCGTTCAGTTCGGGGAGCAGTTCCACATCCAGATCAATATAATCTCCGGTCTGCGTGTCGGTCCGTGCGAGGGTTCCGGCGGGCAGTTCGATGGTGAGCACGGCGGCGCGGCAGCCTTCACAGAACCGCCAGGGCGGAAAGGCTGTGCGCTGATGAACAATCCGGTTGTCGCCGGAAAGAAACAGAACGTCGATGGGCTGCGACATGAAGAGCGAGTGGACGGCGTTGCAGTGTTCAAAGATGAGGGCGTCGAACTCGTCTGAGAAGTTGCGTCCGATCATGCCGCGCATCCGCGTGAAGAAGGCTCGCGCGCGGCGCGGCTCTTTCGCGAGAACAGTTTTGCGTGTGACGTTATGCAGAATCATGGGTTACCGCATCGCTTTCATTGCCTGGAGGATTACGGGGCCGAGCATCAGCAGGAAGACGGCGGGGAAGATGAAGAGGACGACCGGCATGAGAAGTTTGACCGGGGCTTCGCCCGCGAGTTTTTCCGCGAGGGCGAAACGCTTGTTGCGGAGCTGGTCGCTCTGAATGCGGAGGAGTCCGCCGATGCTGATACCGAGTTCATCCGCCTGGACAATTGCGTTCAGAACGGCGGAAAGT
>OQVZ01000528.1_pt1 | contig 14739 bp, 14 predicted proteins | sample 1691571 | NCBI WGS metagenome assembly OQVZ01 (sample SAMN03418261, study PRJEB22391) | human gut metagenome | biome: human-gut; feature: organic feature; material: feces | host: Homo sapiens | place: Tanzania | collected 2013-01
TTCGTCACTACTTGGTGTAATAAGACCAGGACGAACAATCAACGAATAGAACTTCATCCATTGTTCTGCCAATGATTTGAAGGAATTATTGTCTTCCTCATCTGAATTATGATAGGATAAATGTATCTCACTTTCTGTAACACATCTGCTAATATGTGGACTATAAAATAATCCTTTTTCGAAATCACACTTATCACTTTCCGCATTGCTCAAAGCCATCACTAATGTAGGTTCATCATAAGCATAATCATAGACCATTTTATATGCTGGTTCAATTGCTATAAATAATAGATTCTTGTATTTATTTCTTAAATATGAAGCTGCTTTTGCACTGGCTGTATTACAAGCTATAACTATTGCTTTACAATCTTTTTCTATGAAAAATTCAACTATTTTATTGCATATTTCTTTTATTTCTATATATTCGTTTGAAGCCATACCCAATTCTAATGTGTTCATTCTTTTTATTAAATTCATTTTGGTTATTCAATAATAGAGAGATGTTAATTAGTAGAGGTAGAGGGTCTGCTCAATCTAATTTAAGCCAAGAATTAATAAGGCAGATAGAATTGTGTTTACCATCAGAGGATGTATTAATGCAATTTTCTAATGTGGCAGGGGAAGTGTTAAAAAATAAAGAGGTTCTAGAAAAGCAAATCTCTTCTTTACGCGAAGCACGCGACCGCCTGCTGCCCAAGCTCATGAGCGGCGAAATAGAGGTATAAAAGAAAGCAGACGCAGCTGAGAAAGCTTGCGTCTGCTCTTGCAAATAAAGAATGTACGTGCTATACTAAAGATGAAAAAGGGCTCCGATAGACGGTTGACCCTGAGTTGTTAGTTAAAAAATAACCGCGAATCTGGCAGGATTGGGGCGGTTATTTTTTTGCGTGAATCTGGCCTAATGCATAACCTAGAGTAATGCCAATACCTAATGACGTCAGACATAAGCTGATGACAGCGATAAGATTATCTAAAGTTAACATGGGCCTCACCTCCCTCTTAGCTGCAGATTTCCAGCAAGTGAATCTTGCGTGCAGAGGGTTAACCGCCTACCGTTATGGAGCACCTTGAAAAATATTTTAGCATAGAAAGCATAAGCTTACAACGAACAAGCTGTGAAATCAGCCTGCGTTGTAAGCTTTTTCATTTTGCACTGTTTATTGTCGATAGGCCAAAGATGTAGTAAAATGAACGTAAAGAAAATTATAAGTTTAATCTTCAAGAGAAGCGGTGAGAACGATGATCAATGAGTATTGCGAAAATATTTTGATACAGCAGACGATGGCAGATTTTTTGCGGGAAAAATTGGGCTGGCAGGTGAGCTATGCCCATAACAAGGAAAAGCTGGGAGCCAACGGCACCTATGGCAGGGAATCGTATGAAGAGGTTATTCTGCCCAAGCAGTTCGCTGCTGCCGTAAAAAAGCTCAATCCCTGGCTTACGGACGAGCAGCTCGGAGAAGTAAAAAAAGCCTTGGAAGGTCATCTTGCCTCTGCTTCGCTAATGACGATAAACGAAGAAAAACACACCTTGCTAAAAGACGGCGTTAATGTCAGCTATGTTGACAAAAATGGTGAACGCAGACAGAGAAAGGTGCAGCTCATAGATTTTGAGAAGACGGAAAGCAATGACTTTTTGGCTGTGCAGGAGCTGAAAATCGCCAGTCCCCAGTTTGGCAGCCGCAGGACGGATATCGTCGGCTTTATCAATGGCATTCCCCTGCTGTTTGTAGAGCTGAAAAAGCAGACGGTGGATATAGCTAACGCTTATAACGACAACTACCGCGATTATCTGCATAAAATTCCGCAGCTGTTTTATTACAATGCCTTTATCATTTTATCTAACGGACTTGATGCCAAAATCGGCACCTTGGGCAGCAAGTACGCCTTTTTTCACGAATGGAAGCGTCTGCAGGAAAACGAGCAGGGACGCGTAGATTTGGAAACTATGCTTCTGGGCGTGTGCAAGAAGGAAAATCTTATCGACCTTTTGGAAAACTTCATCGTGTATGACCACAGCAACGGACGTGTGGCCAAGATTATGGCGCGCAACCACCAATATCTTGGCGTTAACCTTGCTTTTGATAAATATGCCAACAGGGATTTTTCCGGAGGAAGGCTGGGCGTGTTCTGGCATACGCAGGGCAGCGGCAAAAGCTATTCGATGCTGTTTTTGACGCAGAAAATAAAACGTAAATTGCCCGGATCACCAACCTTTGTTATGGTTACAGACAGGGAAGAGCTTAACAAACAGCTTAGCGCGACCTTTGCCAACTGCGGTGCTTTGGGTGCGCAAAAAGCAAGCAGCTTTATTGCGTCCAGTGGCGAAGATTTAATCGATAAGCTCAAAAGCAACGGCAGCTATATTTTTACATTGATACATAAATTCAATAAGACTGATGCAGAACCGATTGTACCTAATCATGAGCTTTTTATCATCTCTGACGAAGCGCATCGCAGTCAGTACGGAGATTTGGCGGAAAATATGTGCCGTATGCTGCCTTCTGCTATCCGTATCGGCTTTACCGGCACGCCTTTATTCACCAGTGATGCGATTACGCGCCGAACCTTTGGCGATTATATTTCTGTCTATGATTTTCAGCGGGCTGTTGATGATAAGGCTACGGTGCCTTTGTATTACGAAAACAGAGCCGATAAAATAAAAAATCTGCACAACCCTAAGATTACCGACGAGCTGTTGGAAGCGATTGCTAATGCAGACCTAGATGATAAGCAGAAGGAGAAGCTGGAGCATGACTTTGCCAAAGAATATCATCTGCTGACAGCGCAGGCACGTCTGGACATTATTGCAAGGGATTTTGTGAAGCATTACAGCTATATTTGGGAAACAGGCAAGGCTATGTTTGTCTGCCTGAATAAGATAACCTGCGTGCGCATGTATGACCTGGTGCAGAAATATTGGCAGGAAGAAATTACGCAGCTTGAAGAAGCCATAAAACGTATTCCTGACCAGCAGGATGCTCTTTATCTGCAAAACAAGCTGGACTGGATGCAGCAGACTAAGATGGCTGTTGTCATAAGCCAGGAGCAGAATGAGGAAGAAAAGTTTGCCAAGTGGGGGCTGGATATTGCACCGCATCGCAGAAAAATGCTGCAGTGCGAGCTGGATAAGGAATACAAGGACAGTGAGAATCCCTTACGTATAGTATTTGTCTGCGCGATGTGGCTCACAGGCTTTGATATACCGTCCTTGGCCTGCTTATATCTGGATAAGCCTTTGAAAGCGCATACACTTATGCAGACCATTGCCCGTGCTAACCGTGTGGCCGAAGGCAAGACAAACGGCCTTATCATAGACTACGTTGGTATTATCAAGGCTTTGCGGAAGGCGCTGGCAGCTTACACTAACAGTGAAGGAAAAGGCAGCGTAGATCCGACAATAGACAAGGAGAAGCTGGTTGCAAGGATTATGAATCTTGTGCAGGAGGCCAGAGAGCTGCTGTTTGCCAACAACATAAATTTGGATGAGCTGATAGCAGCGGACGGCTTTGCCAAAATTGCTATGCTTCAGGATATTTCAGATACGCTTTACAGCAGCATTGAGTTGAAAAAACGCTTTCAGCTGCAGGTTGGCGAGCTTATGCGCCTGCTGCGGTATCTTGACAGAGAGGAAATTACGGAGGATATCTATAAGAGCAAGGCTGCTTTGTGTGCGATAGAAGACATGCTGCATGAAAAACGGCGACATGTTGATACTACGGATATTATGGTTGCTGCGAACGAAATCATCAGCCGGCATTTGAAAATTGAACAGCAGGAGCAGGCTGTTAGCGAAGATAAGCTCTTTGATTTGAGCAAGATAGATTTTGCAGCTTTGGCAGCGGAATTTAAGCAGGTTAAGCATAAAAATACGTTGCTGAGAGATTTAGAAAGCGTTTTAGAGCAGCAGCTGGAGAAAATGTGCCTGACAAATCCTGCCCGTGTTGACTATTATAAGCGCTATAATGAAATCATAGATGCTTATAATAAGGAGCAGGACAGAGCAGAGATAGAGAAGCTGTTTAATGAGCTTATGAATTTGAGCAGAACTATGAGCGAAGAAGCTCAGCGTTATGTGCGCGAGAATTTTGATAATGATGAACAGCTGGCGCTTTATGATTTGCTTTTTTCTGATGAGCTGTCGAAGCAGGATATAAAAGAAGTAAAGCAGATGGTGAAGGAGCTTTATAAAAAAGTAACGCATATGATTGCCGAATATGATCATTGGAAGGAAAAGGAAACGACCTGTGCGGCAATAAAATCAGCAATAGGGGATACAATTTTGGAAGTCGCACCGGATGTAATTTATGATAAGCAAGAAACTTATCAAAGCCTTATTTATCAGTATTTCTATAACAATTATCAGTGATTCTCGAAGCAATATATAAGTTATGCCAAAAGGATATATTCCCTTAATGATATTATGGTATAATAAATGGGAATAATTAGGGTTGTTTTTATGGAAAAAAATAGCCACTTTCAGCATTTTTGTAATAAAAGTAATTGACGCAAGTGTCAAAAATGTTATACTATATAAGGAATGAGTAGTTTAGTGTTTTTCGTGTGCAAGGATTCAGATTCCGGTGGAGAAAGAAATAAATGTTAAGTGCTTATGGTTTTCCCTTTTTGCTTGCCGCTCTGGTGAGCTATATATTGACCCCTTATATCAAAACGTTAGCCTTTAAAATCGGCGCCATTGACAAGCCCGATAACCGCAAGGTGCATAAGAAGATTATGCCGCGTCTTGGCGGTCTGGCTATTTATATTGCTTTTATGATTGCCGCAGTGGCAAGCTTGGAGATGACAAAGGATATTGTCGGTATTCTGCTTGGCGGCAGCGTGATTGCCATCGTAGGTGTACTAGATGACAAATATCAGCTGCCCGCGAAGGTCAAGCTGCTGGGGCAAATTTTTGCTGCCTGCATTCTTGTTGCCTTCGACATCCGTATCGAATGGGTAAACAACCCCTTTGGCGGCTATTTTTATCTCAATGAATGGTTTATTTCCGTACCGCTGACAATTTTCTGGGTTATCAGCTTTACGAACGTAGTCAATCTGATTGACGGCCTTGACGGTCTGGCAGCAGGCGTATCAGCAATTGCTTCCATGACAGTCATTCTGGTTGCGGTTCAAATGGGTTATTACCATATAGCGGTAATGACTGCGGCTCTGGCCGGCGGCATTATCGGTTTTATACGCTATAATTTTAATCCTGCTACTATTTTCATGGGTGACACAGGCAGCATGTTTATCGGCTATATGCTGGCAGCTATTTCGGTTTACGGCGCTGTCAAGACTGCTGCTACCGTAGCGCTGATTGTACCGGCGATTGCACTGGGCCTGCCGATTATGGATACAGCCTTTGCGATTATGCGCCGCTACAGCAACGGCCGCCCAATCTTCCAGCCCGATAAGGGCCATTTGCATCACCGTCTGCTGGCGATGGGCATGAACCAGAAGCAGGCAGTGCTGCTGATGTATGCCATTACTGCTGTGCTGGGTATTGCAGCGGTGCTGTGGGCAGAATTTGACGGCTTTTACGCTGCACTTATTATAGCAGTGATTATTACGGCAGTTGCCGTTGGTGCTAAGAAAATCGGTATTCTGAACGACAGATAAGGGGGAGGAAGAACCGTGGAGAAGATAAAGTTAATGACAGTTTTCGGCACTCGTCCGGAGGCTATCAAAATGTGCCCGCTGGTGCTGGCAATGCGTAAATATCCTGAATATATCCAGCCGATTGTGGCAGTTACCGCACAGCATCGCGAGATGCTTGATCAGGTACTGGATTTGTTTGGCATTACGCCTGATTATGATTTGAACATTATGTCGGCAGGGCAAACCCTGTATGATGTTACTACCCGCGCGCTGATGGGCCTGAAAACCGTTATGGAGGAAGCAAAGCCCGATATGGTGCTGGTGCATGGTGACACCTCGACTACCTTTGCCGGTGCTCTGGCTGCCTTTTATGCGCAGATTCCTGTAGGTCATGTGGAAGCAGGCCTGCGTACCGGTAATAAATATTCTCCTTACCCGGAGGAAATGAACCGCAAGCTGACCGGTGCGATTGCCGATATGCACTTTGCGCCGACCTCTACCAGCAAGGCGAACCTGCTGAAGGAAAACATCTGCCCCGAGCAGATTCTGGTAACAGGCAACACTGTTATCGATGCTCTGCAGACTACGGTTAAGGAAGGCTACCGTTTTGAGGACGAGGAGTTCAATAAAGTGTTTGCCAGCGGTCATCGTCTGATTCTGATGACTACCCACCGCCGTGAAAACCTGGGTGAGCCTATGCGTCATGTTTACCGCGCTTTGATGAGCGTGCTGGAAGCGCATCCCGATGTGGAAGCAATCTTCCCGGTACACAAAAACCCCAAGGTGCGTGAAATCGTGCGCGAGGAGCTGGGACATTTAGACAGAGTGCATTTGATTGAGCCTATGGAATATGAACCGTTTGCCAATCTGATGGCTAAGGTTGATATCGTGCTCACAGACAGCGGCGGCATTCAGGAGGAGGCTCCTGCCTTAGGCAAGCCGGTTCTGGTTTTGCGTGATACCACCGAGCGTCCGGAGGCTGTTGAGGCCGGTACGGTTAAGCTCGTAGGCACCGCTTATGATGATGTGCTGCGCGAAACAAATCTGCTTTTAGACGATGCCGAGCATTATCGCTCCATGGCGGAGGCTGCCAATCCTTACGGTGACGGCAAGGCCTGCGAGCGTATTATCCATGCGATTTTAAGAAAAAATGGCTTTGATGTAGAAAATTTGCCGGAATTTGCGTCTAAGGCGTAGACAGAAACTGTGAAAAATATTAAAATTAAAAGAGTAAATATGATTAATTTGTGAATTCGTGCTGTGGTGAAAAAATCATGACTAACAAAACACCCGATAAGGAGCATATGCGGATGCTTGAAGCTTTGGCTACTGTGTCCTCTCTGGCGTTTATGGCCGTGATTGATTTCCTGCTGGCGTACTTCGGCGGCGACTGGCTCGACCGTCATCTGGAAACCGGCGACCATACGATGCGGGGCATCTGCATCGGTCTGGCAATAGTTTCACTTGTTATGACCTACTATAATCTGATTCAGAGGAGCGTCCTTTCACGGGACACCGAACACAAGAAGGATGAAAAGTAACTTTGATTTGACGCCCATAGCTAAAAACGGCGCGAACGCCTTTGTAGCGCGCATCTGTATGTGTGCGCTGCTCGTAGCGGTGCCGCTCTGGTTATGGCAGCGCAGTGCCTTTGCCCACGGCGTGCTTTGCGGCGTGCTGGCCGGCACGATAGATCTGTCCATTCTGTTTTTAGGCATCAAAAAATCTCTGCCCTACGTAGAGGTGCCAAAGCATGGACTGAAAATCATGAAGCGTTTCCGCTGGGCCCGTCTGGCCGCTGCGGCTGCGTTTATTATTACGATGTTAAGGATGAAGCTTGCTGTGCATGGCGCATTTGGCGGGTTTCTTCTGATACATATATTCTTTATCTTAAATCTATTATTTATCGCGTACCAACATCAAAATGAGAGGGCGTGAAGAAAGGAGTGTGTAAAAATGGGAAATGCAGCAGCTGAAGGTGCAGAAAAATCCGGAGAGATTATCCATTACCTTACCCAATCTACCTTTTTAGGTGAAGTCAACATGCAAACCATGTACATGACCTGGGTAACCATGGCAATCGTCTTCGTACTGTTCCTTCTGGTTTGTAAGAACCCGAAAATGGTTCCTTCCGGACTGCAGAATGCAATGGAAATCATTCTTGATTTCTTAAATGGTCTGATGGAAGACAACCTGGGATCCAAAGGCCGTAAATTTATGGCACCGTTCATCGTTACCTTGTTTATGTTTATCCTGGTAGCAAACGAACTGGGCATTTTGCTTCCGCAGATTGGCGTTCACTGGACTTCACCTACCAATGACATTAATACCTGCTTTGCGCTTTCTTTGCTAATTGCGTTTAGCGCGTACTGCGTTGGTGTGGCGAAACAAGGTATCGGCCACTTTAAACATTTCATCAGCCCGAGTCCGGCATTCCTGCCGTTGCATCTTTTGGATGCAGTGACTAAACCGCTGACCATGGCTCTTCGTCTCTTTGGTAACATCCTGGCAGGCGAAATCCTGTTGATCGTACTGTATCAGCTGGCTCCGTGGGTAGTTCCTGAACTGTGGGTAATGTTCTCCCTGTTCATTGGCTTCGTTCAGGCTTTTATCTTTACCATTTTGTCTTTGGGCAGCTATGCACTGGCATTTGCTAGCCACGACGAACACTAAGCTTTTTAAGCAAAAAAAATTTAAAATCACAATTTCGAAAGGATGAAACAAATGTCTGAAAATGCAATCATTACTGCTGCATCTGTAATCGGTGCAGGCCTTGTTTGCTTGGGTGCTGCTGCTGGCGCTGGTATCGGTAACGGCAACATGTGCGGCAAATCTATTGAATCCATGGCTCGTCAACCGGAAGAAGCTGGTAAAATCTTTACCAACATGCTGGTTTGCGTAGGCTTGATCGAATCCATGCCTATTCTGTGCTATGTAATCGCTATCGTTCTGGTATTCGCTAACCCGTTCATTAAATAATTTAATTTTGCAAGATATTACAAAAAGGAGCGTGCTATAATTGGTTAACTTCAATGCAACACTTATCGCGCAGATCCTGAACTTTTTGGTTTTAGTTTTCGTTCTTGCAAAATTCGCTTACAAACCCGTATGCAACATTATGGAAGAGCGTAAGAACAAAATTGCAAGCGATCTGGAAGCTGCAGAAAAGGCTAAGACTGACGCAGAAGCAGTTAAAGCTGAATACGCTGCAAAGCTGGCTGAAGCTAAACAAGAAGCTCAAGCTATTGTTGATGCTGCCCGCAAAACTGCTCAGGCTGCTCATGACAAGATCATGGCAGACACCAAAGCTGAACAAGATCAGGTTATTGCAACTGCTAAAGAAGCAATCGCACTGGAACAGAAGAAAGCTATGGACGAAGTTCGTGCACAAGTTATCAACCTGTCCATGATTGCTGCTAGCAAGATCGTAGAACAAAAGTTAGGTTCTGAAGAAGACAAAAAAATGGCTAGCAAAATCGTTGATTCTATCATGAAATAATTTTGCTGCTTTCCCTATTAAGCCGGAAGTATGCCGCTGAAATGCGAAACAGCAGGCAAAACCCCGGTATTCGGAGGTGATTGGTACAATATGAAGACAGAAGAAAATATTGCTTTAATTAAGCAACAATTGTCCGACTTCAAAATCGATCTGGGCTCCATTAAAGAGCTGTTAGATGTAAACGTTACTACCGCCAAGAAATTGTCGGCTGACGAGTATCAATCCATTTCTGTAATCCTGACCGAGAAACTGGGCCGTGAGATTTTCCTGAACAAGAAAGTTGACCCGTCCATCCTCGGCGGCATCATCGTACAAGTTGGCGATAAGGTATTCGACGCTTCCGCACTGCGCAAGCTGAAGAAAATGGAAGTTGCTCTGAACGGCATCGACGTTCACGAGTACACCAAACCGGAAGCCCTGGGTGATGCTCTCAGCAACAAGCTGGAGAATTACAATGTGGATGCTGATCTGGAAGAAGTTGGTATCGTAGAAAAAATCGGTGACGGCATCGCAACCGTTATCGGTATGAAAAACGCTATGGCTGGCGAATTAGTTGAACTGCCCCACAACGTATCCGGCATGGTTCTGAACCTGAACCCGGACAGCGTTGGTATCGTACTGATGGGCGGCGAGACCAAAATCAAAGAAGGCGACGTTGTTCGCCGTACCGGCCGCATCATGGAGGTTCCTGTTGGTGAAAACCTGCTGGGCCGTGTAGTTAGCGCTATCGGTGACCCGATCGACGGCAAAGGCGAAATCGCTGCTGCTGCTCGTCGTCCGGTTGAATCTCCTGCACATGGTATCGCAGATCGTAAATCCGTTGATACCCCGCTGCAAACCGGTATTAAATGTATCGACGCACTTGTTCCTATCGGACGTGGTCAGCGCGAACTTATCATCGGCGACCGTGGTACCGGTAAGACTGCAGTTGCAATCGACACCATTATCAACCAAAAAGGTCTGGGCGTTATCTGCATTTATGTAGCTATCGGCCAAAAGGCTTCTAACATCGCTCGTATTGTTCGTACTCTGGAACAACACGGCGCTATGGAATACACCATCATCGTTGCTGCTACTGCTGCTGACTCCGCTCCGCTGCAATACCTGGCTCCGTACGCTGGCGTAACCATGGCTGAATACTTCATGGATCAGGGCAAAGACGTTCTGTGCGTATACGACGACCTGTCTAAACACGCTGTTGCATACCGTGCAATGTCCCTGCTGCTCCGTCGTCCTCCAGGACGTGAAGCATACCCTGGCGACGTATTCTATTTGCATTCCCGTCTGCTGGAACGCGCTGCTAAGCTGAACGATGAACTGAAGGGCGGTTCCATTACCGCACTGCCGATCATCGAAACCCTGGCAGGTGACGTAGGCGGCTTCATTCCGACCAACGTAATTTCTATTACCGACGGTCAGATCTTCCTTGAATCCGAGCTGTTCTACTCCGGTATCCGTCCGGCTATCAACTCCGGTCTGTCTGTATCCCGTGTAGGTGGTGCTGCTCAGATTAAAGCTATGAAGCAGGTTGCAGGTACCTTACGTCTGGATCTGGCTCAGTTCCGCGAGCTGGCAGCATTTGCTCAGTTTGCTTCTGACCTCGATAAAGCTACCAAAGCACAGCTGGACCGTGGTCAACGTCTGACCGAGGTTCTGAAACAAGGCCAATACAGCCCGTTGTCTGTTGAAAAACAGGTTATGGCTATTTACCTTGGTACCAAAGGCTATCTGGATGACGTAGCAGTTAAAGATGTAACCCGCTGCGAAAAAGAATTCCTGGACTTCATGGAAGCTAACCATCCGGAAGTTGGCGGAGACATCATCAAAACCAAGAAAATCACTGATGAGAACGAAGAAGCTCTGAAGAAAGCTATCGCCGAGTTCAAGGATACCTTTGTTAGTGAAGGTAGGTGATTAACTAATGGCTACTGCACGCGAGATTCATCGCCACATGAAAAGCGTAGGTAACATTGGCAAGATCACGAAGGCTATGAAAATGGTTGCTGCTGCCCGCCTCAGAAGAGCGCAGGAAAAAGCTGCAGCAAGCCGTCCGTATGCCATCAAGATCAAAGAAGTGTTATCCAGCGTTGTGAGCGATCCGAGCATCCTTGCAGGCTTAAGTGCCAAAAAACACCCGCTGCTTCAACATCGTGATGTTAAAAAAGTTGGTTATCTGGTGCTCGCCTCTGATAAAGGTCTGGCAGGCGCATATAGTTCCAACGCTTTGAAAAAAGCAGTTGCTGAGATCTCTGAATGTGAGCATGACGTAGTCATTATCACCAGCGGCCGTAAGGCTAGAGATTTCTTCCAACGCCGCGGCTATAAAGTGCTGAGCAGCCACTTCGGCTACTCCGACAGACCGTCTTACGCAAATGCAGTAGAAATTGCTCAGGATGCAATCAAACAATTTGCTGACGAGCATTTCGACGAGCTGCATATTGTGTTTACACTTTTCAAAACCGCTTTGTCCCAAATTCCTACCAGCGACAAGATTCTGCCGGTAGAGCCTCCTGTAAAGGAGAAAGGCAAAGCTAGCGCAAGCTTTATTTTCGAGCCTGATGAAGACGAAACTCTGCAGGTACTTGCACCTAAGTATCTGGAAACTGTAGTTTACGCCGCACTGGTACAATCTGCTGCCAGTGAGTTGGGTTCTCGTATGACTGCTATGAGCTCTGCTACCGATAACGCAGGCAAGCTGGTACAAAACCTGGAGCTGTCCTATAACAAGGCACGTCAGGCATCCATTACCCGCGAGCTGAACGAAATCGTTGGCGGCGTAGAAGCTCTGAAACAGGCACAAAACTAATTAGATATTTCGTAGGGAGGCTAAAACCTTGAATACAGGTAGAATCGTACAAGTTGTAGGCCCTGTTATCGACGTAGAGTTTCCTCCTAAAAGCATGCCTGCTATCCTCAACGCACTGCACATTGATGGCACCACCGATGAGGGTAAAGTAAAAATCCACCTGACCGCAGAAGTTATGCAACATATCGGCAATAACATTGTCCGCGCTGTTGCTATGAGCTCCACCGACGGTCTGGTTCGTGGCATGGAAGTTGTAGATACCGGCGCTCCTATCAGCGTTCCGGTTGGTCCTGGTGTACTGGGCCGTATCTTCAACGTTTTAGGTGAAACTGTAGACCATGATGACACTCCGGTTGAAGCAGCTGATCACTGGCCTATTCATAGACCGGCTCCGAGCTTTGACCAACAGGCTACAGCTACTAAAATTTTGGAAACCGGCATTAAAGTCGTTGACCTTATCGCTCCGTATGCAATGGGCGGTAAAATCGGTCTGTTCGGCGGTGCTGGCGTAGGTAAAACCGTTATTATTATGGAGCTTATCCATAACATTGCTACTGCACACGGCGGCTATTCCGTATTCGCAGGCGTTGGCGAACGTACTCGTGAGGGCAACGACCTGTGGGGCGAAATGAAAGAGTCTGGCGTTATCAACAAGACTGCTCTTGTATACGGCCAGATGAACGAGCCTCCTGGAGCACGTATGCGTGTTGGTCTGACCGGCCTGACCATGGCAGAATACTTCCGTGATGTTGGCGGCCAGGACGTACTGCTCTTTATCGATAACATTTTCCGTTTCATTCAGGCTGGTTCCGAAGTATCCGCATTGCTCGGCCGTATGCCTTCCGCAGTAGGTTACCAACCTACCCTGGCAAACGATATCGGCGCACTGCAAGAGCGCATTACCTCCACCAAGACCGGTTCTATCACATCCGTACAGGCTGTATATGTACCTGCGGATGACTTGACTGACCCGGCTCCGGCAGGCACCTTCGCTCACTTGGATGCAACCACCGTATTGTCTCGTCAAATCGCAGAGCTTGGTATTTATCCGGCAGTTGACCCGCTCGACTCCACCAGCCGTATCCTCGATCCGCTGGTAATCGGCGAAGAGCATTATCATGTTGCTCGTGGCGTACAGGCTATCCTGCAACGTTACAAAGAATTGCAAGATATCATCGCAATTCTGGGTATGGAAGAATTGAGCGAGGAAGACAAAGTAACTGTTGCTCGTGCTCGTAAGATTCAGAAGTTCCTCAGCCAGGCATTCTTCGTTGCTGAACAGTTCACCGGTACCCCCGGTCAATATGTTCCTCTGAAGGAAACCATCCGCGGCTTCAAAGAAATCCTCGAAGGCAAGCATGATGACCTGCCGGAAGGTGCTTTCTACATGGTTGGTACCATTGATGACGCTGTTGCCAAGGCTGCAACTATGAAGGATTAATAGATGGCTACTCCGTTTTCTTTTGAAATTGTCACGCCGGATAAGATGCTGTTCACTTCTGAAGAAGTAACTTATGTGGGTTTCCGTGCTTTGTCCGGTAATCTGGGCCTCAAAGCTAGACATATGCCTATCATTGCGACCATGGATATTGCGCCGATGAAGCTGGAGTTCACTGACGGCAGCGTTAAAGAATTTGCTGTTTGCGGCGGCTTTCTGGAAATGAAAGACAATAAATGCACCGTTCTGGCAACTATTGCTGAAGCTGATGCAGATATTGATACCGCTCGTGCAGCAGCAGCTAAAGAACGTGCAGAGCAACGTCTTGCTTCTAAGAGCGAAGACATTGATACTGTTCGTGCCGAAAACGCACTGAAGAGAGCTATGGCCCGCTTACGCGCTACTCACAAGCTGTAATAAGCATTGCGACAATGCCAAAAAAATTACCCCCGTCCGTCAGGGCGGGGGTTTTTGCATAGAAGGGAGCAGCTTCGCTATCATGATTTTGCAGACTATGGATATAAAATATATTCTTCAGCATATTTTGCCGTCGCCGGAAATGCTGGGGATTACTTGCGCATATATAGAAAGCGAGACAGTGCGCTATAAGCAATATGGCAGCTATGATGCTGTTGCCGTGCAGCGTGAGGGCGTACGCCTGCTGGCGTTATTAGATGAGGTTGAGCAAACGCAGGACGCAAGGCTTTGGCGCAAATGGCAGAGCAGGTATCAGGCATGGCAGAAAAAGCTGACACAAATAAAATTTAAGGCGCTTGTGCATGGGAAATATAACGAAGCAGGCGAGATTATTTTATATGTCAATGCTCTGCGTGAGGAATGTGCTAAGTATAATTTAGATTACGTGGCCTATTATCAGTCTGTCCTGGTACATGAGCGCCTGCATTATCTGCATCATGAGGCTGTTTTGCAAAGGTTTGCTGTCATTGCTTCTGCTATACAAAGCGCAGAGTATAAAAAGGCGCAGGCCTATTGGTTTGGCGCTGGGGCTGACGCTGGCTATGTGCGCACGGTGAAGGAAACGCTGGCGGAGTTTGCCCGCTGGCTGTGGTGCCTGCAGCAGGGGCATTTGGTGCTGGCGCAGGCGCTTTTGCAGACGCCCGAGGAGGCGCGGACGTGCATTCCGTACTATCCTTATGCAGGAGTGCGGGCGTACAGCGAGCTGTGGCAGCTGTCGCTGACGAGCTGGCAGCGGGCGTATGCGCGGATAAAAGAGCTGGACGCAGTAAAATAGGCAAAAAATAACAGCCCAATTCTCAAAGCATGAATTTTGGGCTGTTTTCTTATGCAATTTTTTAGGCGAAGCCAAGCATTAAGCCGATTTGTCGTAAGCGTCAAATAGACACCCGTTAAAACCCCTTATACGTAAAAAGACCGCCGT
>OQVZ01000531.1_pt1 | contig 14684 bp, 10 predicted proteins | sample 1691571 | NCBI WGS metagenome assembly OQVZ01 (sample SAMN03418261, study PRJEB22391) | human gut metagenome | biome: human-gut; feature: organic feature; material: feces | host: Homo sapiens | place: Tanzania | collected 2013-01
ACTCTTCAAATTACTTGTGATACCACCAGCACCCAAGTGCGAATGATATCCAAGAATACTATCTCCAACATAGTTGTAGTGAGGTGTTTCTACATTATCAAATAAAATGCAGTTCTTTAATTCCACACTATTTCCAACCACACAGTTAGCTCCTACCAAAGCACTTCCACGCACAAAAGCACAATGACGAACCTCTGTTTCAGGACCAATGATACATGGAGATCCTAAATATGCACTTTCAAATACATGTGCACTTTTATGCACCCATACATGCTCTTTGACTTCCACATAATCTTCTCCTAAGTTTTTACCTAGTTCTAAAATCAATTCTTTGATTCCTGACAAAGCTTGCCAAGGATATTCAAACTGTGCTAAATAATCCTTTGCCAAAGTATGATCTAAATCATATAATTCACTTATTTTGTACATAACACTTTCCCTCTTTCTTACCACTCAGGCTCAAATTTAAATTCAACCTGAACGTTATCTTCATTTATATCTAAAATCGCATAGCTACATGGCTTACCATCTCTTGAATGCGATAAAGATCCTGGATTCAATAACACAACCCCATCCACCTTATCCAAATAAGATACGTGCGTATGGCCAAAACATACAATGTCACACCCGAGCTCTTTAGCGCGACTTGCCATTTGTTCGTACCTTGAAAAATAAGAAAAACGATGCGAATGCGTTACATAAATTTGATGTTTTCCAATCGGTATGATTCTTTCATTCTCAAAGCGACCAAAATAATCATTATTTCCACGCACAATGATATAGCCCGGATAATTCATCGGATCATCCTCTAAGTCACCACAATGAATAAACAATTTCGCATCCGGATGTTTTTCCTGGATCGTTTTTAATATATCGTTTCTTCCATGAGAATCACTCACAACAACTATTTTCATAAAATCTTTTACTCCAATTCATCCGGAAATGACATTTGTTCCATGCCCTTACCACTATCATGCATTAATTTTGCGGTTTTTTCACCCACATACCGAAGCATAAAAGGCTGATACCAATGTCCCGTCTTCTTTTCCTGCTCTTGTTGGTAACGAACCACAAAACCATAACGATACGCATTTTCTTCAAGCCATTCCATACGCTTCTTACTTTCTTCAGACAATTCTTCTTCGACTTTTGAATAATCATATTCATCATCGACATATTGCTTACAAAGATTGATCCATTCATCCTGCCCCTCTAATACGATCGTATACCCGAGTTGCTGCTCATTTTTACCGGCACTAAACATATAGTGGTCAACACCCTCATATTCTTTGGATGCATTGACATATTGATCTAGAATTTGTTCATAATTCAAATATCCACTGATCAAATTCAAATGATCCTGTCCATCCATAACCGACGCATACGAATCTAACATATTCGTTAGATCTTCGACCATGCATGTTTGGACAAAAACAGTATTAAATGTCGTAATCTTTTCTGGTATATACTTATATACCGTATTCTCCTGATTTAATATGACATATGGATTGGTTGGATCGGCAATCAATCTTAAATCTGAATATAATACAGCCTCATTTTCATAGAATGTCGTTAAATCGATATATGAATAGTGCATCAACAATTGTTTTAAAGAATCATACGAAAAATTCTTTCGAAAACGATTCACAAAATTGACGATATATTCATTATCCGCATCCTGCGTTTCTTTGGCTTCTTTATAATATAACGTGTTTTTCAAATTGAAATCTTTCAACTCAATAAAATCCATAAATTTATCCGGCGTAATATGTTGATTCACCAAATAATCAATATCATCACTATCTAGATATTTTAATAAAACATCACGATTTTCATCGGTTGTATAAGGATATCGAGCTAAAGGATCATACGATTTATCCATTGTATATAGACAATATAGGCCTACCGCTAGACAAACCACAATCAATAGAACACGTGCTCGCAATTCTTTTTTACTAATCAAAATAAGTACCTCACGCAAAACATTATACTAAACTATCATTCCTCATGCAAACGAGCATAAAGAATCTTAGCCACATCTTCAGGAATCACTTCACTAAGCTTTTCTACACTTGCTTGTCGCATCTGCTTCATACTCTTAAAATGCTTCAACAATTCCTTTTTACGCTTAGGACCAATACCACTCACCGTATCCAATACAGATTTTGTCATAGACTGATCACGAAGCTTTCTATGATATGTAATCGCAAAGCGATGCACCTCATCCTGCATACGAGTTAATAAGAAGAATAAGCTCGACTTAGAATCAATTGGAATCTCATTTAAATTCACATCCATCAAAGCTCTTGTCGCATGCTTATCATCCTTTACTAAACCAGCCACTCTTAAATCAAGCTGCAACATATCTATAATTTCTTTGGCCGCCGCAATTTGTGCAGCACCACCATCCACCAATAATAAATCGGGCATCGGTAAATGTTCTTTCAACAAGCGAAAATATCGTCGATAAATGACTTCTTTCATGCTGTCCACATCACTTCGATATCCATCTAATTTATAATGGCGATACGAATTCTTATCGGGCAAGCCATCCTTAAAGACAACCAAACCACTGACATTAAACGTACCTTGAATGTGAGAGTTATCAAACATTTCTACCGTATGAATATCCGCATTAAATATTTTTGACAACATTTCATTGGCCTGACGCAACTCATTATCCTTACGAAATACCAATTGAAATTTCTGTTCATGCGCCTCTTTCGCATTCTTATACACCATTTCAATCAACTTTTTCTTTTCACCACGAATTGGAATATGCACATTCGTATTTAAAGCCTCTTTTAATACATCCACCGGCGTACCTTCTGGCACCAAGATTTCTTTTGGCACTACATTCTTTTCATAATACTGCATGATAAAGCTAGTAAAGGCATCCATCTCATCTTCATACAATGGCGTAATCGACATATTTCTTTCCAACAATTTCCCTTGACGAATAAAGAACCCTTGAAAAGAAATGTATCCCGAATCCACATAATATCCAAACACATCACGATTCGCACGATCTTTAAAGTCAATCGTTTGTTTTTCAATCACATGCTCTAACGCTTGGATCGTATTATAGATTTCCTGCGCCTTTTCAAACTGCAAGTTTTCACTGGCCTCCATCATTTTTGCCTGCAAAGAATCCATGACCTCTTTAGTGTCTCCCTGCAAAAATTTCTTTATCTTTTTACGTATCTTTTCATTTTCCTTAGGATCCACCTCATTTATACAAGGACCTAGACATTGGTGCATATGATAGTACAAACATGGCGTATCCGGAATATGACGACATTTACGTACGCAAAAGATCTGATTGATCAATCTCACGATTTCATAAGCCGATTGACTACTTGGATAAGGACCAAAATACTCACTCTTTTTATTCTTGATATTACGTGTTGTACGCACCACAAAATTATTCTCTTTTGTGATCTCAATATATGGATACGTCTTATCATCCATAAACATAATATTATATGGAGGTGTATGCTTCTTAATTAAATTGATTTCTAATAGTAAAGCCTCTTTTTCACTGCCCGTCACAATAAATTCAAAATCACGAATATGCGACACTAAACGCGTCGTTTTATTGTTGTGCGTACCATGAAAATAAGATCGAACACGATTCTTTAACACCTTTGCCTTACCCACATATAAAATCATTATTTTTCGAAATATTGTTCCAACTTCTCTCAACTTTCAACTTTCAACTCTCAACTCTCAACTCTCAACTGTCATGCGTCCAGCATGACCGACCTGACCGGCGGTTTCGGCGTCGACTTCTCGTTCACCTCCTGCGCTTTCGCCTCAGCCACATACGTAGAGCGCAACGCGCAACTCTGCCACATGGTGGAGCACAACCTGCCGTTGCTCGGCATCGACAACGCAAAGGTGGTCTGCGCCGACGCAGTCGACTATCTCTCTACGCTCGATATGCAGACAATGATATTCCTCGACCCTGCGCGCCGCGACCAGCACGGCGCCAAGACCGTCATGCTTGCCGACTGCACGCCCGACGTCGTGCAGCTCCTGCCGCAGCTTCTCAAGAAGTCGCGCTTCACGATGCTCAAGCTCTCGCCCATGCTCGACTGGCACAAGGCTGTAGAAGACCTGCAGGGCACGGTGCGCGAGGTGCATATCGTGTCGGTTGGCGGCGAGTGCAAAGAGCTGCTGCTCGTGCTGTCTAAGGAGATAGAAAGCGAGCTGAAGGTGTTCTGCGCAGACCTCGAAGTGGGAGGAGGCTCCGGGGAGGCTGGTCTTTCTGGCGGTTCTAGCCGTTCTAGTGGTTCTAGCTGTTCTAGCCTTTCTAGTGAACCTAGTTTCCCTAGAACGCCTAGTTCTCCTAGCACGCCTAGCCTTTCTGCTTCCCTCTTCGTCTACGCCCCAGACGCCTCTTCTCCAGCCCCCAACTCAAAACTCAAAACTCAAAACTCAAAATTCTTGTATGAGCCCAACGCCTCAATTATGAAAGCCGGCTGCTTCGACGAGCTTGCCGCAGCCTACGGCGTGTCGCCCGTCAGTCGCAACAGCCACCTCTTCCTCTCTGCTGAGCCCGTCGACGGCTTCCCAGGCAGGAGTTTCAGTATAGAGCGCGTTACAACGCTCAACAAGCGCGAACTGCGCCAGGCGCTGGCAGGTATCGAGAAGGCGAATATCGCCACACGCAACTTCCCGCTCTCGGTAGCCGAACTGCGCAAGCGCCTCAAACTCAAAGACGGCGGCGACGTGTATATATTCGCTACAACCACCGCTGAAGACGAACATCTATTGCTGATTTCTCATAAATATCAATAAATATTTAGCATATTTTCGTCTGTTTGAGCAAATTTCCGTACTTTTGCATCTTTAAGGCTTTATTTATAAAGATGTATCCATCGCCCGAAGTGACAATCGGGCGACGTATATCAAACAAAAAATGAAAGAATAAATCAAGAAAAATGTCAGCAATAGAGATTAAGAAAGTTGAGTCGCGCCGCGACCTTCGCCAGTTCGTTAATTTTCATTACGACCTCTATAAAGGTAATGCTTACGACGTGCCCAACCTCTACTTCGACGAGATGAGGACCTTTAGTAAGGACAAGAATGCAGCCTTCGACTTCTGCGAGGCTGAGTATTTCATGGCGTTCCGCGACGGCAAGATGGTAGGTCGTGTGGCTGCCATCATCAACCACAGCGCCAACAAGAAGTGGGAGCGCGAGTCGGTACGCTTCGGATGGATCGACTTCGTCGACGACATCGAGGTGTCTACAGCGTTGCTCAAGGCTGTAGAAGACTACGGCAAGCAGAAAGGAATGAAGGAAATCGTTGGTCCGCTCGGATTCACCGACATGGACCCCGAAGGAATGCTCCTCGAAGGCTACGACCAGCTCGGCACTCAGGCTACTGCCTACAACTATCCCTACTATCCTGAGCACATGGACCGCATGGGCGGATGGGAGAAGGACAACGACTACGTCGAGTACAAGCTCTACGTGCCCGAAGAGATGCCAGAGAAGTACGCAACCATCGCGAAGATGATTCAGAAGCGCTACAACCTGCAGGTGAAGAAGTTGAAGCGCAACGAGATATACGGCGAGAACGGATACGGCAAGAAGATATTCAATGTAGTGAACGAGACCTTCAAGGACCTCTATGGCTACTCGAAGCTCACCGACCGACAGATAGAACAGTACGTGAAGATGTATCTGCCCATGGCAGACCTCGACCTCATCACCATCATCGAAGACTGGAACACACCCGACCATAAGGTGGTTGGTGTGGGCATCTCCATACCTTCGCTCGCACACGCCCTGCAGAAGTGCGGCGGAAAGCTCTTCCCCTTCGGCTGGTGGCACATACTGCGTGCGCTGAAGTTCCACAAGACCGACGTCGTAGACCTTCTGCTCGTAGGCATTCTGCCCGAATATCGTCAGAAAGGCGCCAACGCTCTGCTCTTCTACGACCTCATCCCGCGCTACCAGCGCCTCGGCTTCAAGTGGGGAGAGACCCACGTCGAGATGGAGACCAACATGAAGGTTCAGGGACAGTGGCAGTATCTCAACCGCGAGATACACAAGCGCCGCAGATGCTATAAAAAGGATATTTAATCGGATAGCGCCATAATTGCTGTCTGATTTCAATCGGACAGCATTTATTGCTGCTATAAGATATTTAAGAGATAAATGGAAGAAAACATTCAACCCACAGTTCAATATACCGACGACAACATACGCCACCTCTCAGACATGGAGCATGTGCGTACTCGTCCTGGTATGTATATCGGTCGCTTGGGCGACGGTCAGTTGCCTGAGGACGGCATCTATGTGCTTCTGAAGGAGGTGATCGACAACTCCATCGACGAGTTCAAGATGAACGCCGGCAAGCGCATAGAAGTAGACATCGACGACCGCCTGCGTGTGTCGGTGCGCGACTATGGTCGTGGCATTCCGCAGGGTAAGCTCGTAGAGGCTGTCAGCGTGCTCAACACCGGCGGCAAGTACGACTCGAAGGCGTTCAAGAAGAGTGTGGGTCTGAACGGCGTTGGCGTGAAGGCGGTGAACGCCCTCTCGGCACATTTCGAGGTGAAGTCGTACCGCGACGGAAAGGTGCGTGCGCTCAAGTTCGAGCGCGGCAACCTCAAGTCGGACATCACCGAGGACTCTGCTGATGAGAACGGCACGTATATCTTCTTCGAACCCGACCCCACACTGTTCGTAGGCTATTCGTTCCACGACGACTTCGTGGAGACAATGCTGCGCAACTACACCTATCTCAACTCAGGTCTTGCGATTATGTACAACGGTCGGCGCATCCTCTCGCGCAACGGCTTGGCAGATCTGCTCACCGACACGATGACAACCGACCCGCTCTACCCCATAATACACGTGAAGGGTGAGGACATCGAGATAGCTTTCACGCATACCAACCAGTATGGCGAGGAGTATCACTCGTTCGTGAACGGACAGCACACCACGCAAGGTGGCACTCATCAGAGCGCTTTCAAGGAGCATATAGCGAGAACCATCAAGGAGTTCTTCGGCAAGAACTACGAGTTCACCGACATACGCAACGGACTCGTGGCTGCCGTGGCGCTGAACGTAGAAGAACCTATGTTCGAGAGCCAGACAAAGATTAAGCTCGGTTCGCTTCAGATGGCGCCCGGCGGAGAAAGCATCAACAAGTACGTGGGCGACTTCGTGAAGCTCGAGGTAGACAACTACCTGCATATACACGCCGACGTCGCGGAGGTGATGCAGCAGAAGATAACCGAGAGCGAGCGTGAGCGCAAGGCGATGGCTGGCGTTACGAAGCTGGCACGCGAACGCGCCAAGAAGGCAAACCTCCACAACCGCAAGCTGCGCGACTGCCGCATCCATTACTCCGACGCTAAGAACGACCGCAAGGAAGAGTCTTCTATCTTCATCACCGAGGGCGACTCAGCCAGCGGATCTATCACAAAGAGTCGCGATGTGAACACCCAGGCGGTGTTCTCGCTGCGCGGAAAGCCGCTCAACTCGTACGGCTTGACAAAGAAGGTGGTGTACGAGAACGAAGAGTTCAACCTTCTGCAGGCAGCGCTCGACATTGAGGACGGACTCGATACGCTCAGATATAATAAGGTGATAGTGGCAACCGATGCCGATGTGGACGGTATGCACATACGCCTGCTCATCATCACGTTCTTCCTGCAATTCTTCCCTGACCTTATCAAGAAGGGACACGTCTATGTGCTGCAGACTCCGCTGTTCCGCGTGCGCAACCGCCGCACCAAGATAAAGAACAAGAAAGTTGTGGCAGACGCCGACGCGCGTCTTACGGGCAAGGAGAAGAAGAGCGACTTCATAACCCGCTACTGCTACAGCGAGGACGAGCGCCAGCAGGCGATACGCGACCTCGGCCCCGACCCTGAGATAACACGATTCAAAGGTCTTGGCGAGATTTCGCCAGAAGAATTTGCCCATTTCATAGGTCCAGAGATGCGACTTGAGCAGGTTACGCTGCACAAGACCGACCAGGTGCAGAAGCTCCTCGAATACTACATGGGCAAGAACACCATGGAGCGACAGAACTTCATTATCGACAACCTTGTTGTGGAGGAAGATTTGCCCGAGGAAGACATGGAATAACAAAACAATCAGCTTATGAAACGTACCAATAATCACAAACATAACGCATCGCACTCATTCTCGTTAAAGACGGGAGTGGGTGCGTTGGTTTTTCTTATGCTGTGCGTAGCTACGTTCGCGCAGCGCGTCAATCCGCTCAAGAAGCTCCAGATAGCGGAGCTCGCCATCAGCAATCTATATGTCGACTCGGTTGACGACCAGAAGCTCGTAGAGGACGGCATACGCGGCATGCTTGAGAAGCTCGACCCCCACTCGTCGTACACTACGGCGAAGGAGACAAAGTCGCTCAACGAGCCTCTGCAGGGCTCGTTCGACGGCATCGGCGTGCAGTTCAACATGATTTCCGACACGCTGCTCATCATCCAGCCCGTACGCAAAGGTCCGTCAGAGAAAGTTGGCATCATTGCCGGCGACCGCATCATCACCGTCAACGACACAACCATATCGGGCGTGAAGATGGAGCGTTCGGAGATAATGCGCCGCCTGCGTGGTCCGCGCTCGTCGAAGGTGAAGCTCGGCGTGAAGCGTCGCGGCGTGCCCGACCTGCTCACGTTCACCGTAACGCGCGCCAAGATACCCGTACACACGCTCGACGCCTACTATATGATACGTCCGCATGTGGGCTATGTTCGCATCGGTTCGTTCGGTGCAACCACATACGGCGAGTTCATGACCGCAGTCGACTCGCTGCAGAAAGCCGGCATGCGCGACCTCATCCTCGACCTTCAGGACAACGGTGGCGGCTACTTGCAGTCGGCTGTGCGCATCGTTGAGGAGTTTCTGCAGAAGGGCGACCTCGTTGTGTATACCGAGGGACGCGCCCAGAAGCGCCAGGAGTACAACGCAGGCGGAGGCGGACGCCTCGAAAAGGGCAAGATATGCGTGCTCATCAACGAGTATTCGGCGTCGGCAGCCGAGATCGTCACCGGCGCCATCCAAGACCAGGACCGCGGAACCGTGATAGGCCGCCGCTCGTTCGGCAAGGGTCTGGTGCAGCGTCCTATCGAGTTCGATGACGGTTCGATGATACGTCTCACCGTAGCCCACTACTATACGCCATCGGGCCGCTGCATACAGAAGCCCTACGAGAAGGGCGAGAAGGAAGACTACGCGCAGGATATAGAGAAGCGCTTCAAGCACGGCGAACTCTACTCTGCCGACTCGATACACTTCAACGACTCGCTGCGCTGCTACACTCTGCGCAAGCACCGCACGGTGTATGGCGGCGGAGGCATTATGCCCGATGTGTTCGTGCCGCTCGACACCACACAGTACACAGCGTTCCACCGCCAGCTCGTAGCCCGCTCGCTCGTCATCAACACCACCCTGCGATATGTTGAGGACCACCGCGACGAGTTGAAGACAGAGTACGCGAAGTTCGACGACTACATGAAGCGTTTCGAAGTGCCGCAGGCGATGGTTGACACGCTCTTCGCCGAAGCCGAGCGCCAGAAGGTGAAGCCTCGCGACGACGCCGAGCGCCAGCGCACGCTCCCCATGTTGCGTCTGCAACTGAAGGCGCTCATAGCCCGCGACATCTGGGACATGAACGAATACTTCCGCCTGATGAACGAGCAGAACCACATCGTGAGCAAAGCGGTAGAAGTGATTACGGGCAAGTAAAAACGGGTTGGCTTAAAAGCTACTAAAAGTCGTCTTTATTTCTTTCGAAGTGTTGACAGACATTAAATATTAAGGCAAATGGAAAACTTTTATGATTAAAAAGTTTTCGCATTTGCCTTTTTTGTATATCTTTGCGCCTAACGACAAGGCTTTTAACGGCTTTGTAACCAAACTGTAATAGTAGTAGTCATTGAAACTGCAACATCAGTTGTAATGAAACAGTAACAACATATATAATAATTAGGAGATGAAAAAATTAATGTTCAAGAGCAGCATTGTGACAATGCTTTGCGTTTTATGTAGTCTTTCGGCCAGTGCGGAAGGAAAGTTCGTATTGTTCAAGTACGGCAATTTCGACACATGGGTGACACGTCAGATTCACGAGTCGGCTGTTATCGGTGGCAATACAAAGACACTCTACGAGATTGGACCAAACAGAGCCCTGAAGGGTAACAACCCATACGTGAACCTCGGCGGATCGCCTTGGGGCACGAGCAACGTGATGGCTAAGGTTTCGGGCATCACGAAGACCAACAATTCGGTGTATCGCGACAACCGCGGATCGGGACATTGCGTCAAGATGACCACCCACATCGAGACCTGCAAGGTGCTTGGTCTTATTAATATTAAGGTGCTTGCCGCCGGCAGCATCTTCCTCGGCGACATGAAGGAGCCTATCACCGGCACCAAGGAAGGCCCGAAGGCGCTTAACTTCGGCATTCCGTTCACTCATCGTCCCAAGGCTCTGCGCTTCGACTACCGTGTGCATGTGCCGGGCAACGCCAACCGCATCCGTCAGACTGGTTTCTCTAAGGTGACGACCGTGCCTGGCAAGGACTACTGCGTGGCTCTTCTGCTTCTGCAGCGTCGCCACGAGGATGCGCATGGCAACATCACCGCGCAGCGCGTGGGCACCGTAGTGGTAAAGTACGGCAAGTCGACCAACGGATGGGTTGAGGACGCCACCTACGAGATTCACTACGGCAACATCACCGGCAAGTCGTTCTACGACGCTTCGATGATGGGTCTGCGTTCTACCGACTACGCTCGCAACTCCAAGGGCAAGAGCGTGCTGGTGAAGGAGACCGGCTGGGCTGATGCCGACGCCACACCGACGCACATCGTGCTGCAGTTCTCGTCGAGCCACGGCGGTGCTTATGTAGGCACCGTGGGCAACACCTTCTGGGTAGACAACGTAGGACTGGTGTATTAAGGTGTTGTGATGTTGAGATGGTGAGGTGTTGAGATATCCTTGTCAACTCTATTATTAATTTAAAAACATGAGGTTATGTGCCCCTTAAAAGCGATTCTTTTCTTACTCTTTACGATAGCTCTGCAGCCCGCTCGGGCTACAGAGCCGTTCTGTTTTGACACTACCGCAGTAGTTGTGGCGCCTGCCGCAGACGTGCCTTTGGCTGCCGACACCGCCGTGGTGGCGAAGCCGAAGAAGAGTCTCTTCAACCGCTTCCTTGCCTACTTCAACGACGCCAATAAGGAGAAGAAGAACAAGCGTTTCGACTTCAGCGTGATAGGCGGACCCCACTTCAGCTCTGACACCAAGCTCGGCATCGGACTCGTCGCTGCCGGTCTATACCGTTCAGACCCTACCGACTCGCTCTCGGCTCCGAGCAACGTGTCGCTCTTCGGCGACGTCTCTACCGTGGGCTTCTACATGCTCGGCGTGCGCGGCACGCATAAGTTTCCGCGCGACACCCACCGCCTCAACTACACGGTCTATTTCTACTCCTTCCCGTGCTACATCTGGGGATGGGGCTACGACATGGGCAATGCGGACGCCAACAAGAGTAAGATGAAGCGCTGGCAGGCGCAGTTCAAAGCCGACTGGCTGATACGCACCGCCGACAACCTCTTCATCGGTCTGACCGTCGACTTCGACTATGTGCGCGGCACGAAGTTCGACCGCAAGGAGCTGCTCGAAGGCGAACGCCCCGAGACGCTCAACTTCGGTGCGGGCGTGACAGCCATCTACGACACGCGCGACAACCTCACGGCGCCGAAGCGAGGCATGTACATCCAGTTCATGCAGCTCTTGCGCCCGAAGTTCATCGGCAACAAGTACAACTCCTACACCACCGACTTCCGCATCGACGGCTACACGCATCTTTGGCGCGGCGCTACGCTCGCAGCCGACTTCCGCACGCAGCTCAACTTCGGCGATGTGGAGTGGTCGATGCTCGCGCAGCTCGGCGACAGCTACTCGATGCGCGGCTACTACCAGGGCCGCTACCGCGACAACCATAAGATGGAGGCGCAGGTGGAGCTGCGACAGCATGTGTGGAAGCGCAACGGCGTGGTGGCGTGGTTAGGCGCCGGCACCATCTTCCCGAAGTTCAGCAAGATAGAGTGGAAGCACATCCTGCCGAACATGGGCGTGGGCTACCGCTGGGAGTTCAAGAAGAATGTCAACGCAGCAAGCGATAATTAATGTTCGACTTGGTGCTGCGGAGGCCGGAGACCTCCGCTACGGCTAACTATATTCTTATGAAAAAGATAATAGGTTTTTTGACCTCTCCCCGTTTCCTCTTCTTCTACATCGTGCTCTCGCTCGCTGTCCCCAACGTGGCGCTCTGCTTCACCGAGCACATGCCCGTTCTGGCTTGCGTAGCCAACGTCGTGCTGCCCGTGTCGCTCTACGCGCTGCTGATGACGCTCTCCAAGAAGACGGGACGCCAGGTGTGGTTTCTCTTCCTCATCGTCTTCTTCGCAGCCTTCCAGATAGTGCTGCTCTACCTCTTCGGTCGCGGCGTGATAGCCGTCGACATGTTCCTCAACCTCGTCACCACCAACCCCGGCGAGGCGATGGAGCTGCTCAACAACCTCGTGCCCGCTGTGGCTACCGTGTTCGTCCTCTACCTGCCGCTGCTCGTGCTCGCCGCAATGTCGTGGGCACGCCATCGCACCGAGGACGTAGCGTTCCTCAAGCGTGTGCGCCGCTACTCATGGTGCGGTATGGCTGTGGGCGCCGTACTTATAGCGCTGTGCTGCGCGGCTTATCCTAAGGACAGCGACTTCGACTATCGTGCCGAGGATCATGTCTATCCCGCCAACATCTTCTACAACCTCTACCTCGCCTGCCGCGAGAGCGGACGCGTGGCCGACTACCGCAAGGATGTAGCCTCCTTCCGCTTCAACGCCCGTTCGGCTCACGACGCCGACTCTGCCGAGGTATACGTGCTCGTCATTGGCGAGACGGCACGCGCCGACAACTTCCAGCTCTACGGCTACGGGCGCGAGACCAATCCGCTGCTCTCAAAGACCGACGGACTCAGCGTGTTCCGCCATGTGCTCTCGCAGTCGAACACCACACACAAGAGTGTGCCGATGCTGCTCGCTGCGGCTTCTGCCGAGAACCACGTACGTCTGTACCGCGAGAAGAGCCTTATCACGGCGTTCCGCGAGGCAGGCTTCCACACCTCGTTCATCTCCAACCAGCAGCCCAACCACTCGTTCATCGACTTCTTCGGCGATGAGGCTGACGACTTCGTGTTCATCCGTTCGGCGGTGAGCGTCATCACTGGCGACGTGACGGCGCAGACCAGCGACGAGCGTCTGCTGCCTTACGTGAAGAACATCCTCGCCAAGAAGCGCAAGAAGGAACTGATAGTGCTGCATACGTACGGCTCGCACTTCAACTACCGCGACCGCTATCCGCAGTGTCGCGCCAAGTTCCTGCCCGACACGCCGACGGAGGCTGAGCCGAAGAACCGCCCCTCGCTCATCAACGCTTACGACAACACCATACTGCAGACCGACTACGTGCTGCACAGCATCATCACGATGCTCGGCAAGAGCGGTGCGCAGGCAGCAATGCTCTACACGTCCGACCACGGCGAGAATATCTTCGACGACTATCGCAAGCGCTTCCTGCACGCTTCGCCCACGCCGGCGTCGCACGGCATACATGTGCCGCTCCTCGTCTGGACCTCGGCGTCCTACCGTGCGGAGTATCCTGCCGTTGTGTCGGCGCTCAACGCCAACCGCGCGAAGGATGTGCAGTCGAGCGCGTCTGTCTTCCCGACGATGCTCTCCATCGCAGGCATCAGTGCGCCGTGCGTCGCCGACGTGATGCCGCTCTCGCTCGCCAATCCTGCCTACCGCTGCGGCGCCCGCCGCTACCTAAACGACCATAACCGCTCCGTAACGCTGAAGCAAGCCGGCTTCGCCGATATCGACTTCGAGCAGCTGAAGAAGTGGGGTGTAGGGTTGTAGGCTGCCTCCAAGGGAGTGCACTTGTCTCCCACAGAACACACCGAATTCACAGAACCTTCTGCTGCGATGTTCTCCCACGGATTTCACAGATGCACACAGATGGTTTGGGTGCGTGGAATCAACCACGGATTAAGCGGATGCTATTTTTAGGGGGTGCACTTGTCTCAAGTGCACCAACCGAGCAAGAAGTGCACTTTTTACTACGTTGGTGCACTTGAGACAAGTGCACCCCCTTGGAGTCTTCCCACAGAACACACCGAATTCACAGAACCTTCTGCTGAGATGTTCTCCCACGGATTTCACAGATGCCCACAGATGGTTAGGGTGCGTAGAATCAACCACGGATTAATCGGATTCCTGCTGCTACATTTTTTTAACAACGGATTAAACGGATTAAACTGATTAAACGGATTCGATGGGTGCGTTGAATAAACAAGCGGATTAAACGGATAACGTTGCTCAATCAAAAATCCGATAAATCCGCTTAATCCGTTGTTAAAAAGTCTCGTTAGCTGCGTTGAATTAAAAAACGGATTAAACGGATTTTCTTGCTGTGGAATTTTAACAGCGGATTAAACGGATTAAGCGGATTTTGGGGTGCGTCCATCCGTAGCGGAGGTGAAAGCCTCCGCAGCACCAAGTCTGATAGTATTTGATTAGCAATGCAGCTTGCTGCGATATTTGCATGGGGTTAAGCGGAGTGTCACAAAGTTTTTT
>OQVZ01000532.1_pt1 | contig 14678 bp, 11 predicted proteins | sample 1691571 | NCBI WGS metagenome assembly OQVZ01 (sample SAMN03418261, study PRJEB22391) | human gut metagenome | biome: human-gut; feature: organic feature; material: feces | host: Homo sapiens | place: Tanzania | collected 2013-01
AAATGCAAGTTCCTTTTTGGGATTCACAAAAGCTTCTTGATTCTTATCTAATATAGATTTAACTCGATTCTGAAGCACATGATTTAAAACATCTAATTTATCATCTGACATATTATATTTATCGTGTTTTGGCAAAGTAAACCCCAAGATTCGACTTAATTCCTGTCTTTGTCTTTCGCTCATAAAATATTTTATATTTTTTTCAAAAGAATTCCATAAAGTCGGATATAAAGTATTTATATGTTTTTCAAAAGTATAAGTACTTTCATATAAATCTTTTTTTGGTTTATCAAACATACAATTTCCATGGTCAAATAAAGGAGCCATGCATTTAATTTTGTTTGTTCTGTTATCTACAAGAACACCGAAATTATTTAAATGACGATCTACATTACATATCAATGCATCAAATACCATCATCGAACAAAAATCTTGATAAAACTCATCTCCAAGACTCTTATAAAATTCAACGACTGAACGTAAATTATATCTCTTTAGAAATCGTGATACCGGGACAAAAGAAGTATCTATATTCGTAAATAACTTACAAACACTTGCTAACTGACAATGCCACATATCTAAATCGTACTCTACAACGTTTAATCCCATTTGTTCTGCAACTTTATATGCATAATATTCTGCATAAGGTTCATAACCACCAGTATTATACCTTTGAATATTCCCTTTATATAAAACAACATCTCCATCAATTCTTCTCCACGCTTTGTTTAATGTACCATTAGTGGATAATTCAGCAATATTTCCAACCCCATCATTTCTACCACGACCAGTAAAAGCAATCTCAGCAATAGATTCATTAAATGCATTATCATATAAATTATAATTTTTATATTCACCTTTAAAATCAGTTTCAACAACCCAATACGAATCATTTAACGACAAACCTTTGCCCACAGTTAAAATGCCAATTAAATCATTTCTGGTCAAATCTAAGCTTCCTAGAATCTCATTGACAAAAGCACGATTCTTTGGAATATTTCTTTGTTTCAGCCATTCCAGTAACGCTTCAGAATCCCCATTTTTTAATGCTATTGGATATAAGGATGGACTCATATTATACCTGAATTATTCATGAAAATATAAAAATTCGTAGAATGTTCCTAATTTAAAGGAAATCTACGAATTTTTCTTATCACCCATTGGGTGAACTTTTCATATAAGAAAAGCTCCTTTATAATATAGGCGACGAAACCAAAAAAAGGAGCCATATCTATGATACAAACTAATTCAATTTTTGACAAGATTAATTTTAACGGTGGGAATCTTTCCAGTGATGGTGGATCCATTCTTCTTTCTCAATTTCTTGAAAAGATGAATTTGAAAAAACTATTAGATTCTATTCCATTTGTGGATTTAAGACATCTTCCTGTATATTCAAACACGAACATCTTGTTTCAACAAATCATCAAATGTTTACTGGGATATAATGACCAGTCTGATCAGAAAGTATTAATTAATGATCCTTTACTGTCACTCAAATCCTTGATATGTTCTCAAGCTACAGTAAGTCGTTTCTATGACCGTGTATCTTTAAATACGACCAATGAATTTAAAAAAATCATTACTCAACTTGCATGTGATTTTGTGAATACAAATATAGATGATCCAATTATTGATGCGGATTCCACCATGGTTACAACTTGTGGCAACCAGGAAGCCAGTGCCTATATTCATCATTATCAGGAAAATGGATATCATCCACTCGTAATCAATGAATACCATTCTAAACTCTTACTTTCATCTTTATTGAGAACTGGCTCTGCTTATTCTTCTAATGGAATCATTGAAGAACTGGAACAGATATTTACGCAACTGAAAAATATAGAAAACATTAAATTCAGGGGTGACAGTGCCTTTTACAGAAGGGATTTGTTTAAATATCTGGAAAACAACCAGGTTACGTATTACATACGAGTTAAGAATTTTAAGAAAAACATTAGAGAATCTGTAATGGATATGGTCATGAATCAGGTTAACTGGAATGATTTTGACTATACCGAACCTTATTATGGAGAATATACAATTCAAATAAACAAGACAAAAAAAAGAAGAATTGTATACAAAGCCTTTCGCTTAGAAAAAGACGGAATGCTTCAGTTAGTACCAATGGTTTATTGCATAATCACAAATGATTTTGACAAAAGTCCTAAAGAAGCAATGGACTTCTATGAAGCAAGAGGAAATAGTGAAAACTTTACAAAAGAATTAAAAGATGATTTCAATGGCGGAATTCTTTCACATAAAGAATTCGTAAAAAATGAAATGGACTTTTTAATTTCAAGCCTAGCCTACAATCTTTATCATGTATTCCAGCAAATAATATTGGAAGAAAAAGATCAGACAATACGAATGAATACATATCGATTGAAATATCAGAAAATAGCAGTCAAAGTGATACAGCACGCAAGACAGGTAACGCTTAGTTTTAGCAGTGCCTATAAAAATAAAACTCAATTTACTCAGTACTGGAATAAAGTGTTACAAATTTAACGTTTTGAATGAATATTTTAAAAAATCAGCGATGTCTGATATCCTTTTATATACTCATTTCAAACCTTTTAAAAACAAAATGAAAAAGATTAACCAAATTGGACCCACCAACTAGGCTAATCTTCTTTTATTGTCTTTTCATGAATAATTCAGGTATAATTAAAGTGTCATTAGGCGTAATAGTAACACCCGATTCGATGTTCAAGTTCATTATGATTCTATCGACATCAAAATCCATATCAAAAACATCATTCATTCTATCATTATTATAAAATGATATATATGCGACTTTCGCATATTCGTTTTTGCCAAATTCTTTCATGATCCAAGTTTTTCCTACCTGTCTTGCACCCATTAAAATCATAGGCTTACGATCTTCTTTATCTTTCCATTCTTTAAGTTTCTTTATTGCTGATCTATACATTTTTTCTGACCTCTTTATAAAGAAATATTACATTTTTTCCGACCTAAATTCAATGTCATATCACATTTTTTCCGACCTTATTCTAGTAAAACCATACACTTTTTCCGACCTAAAATCAGTCAAAGTCAACACTTTTTCCGACCTTAACCATAAATTACAGAAACATATAAACTAAAAATTCAATCAAAAAAGAGATTTCTAGTTTGAAACCTCTTTTTACATACAACATTTCATTTTTAATTTATGCTTTATTTAAAGCAAATATTATAAATAACTGTCGAATAAATCCAAATTATTCATTAGCTTTCAAACTCGAAACCATATCAATTGTTTTAATTTTTCTTGCCAATAACTTGTTCATCACATATGAAACTAAAACAGTTCCTATAATTGCGTACACATAAGATATCCATTCTACAACGGCTGGAAAATCATACGTATCATTTAAGGCATTCGTATAAATATATGACAACATATAATAGCCTAATGGCAAACCAATGATCATTCCCACCAACATGATCCATGTGTTTTGTTTGATAAAGATTTCCTTGATTTGTTTATCCTTAAAACCTAATACCTTTAAAGTCGCAAACTGATATTGTTTTTCGGTAAAAGATAACACACCCAAGTTATATAAGATGACACAACCTAATAAGACCGCAAATACAATCAATAAGACCATCATCGATTTCATCGCTTCTAGCATGCTCTCTACACCTTCTTGAATCGATTCAATACTGCTAATTTTAGATACTCCAGCTATTTTCTTAGCCTGTTTATTTGTATAAATTGAATCTGCACGATATGTATATCCTAACTTTTCAAAATATTTCTTTGACATTGTGAATTGCTGCGTTTGCGGATCCCGATTCAAGCCAACAACCTTACTTGTATGCCAAGAAGAATCTCCAGTCAAATGCCATTTGATTGTATCCCCCATTTGAACTTCATACTTTTCAGCAAGTTTTTCTGTTAAATAGATTCCATTCGAATGAATAGGCATAACCTTCTCATTATGATCTGTGATATTTAATTTATCTTTTCCATCCAACACTAGCATCGATCTTGTTTCTGTTTTACCTTGGTTTTTAAATTCAATCGCAACACTTTTACTTGTGGCATCTCCATACAAATCCGTTAAATGATTATATTGCTCATCTGTATATTCATTATTTAAAGAAATCTTATACTTATATGTGTTGATTACTTTATATTCCCAATCCATATAAGATTCAATCGTATCCCACAATCCAAAAGAACATACTAATAACATTGTACATCCAATAATTCCAACACATGCTGCAATACTTCTTCCTTTATTTCGAGCTATATCGCGAAGATTCCATCTCGTCGATAATTTACATTTATTAAATTTTACGGACCAATCCAAACTATTCTTCTTTACCCTTGGCACTTCTAGACGCAAAGCCTCACTTGCCGTTTCCTTAAGAATCTTTCTTGAAGAAAAATATGTGACTAAAGAAATCATAAGCACAACCAAAATTGCCGTTAAAATCACAACTGGCAACAAAGCCGTATGTATATTTGGCATTTCAAAATAACTCGCTTCCATATCGATAAAGAATTGCCCAATTGTTAGATATCCAACCACAACACCTAAAACAGCCGCAATCAAGCTGGTCATAAAGCCAAAACCAATATAATGCATATAAATTTTTCGATTCTTAAATCCTAATGCTTTTAAAGTACCAATCTGCACTCTTTGTTGGCGAACAAAACGATTCATTGTGCTCATTACACTTAAAATCGCAATCATCAAGAATAATCCCGTAAATACCGGTGCATAAGTTTGACCTTCTTCTACTTCCGCTTGGTAACCTGCATATGAAAATGAAGTGTCTCGATCTGTTACAGAAATAAAATTAAAATCCTTTTGAATCGCTTTTTTTACTGATGAAACATGACTTTGATTATCTACATCTACATAAGCCTTATTATATGTAACATCCACATGCATTGCATCTTGAAAAGTATCAGCCGACATATATATAAAGCCATAGTTTTGATGTGTAGGAAAAATTTCTGTTGAATCCTTCACAAAATATACATGATCCGGTGTATTCACTAAACCTTTTACTTTTAATTTCAAAGTTTGACCAGAAATATCCAGTTTTAAAGTATCTCCCACATGAATATTTAAATGCTCTGCCAAATAACTATCGAACCACACCCCTTTTTTATTCGATGCATATTTTTCCCCTTTGATAACGTACATTTTAGAAATTGTATTTTCTTCTAAGACATTGGTTTCTAAAGTTACATCTTTATATCCCTTTAATTTCGCATTCAAAACCAATGCACGATTTACATCGCTTATATGATCCATAGACTTTAATGTTTCTAAATCTGAATCTGAAACATTCGTATTTGTGATCCATAAATCCTGTAAATTGTACGATTGATAATACTCCCTAGCACTTTCATCCATACCATCCATATAGCCATGAATACCACTAAATGCCAACAATCCAATAAACACCATTAAAAAGATGGTAAAGAATTGACCCTTATAATGCCAAAGATCCCGAAATAGTTTCTTCCTCAACATTACCAATTCACCTCATCTATATTTTTAGGTTGTGCATTCACAACATTTTCAATGATTTTTCCATTCTTTAAGCGAATCACACGATCTGCCACATCCGCAATCAACGCATTATGCGTTACGATCACAACCGTATTTTCTCTTGTACATTCGCGTAATAACTTTAAAATCTCTACTCCCGTATTCGAATCCAAAGCCCCTGTAGGCTCATCGCAAAGTAACAACTTTGGATTTTTCGCAATCGCACGCGCAATCGATACACGCTGTTGTTCCCCTCCACTTAATTGATTTGGAAACTTATTTTCTTGTCCACTTAAACCTACTTTATTCAATATTTCAGTCGAATCCTTTGCGTTTTTAACTACATCACGAATCAAATCGACATTTTCCTTCACTGTAAGCGTCGGCAAGATATTGTAGAACTGAAAGATAAAACCGATATTTTCAGCACGATAATCCGTTAGTTCTTTTTCACTATAATTACTAATATCTAGACCATCCATATATACTTTTCCATCTGTCACATGATCCATACCACCCATAATATTTAAAAGTGTTGATTTACCAGCACCACTCGGACCTAAAATAACAACCATTTCATGTTGATCAATTGAAAAAGAAACATCATTTAGTGCATAAAATGCCTTTTCTCCTACTTCATACTTTTTTGATACCCCATTAAATTCAATACATGTCTTCATAATCGTTCTCCCGTTAGCTACATCTAACTATACAGTTAGTATACTCTAACCCAAGTTGTTCCTCAAGAATAAACTTCGTCAATAGCGATTATAAAGTTGTTTAATCTTTTCTTTCATAGTAAGATAAGGGTACAAAAAGGAACATACAAATATGTAAGTTCTGGGGAATTTTGTAGTAAAAACTACCTACAAACTTTGTGAGAGTTGGCGTAGGTAGTTTTTATTTTGTTTATTGATTCATACAATAAGAAGCTAAATCACATGATTTTCTTCAAAAATATACACATACAACATTGAATTTCTCTAATTCACTTTATATAAAGCATAAATCTAGATTTACTGTCAAAGAAAAAAGAACAATCCACCGTATCACAGGATACCTGACCCATATTAAAAGTTGCATATTAGGGATATGACTTTAATATCATTGAATCGCAATTCTTGATGACATTATAGGTATCTTGCTATCAAACCTATATCTGTTTCACCATGCTTAATTTCTTATGTTATACTTCTAGTATGTGTACAAGCTTTCGATATACACCTAAAGTAGCCAAAGCCTTTGGTTTAGAAGAAAAAGACATTCATCCAAGTGACAAATGTCTTGTACTAACACGAAGCCAAAAGAAAATGGTGCCATTTGGGTATAAAACCAACAATTTAATTTTAAATGCTAGACAAGAAACACTTTTAGAAAAGCCTTTGTTCAAAAATTCCATGCATTGTATTGTGCCTGCAGGAAGTTTCTATGAATGGGACGTTGGCAAAAATAAAGTGGAATTTTTTTGCGACCATATTCTCTATTTTGCGGGTATTCTTATTGATGAACATCTTGTCATTATTACTACAAATGCGAATACATATGTAAAGCCTGTGCATTCTAGAATGCCGGTGATACTTGAAAAAGAAGATATTGATCCTTGGTTAAAGGATATTTCTAAAACTAAGGAAATCTTGTCGAAGCCAGGCATTGCACTTCAAAGAAAGCAGCTACAAGAACCACTTTTCTAAAGGAGATAGTATGAATATTACACAGTTTCAACAATCTAGATTTGGACTTTTCATTCATTGGGGAATCTATGCCATTTGTGCACGAGGCGAATGGGTAAGAAGCAATGAAGAAATGAAAGAAGAGGATTATATTCCTTTTGCGAATGAATTTGATCCTGATTTATTTGATCCGCATCAATGGGCTAAACTTGCCAAATCAGCCGGCATGAAATATGCCGTAATGACTGCCAAGCACCATGATGGATATTGTATGTTTGATACACAAACTACGAATTGGAAGGCAAATAGAGATTATGTAAGAGAATTTCTAGACGCCTTTCGAGAAGAAGGATTAAAGGTAGGGCTTTACTATTCCCTACTTGATTGGCATCATCCAGACTATCCTCACTACAAAGATAGACATCATCCTGAAAGAAATAATAAAGAATATGATAAACCAATTTGTTTTTCAAACTATTTGAATTATATGCATACTCAAATCAAAGAATTACTTACAAACTATGGAAAGTTGGATATCATGTGGTTTGACTTTTCTTATGACAACATGACAAAAGATGTTTGGAACGCCAACAAAATCGTAGCGATGGCACGAACTTACCAACCAGATATGATCATCGACAATCGTCTAGAAGGAGATGGTGTACATCCAGGAACTATTATGGATGCACATCCTAGTTTTACAGCTGGTGATTTCACTTCGCCTGAACAAATGATTCCACCACAAGGTTTACCGGTACCCTGGGAAGCATGTATCACTATGAATGAACATTGGGGATATTGTGCAAGGGACACGAATTATAAATCCGCTAAGCTAATCATCCGTACTCTAGTTGAGTGTGTATCCAAAGGTGGAAATATGATTTTAAATGTAGGACCAGATGCCAGAGGTCAATTTTCTAAAGAATCTATCCAGGTATTGAATGAAATCAGTGAATGGATGAAACTGAACCAAGATTCGATTTATGGATGTACAAAGTGTGAATTAGATAAACCAGAATGGGGAAGATATACACAAAGGGGAAATAAAATCTATGCGCATATTTTAGATGAGAGTATTTTTGATATACCTGTTAAAATCAAGAAAGAAAAAATCCAAGGCATAAGAAGATTGTCTGATCACTCAGAAATCAAAATCCAAACGCCTTGGAATGCAGAAAGTTTTCCAGACTATACATTTATCAATATTGATTCCAATTCACACCAGTGTCCAGATCCAATTGACACAGTGGTTGAAATCACATTAAGAGACTAGCTCAAGTTTTTGCTGGTCTCTTTTACTATATATATTGGTCTTTGTTTACTTTCCATATAGTCTTTTGTCGTATATTGCCCCAATATGGCCACAAACAACATTTGAAGGCCACTCAAAAATAGAATCAAACAGACTAAATGAAACATCGATGTTACATGCATCAACAAGCCAAACAAAGCCATTAGAATAGATGAAAGCATAATAACGGATCCAATATTACCAATCCATACAATTGGCGCTGTAGAAAAGGAAAACATTCCTTCCATGGCATATGCGAATAGTTTAGAAAAATTCCATTTAGAATTGCCTGCTGCTCGTTGTACATTATGAAATTCAATCCATTTTGTATCAAATCCCACAAATGAAAACAATCCTTTCATATAGCGATTATATTCTTTAAGTTCCAAAATCGCATCCACCATTTGTCTTGACATCATACGAAAATCACCACAACCATCACTCATATCCATTTTGCACATTTTCTGCATTACCTTATAGAAAGCATGCGATAAAAAGTTACGAATTTTGCCTTCACCTTGTCGATCCACTCTTTTTCCTGCACAACAATCATAGCCCTCTTCACTAACAGCTTTATACATTTCTTTTAACAGTACAGGAGGATGCTGCAAATCGGCATCCATGATCACAACATAATCACCACTTGATTTTTTTAATCCTGCAAACATAGCTGCCTCTTTACCAAAGTTTCTTGAAAAAGAAATAAATTCACAACGATCGTCCTTTAAACTCAATGCTCTTAATATATCTTTTGTGTGATCCTTTGATCCATCATCCACAAACAACAATTCATAGGTAATGCCTTCTATTTCATTTAATACTTCACTTGTCTTTTTATAAAACATAGAAAGAACTTCTTCTTCATTAAAACAAGGAACGACAACACTAATTTTATTCATACAACAATTTCTCCTTCTTTGAAAATATATGTGATTTACACAAAAAATAATTTGCGAAAACAGTAATAATACTGACTAAAATCTTGGATAATAAATTTGAAATATGTAAGCCATCAATGCAGGCAGCGAGCAATACATTTTCCACAATCAGCGTCATAAATCGAAGTCCAAAAAACTCGATACACTCTTTTTTCACATCGTTACTTGAATGAAATACAACTTTACGATTTGAAAAATACGCAAAAATAACAGCTACTAACCAAGCTAAACTATTACTGATCAGCCAACTGATTCCTATTTTTAAACAAATAAAATAAACAATATAATTCACAAGTGTCGTCATCACACCTACGATTCCATAGCTTATAAATTCTTTGACTTTTTCCATATCCAGAATCCTCCTATCATAATTGAAAGCATACTTATACATAGTCCTATATTTTTAAATGGCGCATGAAATTGAATTGTAATTATATGGCTTCCCTTTTTGATTTTGCATCCCACAAAAGCCTTATTCACAATTTCAACATTCTGCTTCTTTCCATCAATATAAATTTCATATCCCTTTTCATAAGGATATGAAGTTACAAGATAACCATCTTTAGATGTTGTTACTTCTCCTTTAAATATAGAAGTTGTCTTAAGTGGTTTTACTTTAGTCACAACTCGATCAAATGTATCCATATCACATGTATACACACGAATATTGGATATCTTATATTTTCCTTTAGATAAAATAACATCAAATTGTTTTAATTCTTTTTTAGAAAGTATATACGTAAAATGTTTATTTCCATTTGGATACACAGAATGTTTCTTTGACAATGTATTCTTCATTCCATTTATCGATATCGAAATTTTTTTATTCGTATAATTCTTTACATCAAAATCAATACATACCATTTTCTGGGTTGCATCAAAATCAATAGGTATTGTCTTCTTTGTTTTCTTTTTATTATGAATCAAAATCGATTGATCTAAATTCTTTACAAGTTTCATCTTTGAGACATAATCATCACTTGTTTCACCATTCACAATCGTACGATTATAGACAGTATCTAAGTTATATGGATAAAAGAGTTTATCAAACTTAGATTCACTCAACGTATCATTTGTCACATAGACCATAGGAAATACATTTTTATTCTTTAATAATTTATAATTCCCCTTTATGTCTACTTCTTTATATCCATATAAATTAGAGTCTTTACTGAGTACATTTTGAACAGACATCATACTCAAATATAAATAATTCTCACTATCTGTTATGATTGTTCGATTGGATTGTGGAATCGGACTCTTTATAATGTCATACACAAACGTGTTATATAAAGAATTACTTGTTGATGTATAACTTGACGCTTTCACTTCTTTTAGATCATATATGTGATTGACACTATAACCTACCTGATCTAAATCAGCTGTTCTTTGATTCAAATCGTTTCTTTGAATTAGTGTTTGTTTATCCTTGGAATACATTGAATTATAGAGTTTTAAATCTAAGCACTGATTGTAGTTTAATCCTGTAAAAACAATCATAGGTACAAGGGCATACATCATTAAACATTCTTTTTTATCCATAAAGTAATAGCCAATAAACACAAGAGCAACTAATAAACCTAGAAACATGGTTTTTGTGCAAAGAAATAAACCAGCTAAAACAAGTAAACCTTTATTCAATTTCCTTTCCTGTAGCCAATGAGCAAGAATCATAAGCACGAGTGGTAGGCATAACACCAATATTTTTGTACGTGCATATAAAGTTCCATTCAATATATAAGAAAATATTGGGAAAACAAACATTAGAATCAACAGAATCGATAGTTTCCTTGTCTTTTCAAATTGGATGCCTTGAAATAGAGCCATCCAACTAATCACAGTCAATCCACATCCATAGCTATCATAGACAAGTCCTTTTAAAGTTAAGTTTGGAACAAACAAATTAAATAGGTTGGTTTGTACAACAGATTTATGATTATTTATAATCAAATATCCAGTTGGTAGCCATAGTACAGCACCGAATCCCACGCCTAAAACAATTGGAACAATCATATTTTTTATTGTCTTATGTTGGTCATAATCATATAAAAGAAGAATCAATATCATGCCTGGTGTATAGAAATAGTTATGGAAAAGGGCCATACATATGCATAGGCTGATCCACTGTCTTTTATTTTCATCGATTAGAATGAGTGAAAGAAATAAAAAAGGAAGAATTTCTACAAACATGATTTGTTGGTGAGACTGAAAGAAGCAATTGGCACATATACAACAAATGCTAGAAAAGAAACATATTGTGTCTTTATATCCTTTATTTCTTAGCCAGTAATAACAAAGTCCTCCTGTAGATGACCATAGTAGTGTTGCATAACTTATAATAAAGAAACTTGTTGGAACATTCGGGAATAGACATGATATCAACACGTCTGGCCTTAATAATCCATAATAGGAAAAGCTAAAGGCATTGGTTTGTCCTTGAAGATTTTCAAAACTGTCTGGAAGTAATTGTTTTGTCTGTCTAAAATAATCTGCCAAAGATACGTGTTGGGATAACCAGTCTAACTTCGATCCATACATGGAATATGTGGATACACAAAGTACAAATAGGATGGGTAATAATAATAGTATTGTAATATAAAACTTATCTCTTTTTTTCATGGTTTTACTATACAAAATAAATCTTAAGTATCGACAAAAGGAAATATTAAACTTTCCTAAATATATTAAGAAGATTTAAGAAATGTATAAGAAGAGTGTTAAGAATTGTTTGATAGAATTTTTTTGGTGATGAAAATGAAGAAGTTATTATTATGCATCCTAAGTTTGATGCTTTGTCTAAATATATCCATCATTCATGCCGAAGAGCCTGAATCTTTAATGATTGTTGCCCATCCGGATGATGAGACGATTTGGGGTGGTTCGCATTTAATGAATGGGAATTATACCGTTTTATGTATTACCAATGGAAACAATAAAAAAAGAAAAAAAGAGTTTATGAACGTCATGGAAAAGACACATTCCAAAGGAATCATTTTATCGTTTCCAGATAAGACGAAGGGGAAGCGTGATAACTGGAAGTCTTGTAAAAAGGATATTCAAAGAGAAATCAAAAAAGAAATCGATTCTAAGGATTGGAACAAAATTGTTACGCATAATCCAGATGGAGAATATGGGCATATTCACCATAAAAAGGTATCTAAGTATGTTACTATGATTTTAGAAAAAGAAGACAAGACTGATCAGCTTATGTATTTTGGTAAGTATACTTCAAGGAAAAACAAGGCGGATCTAAAGAATGAAAAGAGTTTATCAAAGAAAGATTATGATGAGAAATTAGAAATCATTCAATCGTATTCTTCTCAATCGAAAGTGATGGATCATTTACATCATATGTTGCCTTATGAAAATTGGAAACACTATTCTGATTGGGGTAAAATAGAATAAATGAAAGGGAATGTGAACATGCAGACACGTATTTTAGTAGCGGATGACAATGCGGAAATCCGTGAAATATTAAGAATTTTATTAACTGGCGAAGGCTATGAAGTGATTGAAGCAAAAGATGGAAATGAGGTCCTTCAATTGTTTGATTCTTCTATTGATTTGATCATCCTCGATATCATGATGCCAAACATGAATGGTTATCAGACTTGTTTAAAACTTCGTGAAACAAGTAATGTCCCCATCTTATTTTTAACGGCCAAAGGATTGGATTCAGATAAGACACTTGGTTTTTCAAGTGGTGCGGATGACTATTTGGCAAAACCTTTTTCTTATAGTGAATTAACGGCAAGAGTCAAAGCTTTACTTCGTCGTTACCAAGTTTATAAGGGTAAAAAAGAAGAAATCTCTATGGATACTGAAAAAGATTTAAGTGTGGATGGTCTTACTTTGCGTTATGCCCAACAAAATGCAGAGGTCAATGGAAAGGAAGTTGAATTAACGGATATTGAATTTAATATTTTGAGTACGCTAATGAAGAATCCTAAACAGATTTTTTCAGCTGAACAATTGTATGAAAAAGCTTGGAATGAACCTTATTATTATTCGGCAAACAATACGATCATGGTTCATATTCGTAATCTTAGAAAGAAAATTGAGAAAGATCCCGCAAATCCGGTATACATAAAAACAATATGGGGAAAGGGGTATCGTTTTGAATAAAAAAATAACGAGATTGTATCTTTCCCTTCTTGTTTTTTTATTGAGCTTTTTTGCGATCTATTCGCAAAGATTTGTCGTTTATGATTCTTTAAATGCACATTTTAATTATTCAGATACTTTATCTAAAGAAGAGATCAAAGAGGCAAAGGCTTATTTGGACAAACAAGAAAAAGTGGATTTCATGAATCACATCCAAATTCGTAAGGACTTAAATCAATTATTAAAAAAGGGAAGTTATCAAGTCATTTTATATAAAACAAAATCAAACGAGCCAGATGGGAAAGTCGTTGATTCTGTACTTGCGTTTCGTGGTCGTGCCCCTTTAAGAAATGCACAAAAGTATAGTATTTTTATAAATAGTTCAAGTAAAACGAGCTCTATTGAATGGTATCCATCTTTCACGAATTATTATCATTCTTATCGTATTTTTGATTGTATTTTAAGTCTTATTATCACAATTCTTTTTTATTGGATTAGTGGAAGACTTCAACCACTTAGATCAAAGAAAAACATTTTCTATTCTTTATCCAGTCGTATGATGTTTTCTTTTCTTTGTGCAACATTATTGGTATTAACTTCTTTTTCTTTTCTATATTTAAATCGTAGTGTTGTCTTTGAGTTTTTAATGGATACATTTTATCAATCGGAAGATTATTCTTCTTATGTAAAGAAATTAGAGAAACAACTACAAAATTTTGATCTAACAAAAGAAAACAAAAAAGCTATCAATCATGTATTAAAAGAAAATACATTAAATCATGCGTATGTGGAATTATATGATCAAGAGGGAATCTATTTCACGGATAAGTCTCCATTAGCTAACAATAATCTTTTATTATTATATAGTTTTGATGATTTAGATGTTTTGGAAGCTCCATTATACTATGACTATCCAATACATTTTAAAAACCAGACTGTTTCTATATATATTACTTCTTTTCCAATGATTCCATTTCAGATTCCTTATATTATTCTTTCACTTTTGATTTCTTTTTCTTTCTATTTGATTGTCCTACAAAGTTTTATCCGTAAACGAATTCTTTCCATTCAAAGTTTACAAGAAGATGTCTTTACTCTTGCGATTGGTGATTGGAATCATGAAATCAAAGTAAGTGATAAAGATGAGATTGGA
>OQVZ01000533.1_pt1 | contig 14640 bp, 15 predicted proteins | sample 1691571 | NCBI WGS metagenome assembly OQVZ01 (sample SAMN03418261, study PRJEB22391) | human gut metagenome | biome: human-gut; feature: organic feature; material: feces | host: Homo sapiens | place: Tanzania | collected 2013-01
ATAAAATAGGCATTTTTCGGCAATAATTTCGGAGTTTTTAAATGAAAGAGCCGTGGTGGGTGGGAAGAAAAAGTGGGTGGGGGTGTTGAATAATTGAAAGAAATGTGCTAACTTTGCCGTGCTTTTTGGCATCACTGTACTGAAATAGCGGTCCCTTAGCTCAGTTGGTTAGAGCACCTGACTCATAATCAGGGAGTCGCCGGTTCAAGCCCGTCAGGGACCACATTGTGTGAGAGCCGTTGCAGATTTATGCAACGGTTTTTGCTTTTTAATAGGGTGTTTTATTGTATCTTTGCAGTGATTATGGAAAAAAAGGGTAAAATATGCGTGTTTGGTGCTTCGAGCGACCGTCTTGAAAACACTTTCACCGAAACGGCATACGAGTTGGGCGTGCTGATGGCTCAGCGTGGCTGGGACTGTGTGAACGGTGCCGGCAGTGCGGGGCTGATGCGTGCCGTGAGCGATGGTGTGCTCGACAATGGTGGCCTTGTGACTGGCGTGATTCCGAAGTTTATGGTGGATAACGGTTGGGAATACGACCGCCTGTCGGAAATTATTGTCACTCCCGATATGCACACGCGCAAAGAGAAGATGGTGGAACTTGCCGATGCTTTCATCGTGCTTCCAGGTGGCTGCGGCACCCTGGAGGAGGTGATGGAGATTTACACTTGGCGACAGCTGGGCATCATCAACAAGCCTATTATCCTGCTGAGCACCGTGGGCTTCTACAAGCCTTTGGTGGAAATGATTGACCGATGTGGCACTTTGGGCTTTATGCAGCACTCCCACACCCGATTGTGGAAGGTGGCTCGCACGCCGAAAGATGCGCTCGACAAACTTGAAAGAGAGCTGAAAGAGGGCGTTGAGCCTGTGGCTCAGAAGCGAAGCATAATGAATGGCGAAGACTAACGACAGCATACAGCACGCAACCGACACCACACAGCAGGCTCACGACAGCGTGGCGCAGTTCACTCCACTGTACCCCGACGGCATTCCTGCGGTGCAGGGCAACGATTCGGTAGTTTCGCACTTGGCTGATTTGCCGGTGATGGAATCGCCTAAGGGCACTGCATCGGTCACCCACAGCCGTGGTCCGCTCTACGACACCGGCTCGATGTCGCTGTTGCTGATGAGCATGTTTTTCATTGTGGTGAGTTTCAAGCGTGGCTATGTGTATCTTGAGAACTTTGCTCACAACCTGTTTTCGGTGCGTCGCCGCCGTGAAAACGCTTTCGACAACCACACCATGAGCGATGTGCGCATGATGTGGGCTTTGATATTCAACACCTGTGTGATGGAGGGCTTGCTGCTGTTCTACGCCGTGGGGCATTTTGTACCATCGCTCTGGCATGGTATGCTGGAGGATGTGGGGCTGAACGTGGGGGCGCTCACCGCCATGTGCCTTGGCTTCCACCTGTGCCAACACGCTCTCTACGCCACCCTCGGCTATGTGTTTGGCGACACCGTGAGCCGTCGCTTGTGGCTCAGTGGTTTCAAAGCGTCGCAATCGCTGCTTGGGCTGCTGCTGTTCCCTGTCACAGCGCTGCTACTGCTGTTTCCTGCTGCTATCGAACTGCTTTTGAGCATTGCCGCCGTGCTCTACGCGCTGGTCAGAATCGTGTTTGTTTTTAAGGGATTAAGAATTTTTTTCAACAAATTTTCACAAAGTCTCTATTTTATTTTGTACCTTTGCAGCGTGGAAATTGTTCCTTTGGTCATTTTTGTGATGCTTTTGGTGGCAATTTGCACTAAATTACAGTCATAAAAACAGTTAAGACGAGTGAAGGTAAAGAAAATTCTGGTTTCGCAACCGAAACCATCAAGTGAAAAATCTCCGTATTACAATCTTGAAAGTGATTATGGTGTATCTGTAGATTTCCGTCCATTTATCAAAGTAGAAGGTCTTTCAGGAAAGGAGTTCCGTCAGCAAAAAATTGCTCTTGGCGACTATACTGCCGTGATATTCACAGCTCTCACAGCTATTGACCATTATTTCCGTTTGGCAAAAGAGCTTCGCTTTGAGGTGCCAGAAACCATGAAGTATTTCTGCATCAGCGAAGTGGTGGCTCGTTATCTCCAAACCTATATCGTATATCGCAAACGCAAGATTTTCTTCAGCGAAAACGGTAAAGCTGATGGTTTGATTCCGCTCATCGAAAAGCACAAGACCGAGAAATATCTCTATCCTGTGGCAGATGTTCACGACTCAAAACTCAATCTCGAAGCACACAACCTCACCAACACCAAGGCTGTGATGTATCGCACCGTGAGCAACCCATTCCCAAAAGATGTGCCTTTCGACTACGATATCGTAGCGCTCTTCACCCCATCGGGCGTAAAGAGCTTGCTTGAAAGTTTCCCTGATTTCGACCAGGAAAAGAACGGCGTGCTTTTGGCATGTATGGGCACCAAGACCATTGAAGAAGTGAAAAATTCGGGCTTGCGCCTCGACATCACCACTTCGCCAGAATGTCCATCGATGGCAGCCGCAATCGCAAAATATCTGGAAGAACAGAAAAAAGCAAAAAAATAAGATTAGCGCAAGCTAAATTTCACCAATAAGCCCAGCTTCTACGATTTTAGAGGCTGGGCTATTTTGTGTTTGGGGATTATGAGGGAATTTTTTGAGCACTCGGAGCACTCGGAGCATTCAGAGTAATCGGAAGGCCCACAACAATCTGACCTCTAATCTCTAATTTCTAACTTCTGTGATCGCGGATGTAGAGGGGGACGGCGTTGGCGGTGTTGGGGGCGATGACTTCAGACGCCACGGCTTTCACTTCGGGGAAGGCGTTATCCACCGCCACGCTGTGGGTGGCAACTTGCATCATGGGTATGTCGTTGCGGTTGTCGCCAAACACCACCACTCGCTCCACACCCACTTCTGCCTGCATCTGCTTTACCGCAGCGGCCTTGCTCACGCCGAGCGCATAGATTTCAAGCAAACCAGCCGATGGGTCGAAAATATCGTGATAGAACACAGCCGAACATTGGATTGTAGTCGTCACTTCCTCGTAGATGGGGCGCAGACGCTCGTAGTCTTGCATCGAGAAAATGAGCATCGCCTCGTCGGGACTATGCAGATAGTCGGGCGAATTAAGAATAAACCTCTTCAGTGCCAGCCCTTGGCGTTCGTCCACAAACTGCTTCTCTTGCGCCGAGAGCGTGCCTTGATGATGAGCGTGGATGATGCTGCCGTGGCGGCGATAGATGAGCGGATTGAGCCCATGACGGCGATACACAGCGCACACCGCCTCAACCGTGGCTTGCGGAATCACATTCACACGGCTGTAATCGCCCTTTTGGCTATCCCATGTGGCGGCTCCGTTGAGCACGATAAATGGCAAACGGGTGTGCAGCTGGCTAAGCATCGGCACCACAGTGGCAGGAGTGCGCGCAGTGGCAACGGTGAACAGCAAACCATCGTCGAGCATCGGGTTGAGCACCTCAACAGCCTCTGCAGAAACCTGCGAATTGGCATCAAGCAGCGTGCCATCGAGGTCGGTAATATATAGCGTTTTCATATCAGTTTCACATTTCATTACTAATTATCACATAATCAAATAACTACGACAGGTAAATACCGATTTCCGCACGTTTTGAAATGGCAAAAATGCCGATTTCCGCATATTTCAAAATGGGGAAAATGCCGATTTCCGCACGTTTTGAAATTAGTCGAAAAGGGAGAGTTGTTTGTGTTCGAGATTGAAACTTTTTCGGTGGTAGGGGGTGATGCCGAAGCACTCGATGGCGGCATAATGCTCCTTGGTGGGATAGCCCATGTTGTGGTCCCAGCCATATTGCGGATACTCCTCGGCAATGCGGCGCATATACTCATCGCGGTGCGTTTTCGCCAAAATCGACGCGGCAGCAATGCTCATCATCTTTCCGTCGCCCTTCACGATGGTCTGATAGGGCGTGTCGCCATAGGGCTTAAACTTGTTGCCATCGACCAAAACAAACTCCGGGCGCACCTTGAGTTGGTCGAGCGCACGGTGCATCGCCAAAATCGAGGCGTTGAGAATGTTGATGCGGTCGATTTCCTCAGGCCACACATGCGCCACAGCCCACGCCAGCGCCTGCTCCTCAATCACGGGGCGCAGCAGATTGCGCTTCCGCTCGGTGAGTTGTTTGCTGTCGTTGATAATGTCGTTGTGAAAATCGGGGGGCAAAATCACCGCGGCGGCGGTCACCGGCCCCACGAGCGGTCCACGACCAGCCTCATCGCACCCGGCTTCGATTCGTCCCTCAACTAAAAAGCGTTGTAATTCCATAAATTCAAAATTACTATAAAATTCTATAAAAAAACCACCTTTGTATCGTTTTTTTCTTTAAGTTTGCATTACTATGGCACAAGAAATAGAACGAAAGTTCCTTGTAAAAGGCGATTTTAAGGCGGAGGCATACAAGGCGACGCATATCACGCAGGGCTATCTCTGCTCTGTGGCAGAGCGCACGGTGCGCATTCGCATAAAAGACGACAAGGGTTACATCACCGTGAAGGGCATTGCAAGCGAGAGCGGTGTGTCGCGCTTCGAGTGGGAAAAGGAAATTCCTGTGGAAGATGCCCGACAGTTGCTACTGCTTGCCGAGCCTGGCATTATCGACAAAACGCGCTATCTGATTAAGGCTGCCGACGGTGTTCACACCTGGGAGGTTGACGAGTTTTACGGCGACAACGAGGGGCTGACGATGGCGGAAATCGAACTCACCGACGAGCACGAAGCGTTCGCCAAGCCCGAATGGCTCGGCGAGGAAGTGACAGGCGACACCAGGTATTTCAACTCCATGTTGATGAAAAACCCTTACAAAAGTTGGAAATAAACCATCAATCCACTTGATATAAAAAAACAAACTCTGGGCGTTATGATTGAGGTGAATACGAGAATACACGACAAGTTCTCCATAGAGTTCAAAACGAGTTTTGTGGCGCGACGCAAGGTGAAGGACAACGATTTCTCCGCCTACATGTGGTTTTTCATTCCTCACAACCTCGACATCAACCGTGAGACTTATCCCAAATCACGCTTCTATCAAGACATCAAGTCGTATGTGCGTGTAATCACGCCCAAATTCCTGCTTCAAGACATTGTGGGCGGCAGAGGCATTCCGTTCACCAATCTGAAGGCGGCGTTTCAGGATTTGGCATCGTCGCCCACCCGCACCGCCACCAAGGAGTATGAGTACCAGGTGAAGATGTTCTCAGCCATCACCCACAGCGCGGCTCGCAACGGATGCTACAATCTGATGGGTTCGCACATTTTGCCCGAAGTGGTGCCCACACTGTGCGCACAGTATTTGCAGGCGTTCGACGAGGTGCTGCGTGCCTTCCGATCGCTGCGCACTATCGTGTACCAGCCCACCATTGCCGACGGCATACGCAATTATTTCCGCTACGGCGATGAGTTTATCAGCAATATGTTTAAACTCTACACCACCCTCATTCTCGATTTTATACAGAAAGATGCGGATCATCGTGAACTGTTTGCTGCCTCTATCAAGAGGCTCCAAACAGAGATTAGCCGTGAGAATGCCTACAGGGATAAGGTGGGATATGTGAACTTGAAGGAAAACGATGCGAAAAACAACCGCTACTTGATTTACCGTAGCGGTGTGCTGAAGAAATACGTTGACAGCGACCTTTACTTGAATGTGCCGAAGAAGAAAGATGGCAAACTGGTGGAGCAACTGTATTTGGGCATTGCCGCCGGGCTGGCGATGATGTTTGCCACGGTGGTGAGTTTCTTTTTCCAGCAGAAATTCGGCAATTTCACTCTGCCGTTTTTCATCGTGCTGGTGATTAGTTACATGATTAAAGACCGCATCAAGGAACTGTCGCGCTACTATTTCGCGCATCGCATTGGCAACAAATATTTCGACAATAAGGCGGAAATACTGCTCAACGAGGATAGAATAGGCACCATCAAGGAGGGTATGGACTTTATCACCCACAAGAAGGTGCCTGAGGAAGTGAAGCGTGTGCGCTACAGCAAGCGACTGATGGAGGTGGAGAATAGGGTGACCGATGAGAAGGTGATGCTCTACCGCATGGCGTTGCACATCGACAGGGTGAAACTCAACCACCTCTCGCACTACGAAACCGCCGGCATCAACGACATTATTCGCTTCAACGTGAACAACCTATTGCAGAAGATGGACAACCCGAAAGTGAACATTCGTCACATGAACGACGATGGCACAGTGGTGACCATTCCATGCGACAAAATCTACTATGTGAATATCGTGCTCCAACTCCGCTACGAGAGCGACACCACGTTGCGTCGCTTCCGCGTGACGCTCACCCGCAACGGCATCGAATCAATCAACGAAGTGGAAATCGACTAAATTGACTAAATCAACTAAATCGAATCCTCGAAAACTCGAATTTTCGAATTATCGAGATTTCGAATCATCGACAAGTTGCCCCGTTGACCCATCAACTCGTTGACTTGTTGACCCGTTGACTTGTAGACTCTCCAACACCGACGCGTGGAAGACGTATTTGCCATTGGTGGGGCGCACCACGCAGCGTGCCATATCAAAGATGGGGAGTTCACCGTCGGGGAGCGTGAACAGCAAAATGCGGTTGCCATAGTCAACGGCGGCTGGGTCGCAAACGCCAGGGCGCGTCCACTCGTTATGCAGATAGGCGGCTTCGGGCACATTTGGCTGCAAAAACAGCGTCACACTCTTTTGCCAAGCCTTAAGTTTCCATTCCACAGGGCGCACACACTCTGGCGGCACCATCGCCGTCACCACTCCGTTGTCAGCCACCATCACCGACAGTCGGTCTTTCACATCTTCCACCGGTACAATGCCATCGGGTGCCGACAGCAACAGCGACGCATACCACTTGCGAATGTGGATAAGCAAAAGTTCGTCAATATCGATGCCGTCGGTGCGCTCAATGGCGCAACCGTAGTGCGCAGGTTGCAACTGCATCATCGTTTTCCACAAATCCAGCATTTCGCTCTCTGAAAGTTCCATAAATTGTGAAGTGTTCTCCATAGTTTTTTTTCGCGCAAATTTACGCCCCACACCACATCGCCATCAACGCCAAAATGGCAACACAAATCCCACAACCTTGCTCCATGCCTCACTCCAAATCCACTCCATGCCTCACACAGATCGCACAGATCTCACAGGATTTGCACGCCTGATGTTAAATCTCACTCTAAGTTTTTTTAAATCTTATCCGTAAAATTCGCTGAATCCGTGTTCGCCTTCCCTGCTTTTAACTTGCGTTTTTTGTTGAATCTCGTTGAATCTATGTGAGGTAAAATAATAAATTCTGTGTTAGGGAATAATTGTTTGGCGGTGTTGGATTTTTCGGAGAAAATTGGTAACTTGCAGCATTAAACTAATGATTTGTTATGAAGGTATTTCAACATGTAAGTGATATTGGCGACTTGAAAGCCGCTGTGAAAGAAGCGCTTGAAGTGAAGCAAAACCGCTTCGCGCACAAGGCTCTCGGTGAAAACAAAACGCTCTTGATGGTGTTTTTCAATTCCAGTCTGCGCACTCGCCTGAGCACACAAAAGGCTGCTATGAACTTGGGAATGAATGTGATTGTGCTTGATGTGAATCAGGGCGCATGGAAACTCGAAACCGAGCGTGGCGTGATTATGGACGGCGACAAGAGCGAGCATCTGCTGGAGGCTATCCCTGTGATGGGCTGCTACTGCGATGTGATTGGGGTGCGCTCGTTTGCACGCTTCGAAAACAAGCAAGACGATTACGAGGAACGCATTTTCAACCAGTTTGTGAAATACTCCGGTCGCCCTGTGTTTGCGATGGAAACTGCCACCGTTCACCCTCTTCAGGCATTTGCCGATGTAATCACCATTGAGGAACATAAGGAGGTGGAGCGACCCAAGGTGGTGCTCACATGGGCTCCTCACCCCAAGGCTCTCCCACAGGCTGTGCCCAACTCGTTTGCCGAATGGATAAATGCCACCGACTACGATTTCGTGATTGCATGTCCCGAAGGCTACGAACTTGACGAGCAATTCACTCGTGGCGCAAAAATCACGCACGACCAAGACGAGGCTTTGCGTGGTGCCGACTTTGTATATGCCAAAAACTGGAGTTGCTTCCGCGACCCCAACTACGGCAAAATCATCAGCAAGGATATGAACTGGACCATCACCGCCGAGAAGATGGCACTCACTCGCAACGCCCACTTCATGCACTGCCTGCCTGTGCGCCGCAATATGATTGTGACCGACGAGGTGATAGAGGGCGAACGCTCACTGGTAATCCCCGAAGCCGCCAACCGCGAAATCTCCTGCCAAGTGGTGCTCAAACGCATCCTCGAATCCCTCGCCTACCCCCACAGCAGGACAAATTTTGATATAAAAATACACCTATTTAATCCATTATCATCCTATTGACACCTAAGAAAAAATTGGTGTAAATTGGGTTTTAATTGGATTAAATAGGTGTATTGTTTTTACCCTGTAAAGGCAATATCCTGTAAAGGTATATTTTTATTTTAGCCAGCCGGCTTGTTTGTACCAGGCGATGGCTTCTTTCACGCCGCGCTCAAGGGAATATTGGGGGGTGAAATTGAAGTCGCGCTCGGTATCGGCGGTTTCGCAAAGCCAGTTGCGCTGCTTGAGTATGCGGAATTTGTCCACATTGAGCGTGGTGGGTTTGCCAGTGAATTTGGTGTAGATGGTGCAGAACACGCACACCATTTGCACGAGCCATATCGGGCAAGTGATGGGTATCACGAATTTCTTTTTCAACTCACGGCACACGATTTTGCGAAACTCCTTCTGCGTGTAGCCTCGTGATTCGCTGATGAAGTAGGCACGGCGTTTCGGACCGGCTTCAAGGGCGTTGATTACCGCTGTGGCAAGGTCTTTCACATAAATGAATGTGAGCATCTGCTTGCGGAAGCCCACGCTGAAATCGAAGCCCGATGCTATCGACTTCATCATCAAGAAGTAGTCGCGTTCGTGGGGGCCATACACGCCTGTGCAGCGGAAAATGGTGTAAGGGAAGTCGGGCACCATCTTCAGATAGTTTTCCGCCTTAGCCTTCGACATACCGTAGCGTGTGTTTGGCACAGGGTCGTCGGTGATTTTAAATGGCGTGTAGCCTTCGTCGTCGCCCACGCCCATCACGCTAAGGCTGCTCATGAGCAAAAACACCTCCGGCACTGCGTCGAGTGCCTTGAGGGTATCAACGAGCAGTCGCATGTAGCCGTAATTGATACGCTCGAAGTCGAGATAGTTGGCAGCCTTGGTGGCACCGAGGTTATGCACCACATAATCCCACTTACCGCCATTGTCGGCGATTGCTTGCGCCAGCGTGGCTTTCAGCGCCAACTCGTCGGTGAAGTCGAGTTCAATAAAATGAATACGCTCATCTTGCAAAAACTCACGGTTGGTGGTTCGGCGCACGGCAGCCCAAGTTTCGTAACCGCGCTTCAACGCCTCAGCCACGATAAAGCCTCCGATAAAGCCACCAGCCCCTGTCACGAGTATTCTCTTAGCCATATATCACTTTCTTTATTTTTTCAACAATCATTTCTGGCTCAATGCCTGTGAGGCATCGGTAATCGCCATGTTTGCATGGTTTTTGACCAAACACCGAGCATGGGCGGCACGGCATATCGAGTTGCACGGCGTTGGCTTGGTCTTGCTTCCAGCCCATAAAGCCGCAATAGGGGTGCGTTGCGCCCCACACGCTCACCACAGGCAGATTAGCCACCGATGCGAGGTGCATATTGGCTGAATCCATCGAGAGCATCACATCGCATTTCTGCATCAATGCTATCTCGTCGGTGAAACTGTGTTTGATTTCGGCTATCGAAACCGTGTGGGCATATTTCTGCACCAGTGGGCGGAGTGCCTTTTTCTCTTTTTCGCCACCGCCAAAGAGCATCACCGTCACGCCTTCAATCTGCGTAAGGCTTTCCACCACCTTTTCAATCAGCGGCAGCGGATATTCCTTGCCACGGTGCTGCGAGAACGGAGCCACAGCCACCCATCGCTCGCTTGCTTGCTTTTGCGGCACAAGTTCGCTGTCGGTAATGGGCGCAAAGCCGCTAAACGACTCTTGCCACTGGAAACCCAACGCGCGAAACACTTTCTCATAGCGGTCGTGCGAGGTGGTGAGTTGCTCACGGATTTTGCCGCTCACCAAGGCGCGCTTTTGCTTGCGACCCTTGTCGATGCGCGCCACCTTCACCCCATGCAGACGTATGAAGAAACCGATAGCCCAAGTGCGCATCACGCTGTGCAAGTCTGCCATGTGGGTGATGCCGTACTTCTGGCGCATTTCCGCAGCCAGACGGCGCAACCCAAGCAACCCATCATACTCCTTCGGATTCACGCCCTCCACCGTCAGGTTGTCGGGACGCTGAATCATCACTTCGGCAGGCCAAGGGCGAGTGAGCAGCACAAAGTGCACATCGGGGTACGCACGGCACACCGAATATACCACCGGCACACTGATCACCACATCGCCCAACGCCGAAAAGCGGGTAATGAGTACGGTTTTGCTATATGTTTTATTTTTTGCCATAAAGCACCGGATTGGTAGCCGGGTCGTTGTAAAGCTTCATTTGGCGATACACCTTCATATATTTCTTGCCGGCAGCGATGTCGTCGAGCAGTTGGTCGATAGCGGCAGTAAGGTCGGTGCGTTGTTCCAAAAGCACATCGAGCTTAGCGCGGCAGCGTTGCAAGTGAGCCTCGTCGGCATCGGTGCGCGAAGCCTGTTCGTGCATGTGGTAGATTTTGAGCGCTAAGATAGAGAGGCGGTCGATAGCCCAAGCAGGACTTTCGGTATTGATGGTGGCATCGGCGCAAACCTTCACATCAGCGAACTTCTCGCGGAAGTAAGTATCGATTTCCTCCACCAAGTCGGTGCGGTCTTGATTCGACTTATCGATACGGCGCTTCAGAGCCAAAGCCTCGATAGGGTCGATTTCAGGGTCGCGGATAATATCTTCAAGGTGCCACTGCACAGTGTCAATCCAGTTTTTTACAAAGAGTTTTGCCTCTATGGTGCCATCTTCGTAAGGGTTGGCAACTTTTGCGTCCACATCATCAGTCTGATGATAAAGATTAACGGTGGCATCGAAAAGCCCATTACATTTTTCTGCAAATTTCATCTCAGATAAATTTCAAAGTTATTAATTCGCCCCCATTCCGCTGATGCAGAACAGTTGAGCGCACATTTCTCCAATTAATCCACAAAGATACAAAAGCCCCACCACTCCCACAATTTTTTTTTTAAAAGTCAACGAGTCAACGAGACAACGAGTCGAAAACTCGAAAATTCAATTGTCCCCTCTACTCGTTGACCTGTTGACTCGTTGACTCGTTGACTTTTTTTTACTCGTTGACTTTTTTCTCCCACCTTTTCTCAAAAATTTGTAACTTTGCAGTTGCAATCGTACAAAAAAACGATATTTATTTTATGGAAAAATCTAATAACCGACTTCAAGAACTTGATTCCGCACCACTTGGCAAATTGCTGTGGAAATACAGTCTGCCTGCCGTTGTGGGCATTGTGGTGATGTCGATCTACAACATTATCGACCGCATCTTTATTGGTCAGGGTGTGGGTCCCGACGCTATCGCCGGTCTTGCCATCACGTTCCCTGTGATGAATGTGAGTGCTGCTTTCGGTGTGTTGATTGGTGCTGGTGCCAGTGCACGCACGTCTATTCTGCTGGGTATGCAAGCCAAGGACAAGGCCGAGCAGGTGTTGGGCAACAGCATTGTGATGACTTTGGTGTTTGGCACTATCTACATTGCTTTGTTTGGCATGTTTATGGACCCTGTGCTCCGTCTGTTTGGCGCGAGCGACACTTCGCTGCCATACGCACGCGATTTTATGCTTTTCATTCTGCCGGGCTTGATTTTCAACAACATCACTTTCTCGTTCAACAATGTGATGCGTGCATCGGGCTACCCCACTAAGGCGATGTTCACCATGTTTATAGGTGCTGGGCTCAACGTGATTCTTGCGCCTATCTTCATCTTTGTGCTGAAATTGGGCATCAAGGGTGCGGCTATCGCCACCGACATTTCGATGGGTGTGTCGATGCTTTTTGTGCTGGCTCACTTTTTCAACAAAAACACTGAAATTCACTTCAAAAGCGGCATCTACAAACTTCGCAAAGACATTTTGATGCCTATCTTCGCTATCGGTGCGGCACCATGTATTGTGAATTCGGCGGGCTGCGTGATTAATGCCGTAATCAACAACACCGTTTATAAATACGGTGGCGATACTTCTGTGGCTGCTATTGGCATCTTCACCGCCGTCACTGGTTTGGTGGTTACCTTTGTGGTGGGCGTAGGTATGGGTATGCAGCCAATTGTGGGCTTCAACTATGGTGCCAAGCGCTTCGATCGCTTGATGCGCACCTTCTGGATAGCAGCAGGCGTTTGCACCGTGGTCACCACCTTGGGGTGCCTCGCTTGCCAATTCTTCCCCGAAGCCATCTCGCGAATGTTTACCAACGATGCCACCCTCATCGCCGCCAGTGCCAAGACGCTGCGCCTTGCCACCGCTATGTTCTGGGTGGCTGGTTTCCAGATGATCACCACCAACTTCTTCCAGTCGGTGGGTGAAGCCGGTAAATCCATCTTCATGAGCCTCACTCGCCAAGTGCTGTTCATCATTCCATTCCTCTTGATACTGCCCCACTTCTGGCACATCGACACGGGTGCGCCGACGCGCTCGCTGCTACATATTTAACGATGATGACCTCAACAACGAGGCGCTGCTCAAACAGGTGGAGGAGGTGCCTACCTTCAAGCGCTCGGCTGAATGCTTGCAGAGTATCAGCGAACTCTCGCACAGGTAGGCCGCTGACATGAAGATAGATAGCATAATATAACAAATATACAACGCAAAAATGGACATATTTGAAAAGGTAAGTAAGGACATTATTGCTGCGATGAAGGCTAAGGATAAAATGCGCCTTGAGGCCTTGCGCAACGTAAAGAAATTCTTTATCGAGGCTAAGACTGCCCCGGGAGCCAACGATACGCTTGATGACGCCACCGCGCTCAAAATTTTGTCGAAATTGGCTAAGCAGGGCCGTGACACGGCTGCGCTCTACCGCGAACAGAGCCGTCCGGACCTGGCCGAGGAGGAGGAAGCTCAGGCTGTGGTGATTGAGGAATATCTGCCCAAGGCACTCAGCGCTGAGGAACTGGAGGCTGAAATTAAGTCTATCATTGCCGAAACTGGTGCCGCAAGCATGAAGGATATGGGCAAGGTGATGGGCGTGGCCAGCAAGAAACTGGCCGGGCGTGCCGATGGTAAGGCTATTTCGACTCTCGTAAAGCAGCTGCTGGGCTGATGTGATGGGTTAGTTGATAAGTTGACGGGTTGACAGGTAAGTATGTTTTGCACTATTTGTGGTGTTATAAGGAACGTATACAAACTTACCCGTCAACCCGTTAACTTGTCAACTTATCAACTTATCAACTTGTCACTCCGTTATTTATACTGACAATGAGGAACCTATTATTTGCCGTCATGTTGTTGCTCGCACTTGTGGGCAAGGCGCAGCCAACAAGCGATGTGGAGGCCCTGTTTGCAAAGTTCAAGGCTGCGGCACGTTTTGACTATGACTTTCCGCGTGAGAAGGTGTATTTGCACCTTGACAATTCGGCCTACCTTGAGGGCGACACCTTGTGGTACAAGGCATACGTGGTGCGCGCCTCGTCGCTGAAGCCTACTACGCTCAGCCGCGTGCTGTATGTTGAACTGAATGATGCCGACGGCCAACAGATGTGCAAACAACTGCTCAAACTCGACAGTATGGGCACGGCAGACGGTGCTATGAGTCTGGCCATGCCTGTGCATGCCGGCTACTACGAAATACGAGCTTACACGCGTGAAATGGTGAACTGGGGCGAGGCTGCCTGCTACTCGCGTGTGATACCGGTGTTTGCGGTGGGCACTAATCCTCAAAAGAAATCGGTAGCACCCGCACAGGCCGACATCACGCAACTCTACATTCCCAGTATTGAGCGTAACACCCACTTGAGTCTGGCTTGTCCGCGGCCTTATTCCATGACAAAGTCCGACGACCGTATGCTCACCTTTTACCCTGAGGGCGGAAACCGCATCAGCGGGGTGGGGCAGCGCCTGGCATTTAAGTTGACCGACGGACGCGGCAATCCGGTAGACGACACCATAAGTGTGTACCGTGCCGACGGTTCGCTTGCCCTTACGGCCCAGCCTGAGTATGAGGGTATGGGCGACTTTGACTTGCCAGCCGGTTTTGACAACGGCTATGCCACGGTGGGCGGCCACCATCTCAACGTGCAGCGCAAAGTGAAGGGCAACGAACGAAAGCAACTGCCTTTGCCCGACGCGGTGCAGGGCTATGCGCTGACGGCTGATGTGACAGCTGAGGGTTGGCAAGGCTGCGCCCGTCGGCACCAAACAGTTCGAGCCGGTTCACGCCGCCACGCAAAGCCCGCTGTGGCACAAGCAGCTCCACAGGCTCCACGCCCATCGTAAGGGTGTCAAAGTAGCACACATTCTCGCGGTTAAACACGGCCAGGCCGAGCAAATTGTCAAGACGTGCCAACGAGTCGGAAGCCGTCACCACCACGTCGACCCCCTCAGCTGTCACATCAGCCTTCGCTTGCC
>OQVZ01000534.1_pt1 | contig 14639 bp, 12 predicted proteins | sample 1691571 | NCBI WGS metagenome assembly OQVZ01 (sample SAMN03418261, study PRJEB22391) | human gut metagenome | biome: human-gut; feature: organic feature; material: feces | host: Homo sapiens | place: Tanzania | collected 2013-01
GATGAGACCACCTTCTCGCCAGATGCAAACTGCACCCGCGAGCAGGTCGTGACCTTCCTGTGGCGCGCAGCGGGCGCTCCGACGCCGAAGACCAATGCCTGCCCGTTTAACGACGTTTCGCCTAAATCGTATGCATACAGAGCGATAACCTGGGCGGCGGAAAACGGCATTGCGGCAGGCACCGGTGAGGGTCGCTTCTCGCCGGGCAACACGGTCACGCGAGCGGAATTCGTGACCTTCCTGTGGCGCTTCTTCGGTCAGCCCACACCGACGAATCTGACAAACCCGTTCAGTGACAACGAAAAGGGAATGTTCTATTATAACGCGGTGCTTTGGGCGGCGGAAAACGGCATCGCGGCAGGTACCGGCGGCGGACGCTTCAGCCCCAATGACTGCTGCACCCGCGCTCAGGTCGTTTCCTTCCTGAGCAGATCCATAGCAGGCGACATATACAAATAAACGGAAATAATACAACCTCAAATGCGCAGACTTCGGTCTGCGCATTTTGTTTCTATACTTATATAAGATAAGGAACAATTTTTAAAAATATGTTGTTAAAATGCACAAAACAGTACGGTGATAATATACGAAACGGCGAAAAGGTATAAATAAATTGAAGTCAAATGGGGTGAGTGATAATATAGTAACAGCAAGACAGTGACAAAAGTCACAAAAAATGAAACGGGGGAACATAATGAGAGACCTGAAGCATCTGATCTACTTTGAGAGCCTCCTGCAGGAGGCCAACAACGCGCTTGTCAAGCAGGCGTGCTCCGACGGCAAGCTCGCCCTTGCGTACAACTGCTCATACATACCCGAGCCGCTTCTCGATATCGAGGGCTGCTTCGGCGTGCGTCTGAGAGCGCCCGGCTGCGCCAATCCCGACCTTGCCACGTACTACATGACAAACCGCTCCTGCCCGTACTCGAAGAGTATCCTCGAGCGTGCCTTTGAAGGCGGATATAATTTCATCTCCGCCCTTATCGGTCAGGAATGCTGCACCACCATGAACCGCATGGAGCAGTATTTTGATTACTGCGGGCTCATTCCGAACGAAAAATTCTTTACCGCGTGCATAGATATGCCCATCAAAAAGGGCGATTGGTACGCGGGCTATTTCCGCCGCCAGATCGAGAAGAAGATCATAGCGCCCATGCAGGAGACCTACGGGGTTGATTACTCCGAGGAAAAGCTTCTCGACTCCATCGAGCGCCACAATGAGATTTGCCGCCTGATAACCGAGATCGGCAATTTCCGCAAGCTCGATGAGCCGACGATTACGGGCTATGAGTTCCATGTTATCCAGCTCGTGACGGAGGTTTGCCCGAAATACCTCATCGTTGACAAGCTGCGCGAGACTCTTGAGGAGCTCAAGACGCGTGAGCCGGACGAGAAGCCGCAGTACAGAGCGAAGGTCATGCTCGCAGGCTCCGAGATAGACGATCCGGAGTTCACGAAGCTCGTCGAGATGTGCGGTGCGCGCGTTGTCGCCGACCGCTACTGCTTCGGCTCGCTGCCCGGCAGGGAGGAGATAGTTGTCAAGGAGGGGCAGCACCCCCTGGACGCTCTTGCAGAGCACTATATGACGATAAACGAGTGCCCGCGCGCAATGGGCTCGGACAATATAATCGCCCGCAAAAACTACCTTTACGACATCGCCAAGGAGTATAAGGCGGAAGGCATCATCCTCCAGAACATGAAGTTCTGCGAATACTGGGGCTATGAGAGAGCGATTGCGGCGAAGTGGATTGCCGAGGGTCTTAACGTTCCGTCGGCGATACCCACCTGCCAGATCGAGCGCGACTATGCAAACGCCGCGACGGGTCAGCTCCGCACAAGATTCCAGGCGTTCGTGGAATCGCTTGAGATCAAAAGGATCCAGGGTAAATAAAGGAGGGGAAAGCTATGTGGAAAAGAAAAGTCAGCATTAAAGAGCAGTACGGCACGCTTGAACACTTCCTCAAGGGTGACGAGCCCTGCCATTACATAGGACAAAGATATATAGAGGGCACGAACTTCTATGCCCGCCGTGAGTGGCGCGGCGTGAAGGACACGGCGTTTGCATTTTATAAGTGGCTGTGCACGTGGGGCAAGATGGCGATATTCGTCATGCACGATCCCATTCGCATCGCAAAGGCGTTCTGGAAATACCGCTGGCTGTCGGCGTATCTCGCGGCGCCGATGATGGTCGATAAGTGGATAGAGGGCGACCGCGGCGAGGCGCTCAGAGCAGATCTCTACGCTCTCGACTGCATGATCTCCGACTCGACCGACACGCTGTGGAAGAGCCTGCGCGCAGACCGCCATCTCGGTGAAACGAAGTGGTCGGATATAACCATCGCGTTTGACTACACTCTGCCCAAGCACATAATCTTCGGCTTCCCCGGATATTTCGGCATAAACATGCAGCAGCACGCGGCGTTCATGCTGCCGCTCATGCGTAAGCAGCTCGGCTGCTACTATGTTGACCAGGCCGTCGCCTGCGGTATACCCGGCGATATGTGCACCCTGCCTCTGGTCGAGGTCGGCGTTGCGGTTGACGGCGAGTACCCCGACATCGGCAACTGCTGGCTGACGACGAATAACCCCTGCGATGCGAACATGATGGACAACACCGCGATGTGGCGCGCCCTTTCCGGCGACGGCACCAAGGCGGTGCACCCGTTCACGACGCCCCTTATGTACGACGACCCCACCACCAAGGAGCTCGGCGTTCACGAGGTGTATTCCGCAATCAAATTCCTCGAGGAGCAGCTCGGCGTGCCGTTTGATTGGGATGCCTTTATTAAGCACATCGAGGACACCAACGAGTTTAACCGCGGCTCACTCAACCGCTGGGACATCTACGCCAAGAGCGATAACGGCGCACTCAACTCCGTCGTTCAGGGTCTGTTCCGCATTTACTTCTATCAGCAGGGCGGCACGAAGTACTTCCTCAAGGCGAATAAGAAGATAAACAAGGTCTTTGAAAATTGCGTGCGTAAGAACATCCATCCGTTCCCGCTTGCACGCCACCGTGCGCTTGCATGGTCGTGCGGCTCGACCTATTACGCCCACGGTGTCCAGTGGCTGTATAACTGCTGGGGCATCATGACCGTCATCAACATGGACTCTCTGACCGGCCACAACATCGTCGATACCACCGACCGCGAGACCATGATGAGCGACATTGCCGACTGGCACGCGAGAACGCCCATGCGTACCCACACCGTCGGCGGCAACCGCCACATCATGCAGATGTGGGAGACTGCGGAAAAGTTCAATTGCGATACTATTATAATGTATGACGATATCGGCTGTAAGGGCATGGCGGGCGCACAGGGTCTGCTCGAGGAAGAGTTCCACAAGCACCGCGACCGCTTCAAGATCATCTGGATGCCCCACTCCCTCATGGACTGCCGCATAGTTCCCACGAACGAGGCGCGCAAGACCGTCAACCAGTATATGCAGAGCGTCATGCATGAAGAGCCCATCGACCCGACTCTCGTTGATTTCGACGATGAGATGGGCTGGTAAGAAAGGAGCAGCATAATGAAAGCAATCGCCAAAATCATGGGCATAAGCACAGCCGCGATCGCCGCGCTGTTTGCCGTTTACTATTATAATCTCGACATGAGGCTCATGCGCAGCGTCATAGTGCCCTTCCTTGACAAGCATTATGACAGCATAAAGCGCGAGCACCTGATTTAAGGAGGCTTCGGAAAATGAGCTATACGAACCGCAACATTCTCCCGCGTGAGCTGTCCTATGAGGAAAAGGAAAACCGCAAGAAGGGGATATACGACAGCTTTGCAAATTACCTCGTGTTCTGCCGCAGGTGCAAGCACGTCGAAAAAACGAATATGTACTTACAGCGCGCCGAGGCATATATCGACGAGCTGCACGAGCGCGGCACCGTATGCCCGAAGTGCGGCGAAAACGAGTGGACGCTCGGCTATCCGCTCGGAACGCTCACGGGCTTTGTGAAATTCTGAAATTTAATAGCGAAAATCTCCTATATCGAGATCGGTATAGGAGATTTTTTAAAATCAAGGCAAAAAAATTGTATGTTAATTTAAAAAATTTAATTAAATAATTAGTGACAACGACGAAAAATCAATATCGTATAGACGCGGCCGAATAAATAGGTTATAGTAAGGGTAGATTTGTCGGGTTTTGCCCGATATAAAATTAAAAAGGAGACAAAAAATGAAGAAAAGACTGTCGCGCATTCTTGCATTCATGCTGGTGCTGTGCATGATCGTGACGATGGTGCCTGCTGTATTCGCCGAAGGCGAAACCGAAGCAGCATCGGATAAGGTTGAGATCCTTTTCCTCGGCACCTCTGACATTCACGGCCAGATGTATGGAACCAACTACTCGAATGGCGTGTCCGAGTCAGGCAAAAATGCTACGGGTATGACTCGTGTTGCTACTTATATTAATCAGCAGCGCGAGCAGTACAAGAACGTATTTCTTGCCGACGCGGGCGATACCATTCAGGGTACCCCGCTGACCTACTACTATGCGTTCTACCAGAAGGACGCACAGGACCCCGCAATGAAGGTCCTGCGTATGCTGGACTACGACATGTGGGTCGTCGGCAACCATGAGTTCAACTACGGCATGGACATTCTCCAGCGCCAGCTGAACTACATCACCTCCGCCTCCACCGAGACCGAGTCTCAGGTCGACGTTTCCATGGCCAACTACCTCGACGCGAACACCAACAGTGCAGAGTCTAAGGACTGGAAGACATGGAACAACTACGCTCCTTACATCATCAAGGAATATGACGGTGTTAAGGTCGCAGTTATGGGCATCGGCAACCCCAACATCGCAAACTGGGACGTCCCCGAAAACTGGAAGGGCATCTACTTTGCAGGCGTTATCGAGACCTACAATCACTATAAAGAAGAGATGCACGAGAAGGCAGACCTCGTCGCTATCGTCACCCACAGCGGCGTTAACAGCGATCCCGTTCGCTCTGACTTCATTCAGGAGCTCGTTTCCACCACCGACGGCATCGACCTCGTTTTCACCGGTCATGAGCACCGTCAGGCCGCAATCAAGATTGCAAATAAGGACGGCAAGGAAATTCCCGTCATCTCCCCGGGCAGCAGCGCAAGCGCAGTCGGCCGTGTTCTTGTTACCTATAACAAGACCGACAAGACCTACACCACCGAGGCAAGCGTTGTTCCCATGACTGAGAAAAAAGTCGCTAAGTACGATGTTGATCCTACCTTGCAGGCAGCTCTTAAGCCCTACGAAGATGCAACCTGGAACGACTACATGCTCAAGCCCATCGGCTCTGCAAGCGGCAACTTCTCCGCAAAGAACCTGGGCACCGCTCCCTCCGCATTCGTTGACCTCGTAAACAAGGTCCAGACCTGGGGCGCATATGACCGCACCGGTCTCAACACCCCCGACGACAAGAGCGACGATAAGCCCGCTCAGCTTTCCATCACCGCACCTCTGACCTCCGGCAGCGCAGAGAACCTCATCCCCGAAGGCCAGATCACCCTCGGCGATATGTTCCGCCTGTACCGCTACGAGAACTGGTTCTACCAGATCACCATGAGCGGCAAGGAAGTCCGCACTTGGCTTGAGTGCTCCGCATCCAAGGTCAAGGTCAATGATGACGACTCCTATGGCATCAGCGGCGGCCTGACCTACTACGATGTTATCTCCGGCGACGGCTTCTCCTACGTCATCGATGCAGGCAAGCCCTCCGGCAGCCGCATCACCTCTATGACCTACAACGGCGTAGAGGTAAAGGATACCGACAGCTTCACCGTCGTTATCAATAACTACCGCTACAACGGCGGCGGCAACTACATCGCGTACCTCAACGAGCACGGCTGCAACTTCAAGCCCAACGATGAAAGCCGCGTTATCTACTCCACCCAGTACGACATGATCCAGGGCGAGGACAAGGGTCAGGCCCGTAACCTGCTTGCCGACTATATCACCGAGCAGGGTACCATCGCTCCCGAGATCACTTCCACCTGGAAGATCGTTAACTCCACCCCCGCATACCGCTTCGCAGTTCTGTCCACCACCGATATGCACGGCCGTTCCACTGTTAAGGACGTTTCCAGCCAGCAGGCTGTTACCAACTCCATGGAGCGCGTTGCAACCGCAGTTAAAAACGTGCGCAATACCTACGGTGATAAGAACACCATCGTTATCGACAACGGCGATACCATCCAGGGCACTCTGGTAGCTCAGTACGCCATCACCCATAAGGCAGACAAGGAAAACCCGATGATCACCGCAATGAAGGCAATCGGCTACGACGTCTGGGGCATGGGCAACCACGAGTTTAACTACACCCCGAAGCAGCGCGATACTCAGACTCTTCTTGCCGACGAGGCAGGCATTGCAGTCCTGAGCGCAAACCTCACCCTCCTCAAGGACGGAAAGAACTTCCGCGGCGAGGACACCAAGGCCGGCGAGTCCTACTATGATCCGTACGTTATCAAGACCCTTGATGCAGGCAACGGACGCTCCGTCCGCGTAGCCATCATCGGCTTCGGCAACGCAGCAAATGCAACCTGGGACCTCGCAACCAACTACCCCAACCTCCAGTTCAGCAGCCTTGATAACCCCAACGGCGATCTCGAGAACGAGATCAACAAGTGGACCAAGGAGATCAAGGATAAGAATCTTGCCGACATCATCGTCGTCACCGCTCACAGCGGCCGCGGCTCCAGCACCGACCGTGACCTCGAGTCTCAGGCATACATCGCAGCGACCAAGTCCCACGATGTTGACCTCTTCATCTGCGGCCACGACCACAGAGCAAGCGTCGAGACCGTTAAGAACGCCGACGGCAAGGAAATTTACCTCATCGACGGCGGCGGCACCCACCTCACCAAGAACGTCTTTACCGTTAGATTCGACGAGAACGGCAATTTCAAAAAGTTCAGCGTAACCGGCGAAAACATCGCTCTTAAGGACGTTGAGGACGACCAGACTCTCGCAGAGAAGCTGCAGCCTTGGTACGACGAGACCTTCGCATGGGCTTCCGCACCTCTCGGCAAATTCGACAACGGCTGGGACGCATACAAGTCCGAGACCGAGGGCAAGAACAACAACGACATCCTCTACAGCCAGACTCAGGTTTCCAACCTCGTCCACAAGGCTCAGATCTGGGCAACCTGGCAGAACTACGAGAAGGACGGCATCAAGGGCGCAACCGTCTCCATTGCCTCCCCCGTATTCGGCACCTCCGGCCCGAACTGGACTCTCAGCCTCGTTCCTACCGACGGTCAGACCATCTCCACCCTCGAGCTTGCAAAGCTATACCGCTATGCAAATAACCTCCTGTGCGCAGTCGATATGACTCCTCAGCAGCTTTATGCATGGATGAGCGCAGTTGCCGATATGTACACCATTAAGGACGGCAAGCCCGCAATCGGCCCCGGCTCCTCCATCTTCGGCATGGATAGCTTCTACGGCGTTGACTACACCTTCGACCTCACCAAGCCCGCAGGCGAGCGTGTTGTCTCCGCAAAGATCAACGGCGTTGATCTGCTCGACATGAAGGGCACGATCCGCGTAGCACTCAACTCCTACCGTATGTCCGGCGGCTACGGCTTTGCCGAGACTACCGGTCTGAGCGAGGCTGACTGCTGCTGGACTGCCAGCATGAACCTCGGCGCAGACCGCGCACCCGTTCCCACTCTCATAGGCGAGTACGTCGCTCATATGGGCGTTGTTTCTCCCACCGACAGAGTTGTTCGCGGCCACGATTCCACCTGGAATCTCATCACCTATGCTAACCCCTTCAAGGACGTCAGCGTTGATGATTACTACTACGAGAACCTCCTGGCTCTGGCAAAGCGCGGCGTAGTCGCAGGCACCAGCGCCAACACCTTCAGCCCGAACGAGACCGGCACCCGTGCTCAGATCGTCGCAATGCTGTGGCGTGAGGCAGGCTGCCCCGAACCCACGACGAGCACCATGCCGTTCACGGACGTAACCGCAGGCGTTTACTACGAGAAGGCTGTCCTGTGGGCATACGAGAACAAGATCGTTGCCGGCACCAGCGCCACCACCTTCAGCCCTGACGCTGTGGCTACCCGTGCAGAGGCGGTCACCTTCATCTGGCGCTACAAGAACGCTCCTCAGGCAGCAGGTCAGAACCCGTTCACCGACATTGCAGAAGGCGCATTCTACTGCGACGCGGTCCTGTGGGCAGTCGATAACGGCGTAGCATACGGCGTTACCTCGACCACCTTCGACCCCGAAGCATCCTGCACCCGTGCACAGCTCGTTGCATTCATCGGTCGTGCAGTAAAGTAATCTCCTTTTTAAATTAATAAAAATAACTTTTTTCTCCCCGGTATCATTCCGATACCGGGGAGTTTTTTCGTCTGCCGCAGCCCCCATGAGCGAGAAAATGCGCAGTAAATATACAAATTCTTAATGTTTTGTAGTAATATTATACAAAATATCTCTCATTCAATAGACATAATGTAGAAAGTGCATAAATATATTGAATTAAAGTGCTTAAACTGATAAACTGTTAACAGGCAATATCCGTAAGGATCGGCAATAGTATTAACAAGAAATGGGGGAGTAAGACAATGAGAGACCTGAAGCATCTGCAATATTTTGAAAATCTTTTGCAGGAAGCGAACAATCAGCTCATCACCAAGGCCAAGAAGGACGGCAAGATCTGCGTTGCGTATGTCTGCGAGAACACACCGGAGCCGCTTATGAATCTGGGCAATGCCTTCGGCATCCGCCTGCACGCGCCTAACACCGGTTCGATGGACATTGCAACGTATTACATGACGAGCTTCCTTTGCGAAACGTCGAGAGCGCTGCTCGAGCGCGCCATCGAGGGCGGCTTCAATTTCGCCGATTGCGTCATTGCGCCGGACGGCTGCACGATGATCAACCGCTGCGTCGAGAATATGGAGCTTCTCAAGACCATGGGCGCGGGGAACGATAAGTTCTTCCACGAGTTCATGGAGATACCGCTCAAGGCGGATGATAACGGAGTTGAGCTTCTTGTTTTGCAGTGCAAGAATCACATTCTCACGCCGCTCAGCGAAAAATACGGCATCGACGTTTCCGACGCCGCAATCAGAAAAGCGGTCGAGACGCACAACCGCGTCTGCCGCGTGATAACCGAAATCGGCAATTTCCGCAAGGAGGAGAAGCCGAGGATAACGGGATACGAGTTCCACATCCTCACGCTTGCGACCTACGTCATGCCGCAGTATCTCATAATCGATAAGCTCGAGGAGACGCTTGAGGAACTCAAGACGCGCGAGCCGGAGGATAAGCCCTACCGTGCGCGCATCATGATAGTCGGCTCCGAGGTCGATGACAGCGGCTTTATAAAGCTCGTCGAGGAGACCGGAGCCTATGTATGCGCTGACCGCTTCTGCTTCGGCTCTCTGCCCGGCAGAATGGAGATCGCGCTTAACGATGAAGAGGACGCGCTCAGGTGTGCCGCCACTATGTTTATAACGGACACTGCCCGCGTATGTTCAACATGGAGAAGGTTTACGGACGCAAGGCGTATGTAAACGACCTTGCCAAGGAATACGGCGCGGACGGCATAATTTACGAGCAGATAAAGTTCTGCGACCCGTGGGCATATGAGAGACTTCTGGGCTCGACGATGCTCAGAGACGACTATAACTATCCCGTACTTTCGGTCGATCGTCCCTATAACATCAGCGCATCCGTAGGTCAGATGCGCACGAGAGTTCAGGCGTTCGTAGAAAGCATTGAGATCAAGAAGCTGCAGGGAGGTGCGAAGTAATGGCTATCGTCGTAAATGATAAGGTGCGCAAGGGAGAGCAGCGCTTGGGCGTTTTGTATGATCAGGGCAAGGTGCGCCGCCGCCGTGAGTGGCGCGGTCTGAAGGACACTCTGTATGATTACACAAGATGGCTCTACCTCCTGTCGATACTCGCAAAGGTCATAATCAAGCCCCGCAACGTCAAGGCGATGTTCCGCTATCGCTGGTTCGGCAACTACCTTGCCGTGCCGCACATGATGGATAAATTCACGATCGGTATGCGCGACGAGGCGCTGCGCATAACCCATACGGCCATGAACTTCGTCGTTAAGGACGTCGCAACCTGTATCGACAACTCCATAAGAGGCGACCGCAGGACCGGCAACGACGTGAAGTATTCCGAGAAGTGCGTGCTGTGGGACGAAAACGCGATGACGGCGGTCATGATGGGCTTCCCGACGCTCAACTGCATACTGCGCGAGGTGCCCACGATGTTCTCGGCAAACCTGCTCAACCAGAATTCGGGCCTGCATTACCTCGACGTTGCGCAGCAATTCGGCATCCCCGGCGACGTGTGCCCGATGCCGGAGGCGGAGGCGGGCGTTTCCATTGACGACGACTTCCCCGTGCTCGGCAAGTGCGCCGTTCAGGTCAACACGACCTGCGACGGCTCGCTCATGGGAAACGGCCTCATCGCAAAGCGCCTTGAGCGCGAGTACGGAATACCCACCTTCCAGCTCGTCGCTCCCATGCGCCATAAGCAGGAGGACGTTCAGACGTATGCGGCAAACGACGTCAAGGCCGCCATCAAATTCATCGAGGAGCAGACCGGCGAAAAGTGGGATTGGAAGGCGTATTTCGAGTGCGCAAAGCGCGTGAATGAGACCACCCGCAACCGCGTGAATTGGCTCGAGGTCAACAGCACGCCTTACCCGCAGTTTGTCGGCGCGGTGTTCTCGCTGTATAACGACACAAACTATATGGGCAACTGCGGCCGCTTTGCCATATTCAGCGATATCGACAAGAAGATAATGAAATACGTGCAGCAGGGCTACAAGAAAAAGAGCATGATGGCTCCGGAATACCGCCACAGATGCATAGTTTGGGGTGTGCAGCCGCAGTACATAATCGATATGCTCTATTGGATGATCCAGTGCTGGGGCGTTGTACCTCTGACGGATATGCTCTCGATGGTCATAAGCGACGAGATAGCCGAGGAGGACACTCCTGAAAACCGCGAGCAGGCGTATTACGACATGGCATGGCTCACGATGAACATGATAATGCGCAACCACACCCACGGCGGCTACAAGGTGCTTCTTGACGAGCTTTGGGAGCACTGCGAGAAGATGAATGCCGACATGGTCATGATGTGGGAGCATATGTCCTGCAAGGCGCTGACCGGACTGCACGGTATGTTCGAGGAGCAGGCGAGAGAGCGCGGTATAAACCTTGTTTGGGTCTGCCACGACCTTGCCGACCCGCGAATTTTCCCGAGACAGGCGATACGCGACCAGTTTAATCAGTATATGCGCACCGTCATGCGCGAGGAGCCGATAGACCCCACCATCGAGATACTTCCCGATGAGCACGCATGGTGAGATAGGAGGATAGATATGTCAAAATTCAGAATGCTGCCCCTTAAAATGCTCGGCGGCGGAGCGGGACTTTTTGCCGTTACGTTTGCCATATACTTTTTCAATCTTGATATGAAGTTCCTTGCGTATTGCGTGGAGCCTATCCTGTTGTGGAATTACGACAGGATACCGCGTAAGCAGTACGTCTAAACGCAAAAAAACTCCCGTATTATTACGGGAGTTTTTTTGTTATATATAGCTTAGTCGTGCTCTTTTTCGCTTTTTATGACGGCGCCGGTGGCTGCGTCTATCACATATTCGTATTCGTGTCCGCCGGATTTAAATTCGACCTCATAAACGAGCTTTCCGCCCTCGCGGTCGAGCTCCGCCTTGAGATGCGTGACCTGCGAGGCAGTGAGTCCTGCGTGATTCAAAGCCGCGGTCTTTGCGTCGTCCGCGCTTATTGCCGCCTTGCCGTCAATAGCCGAGCCGCCCTGCTCAACGATGCCGTCGCGCTCTATTTCGTACCAAATGATGTCGCCGTCCGCTGCGCCGATGTCGTATTCGTATTCCGCCGTGCCGACCTTAAACTCGACCTCATAGACCATGCTGCCGTGTTCGTAATCGAGGTCAACGTCGAGCTTCCTCACCTCGCTGCGGGTGACCCCCGCGTGACCGAGAGCCGCGTCAACGGCGGCGTCGCGTCCGATGTAAGCCTTTGAGCTTGCAGCGGCGCCGTCTGAGGCTATGCCGGAGAGGGTCTTGCCGTCTGCAATGAGATTGAGCTCGTTTATGCTAAGCGGCGCAAGCTCCTCAAAGCTGTGGCGGCTGTCGGCTGCAATGATCTGCCGTATGAGTGCGGTCTCAACGACGACGGACGGAGGGTGCTCGGAGATATGGAGCTTGAAGGCAGCTCCCTTGAGGTCGCGGTAAACGCGGTCATAGGCTCCATGCTCAAAAACGGCTACCTCGACGACATGGCTAACTCCCGCCGCGACAGCCGCAAAGCCGCGCAGGGGAGAGCTTCTTTTCTTTTCCATGTAAATTACCTTTCCTTTCTCATTGTCGCAGGCGCTCAGAATGGCGTCCCGAGCGTCGGGAGCAGCGTGGGAAACGGCACTTCGGAGCATATTCTCGATGTTTTTATCGTTTTTCATTTCATTCCGCCTCCATCGCAGTCCTGAGTTTCTTAATGGCTCGTGAGTACTTGGAAAGTACGGTCGCAGTCGGCATATCGAGAAGCTGCGCTATCTCGCGGTGTTTCATGCCGGATACTGCGTGCAGCATCACGATCTGCTGCTCGTCGTCTGAAAGGATCCTCATCGCGGTTCGGAGCAAAATGCGCTCATCGGCGCTCACCTCCGGCTTTGCCGATAAATAGCGTCCCCAATCGTCGTCGGGAGCGTCGGCAATGCGTTTTGCTTTTCTCATTTGCATACGGGCGAGATTTTTGGCGATGGTCATGATCCACGCCATGGGCTTGCCCTTGGCCGTGTAGTTTTCGGCAGAGGAGTACACGGCAAGATAGGTGTCGTGCAGAATATCCTCCGCGTCCGAAGGAGACTGCGACATACTCATCGCAAAGCCGAACACCGCCGTGTGCGTGCGCTCGTAAACCTCGCCAAGTGCGTCCCTGTCTCCGTGCGCCACTCGCGCCAGCAGCGCTTCCAGCGCGGCAGCCTCGGAGTATTCGTTTGCAGCAAATGTCATAAAAAGCATCGTTTGAAGTCCTTTCACCATAACAATGCACGAGCCTGTGTTTTTATTGCATGGAAAAGAAAAATTTTATTGAAAATTATATTTCCTTTGTGTCTCCCTCGAACACCACGCAGGTGGGACCTGTGAGAAACACGTCGTGCACGCTGTCCCCCTCGCGCGTGAGCGTAACAAAAAGCTCACCGCCGGGCATGGAAACCTTCACGTTTTCGCCCGACACAAGCCCCATGAGCGTCAGCGCGGTCACTATGCTGCCGCAGCCCGTGCCGCAGGCAAGGGTGAAGTCCTCGACCCCGCGCTCATAGGTCACGGCCTTGATCTCATCTTTGCCCGTGAGCCTCACGAAGCTCACGTTCGCGCCCTTCGGGAAAGCGGGGGAGTACCTGAGCTTTTTCCCGAGAGAGCGCAGCTCATCCTCGGAAACCGCGTCCCAGTCGTCCTTTATGAGCACCGCGTGCGGTATTCCGGGGTCGCCGAGTTCGACGTAAGCGCATCCGCCGCGCTCAAGGTCGATGATGCTCGGATCGTTCAGCCTTATCCGATAAAGCGTTTTGCTTATCCTTTTGCCGGTCACAAGTCCCGCAGTCGTTTCTATCCTCTGCGTTTTGCCGGCAAGACCGTGCTCAAAGCCGTATCTGGCGATGCATCGTGCACCGTTGCCGCACATTTCGCCCAAGCTTCCGTCGGAGTTATAAAACAGTAATTTGAAGTCGGCGTCGCCCTCGGCTCTCGCTGCGAGCATGAGCCCGTCCGCACCTATTCCCGTCCTGCGGCTGCAAAGCGTTTTTGCAAGACGCGGAATATCGGAAAGGTCTGCTTCCTCCTCAAGGGTGTTTATGATCACGAAGTCGTTTCCCGCTCCGTGCATTTTCGTGAATTTCATTTCAGCCCTCCAAATCGTTATTTAATAAACTATAGTTATTTCGCCCAAGAACCGCGGGCGAATACTTGAAATTATCCGCATACTATTGTATAATATCACAAGCTTAAATACAAAATCGTGTCAGGAGTGTTAAAAATGATCGATTATAAAGCATTATACGCAGAAAAACTTACCACACCCGAAGAACTTGCGCGCTGCGTCGAGTCCGGCTGGGTCCTCGGCATGGACACCGCACCTTCTCAGACCCCGGCGATCATGCAGGCTATCGCCGACAAAATAAAGAACAGCGACGTTAAAGACGTGCGTGTTCAGACCCTGCTTGATGCCTATCCGTTCGAATTCTACACAGACCCCGAAATGTTCGGCAAGATGACCGGCTTTTCCTGGTTCAGCTCCGGCAACGCCCGCAAGGCTGTAAACGGCGGCTGGGCGGACCTCATCCCCTCGTATTACCGCGATATTCCCCAGCTCGTGGTTAAACTCAACGATGGCGTCTACCTGAGAGACGTGCAGCTGAATACCGGTCACGCAGCGGGGCTGGCACTCGTTGACCTCGACGAAAATCCTCTTAGCCTTGTCGATCATCGCCTCGGCATAGGAGCCGTTGAGGGCGAGGCTGAAGTAGCCGTGGCTGTCCATGGGAGATACCTCGATGCAGAATGCATCGTACTCATACTCCGCGCGGATATGGCGGGGGTGTATAATATCACAAGCTTAA
>OQVZ01000541.1_pt1 | contig 14511 bp, 9 predicted proteins | sample 1691571 | NCBI WGS metagenome assembly OQVZ01 (sample SAMN03418261, study PRJEB22391) | human gut metagenome | biome: human-gut; feature: organic feature; material: feces | host: Homo sapiens | place: Tanzania | collected 2013-01
ATGTATGTTATGATCGTACTTAACCCAGTACTTTGTTCATATACTTCCTCTTTTGAAAAAACTGTGGCATATGGTGTTTTTGAAATCTTACCTTCCGTGATCATCCGCTTTAAATGTTCTGTATATTGTTTTGATACTTTCTGTGCATTTCCTTTCCAGTTAAGATTCAAATATAATGTAGAATGATCAATCTTCAGTGAATGAATGGCCTCATCATTTAAAACAATGGTTCCCATATCTGTCTTAGCTGCTGTTACCATACAGGTATCTTTTTGTAAGCCATATTTCATTTTATATGTTTTTCCATCCAATGTAAGTTTTTGCTTATCACTAGCCGCCTTTTCCATTATCGGTATCAGATTCCCATAATCACAATTCAATATATATTCATCTGATTTCAAGGTTAATTCTTTTTCCCCGATTGCTTTTCGGATTTCATTATATTCCGATAGTTTTACAAAAGTTAGTGGAGTCTCATAGAGTCTCTTCACATAATCTTTTGTATAATCTGAATACTTCTCTCTTCCTTTTAATAGTGGCTCCATTTTATATCTGCACTTGCGAAATGTTCCATTCTGATATACCGTGATCGGTAAAATTTCTTTTGCATCTTTTTCTATTGTTAATCCAAGATGATCTAATTTTTTTATAAGCTTTTGCTGCTGTTCTTCCTGATATCCTTTTTCCGATAATCCATAAAAAGTGTAATCAAACTTTGTCATATCTTCTAAATCTATCTTCACAGAAGATGCTAATCCACTTCCTGTTGCAAATGCACTGATCGCTAAAAACAGCATCAGGCACAGCATTGACATAGAAACAAATGTTGTGGTGATCTTTGAATTAATCTGTCTTAGCACAAACATATTTAATCCATTATAATAAAATTTCTTACTTCTTTTTGCCAGTTCTAATAAGAATCCTGATAATGAAAAGAAAAAGAGAAATGTTCCTGCTACACCAAATAATACGCTGATCTTAAAATCATTATCCACGGCAAGCATCTGGTTTTTTTGAATTAAATGATATGCTATTCCAAGAATTCCAATAGATATCAAAAACAGAATGACCGACAATACAGGATTTTTTAATCTTGTTTTCTGATTTTTCTTTGCTGAATTCAACAGATTGATCAGTTTATATTTTGATATCGTAATTCCATTAAATATCATCACAATGATAAAAATAATTGCAAAATACAAAATAGTCTGAATAAATGCAGTTTGTGAGAAAACAAACTTAAACTCTTTCATCTGAACCGCAAACATCTTTGCTGTCAGCATCGCAAGTCCTTGTGATAAAAACACACCTGCAACCAATCCTGCGATCAATGCCAAAACACCAATCAATAAAGTCTCTATCAGAAGAATCTTTGATACCTGTACATTAACATTTGGAATTTGTTTATTTTATATGTTTAATTCCGTTCAGGCACAGCAGGCAGTTTTAAAACTGAATGCAAGCCAGAAGTCAATGATCCATCTAATGTCTGTGATTATTAATGGAATTTCTGTGTTTGTTGATATTTTTTTATGGGATTTTTATTGGTGGGTGGGGGAAATTTTGTAGTTTTGTGGGTGGAGTAGCTTTTTGCTGCACTTTATTTTATAACCAACAAAACATTCTGATTATGAAACTTAAAATGATGATTGCGGTGTGCATGGTGGCATTCGTGGGCCTTTTCGCTCAAGCACAATCGGCACAGACAACCCAACCCAAAGCCAAAACTGAAATCAAAGTTCCCGTAAACACTGGCGACAATGTGGCTTACGTGAAAGCAGTGATTAATTATATCAAAGCCAAATTTGAAGCGTGCGAATCGATTCAAGACCTCGCCGCTCTGGAAACCGATCCTCTGTTTAAGAACATTGACGAATCAATGGAAAAAACTGAAGAATCGCTCACCCCTGAACAAAAAGCAGAACTCCAAGAATGGATGAAACTGCCCGAAAACAATATAGAGGCAGTTATCGAGGCAAAAGTAAAACAACTCATGCCAAAGGAATAGAAAAAGAAAAAAGAAGTTAGAGATTAGATTTCTAACTTCTTTTTTTATGCTGGCAGATTCATTGCATCGCCTGATATTAGTATGAGGGAAAATCGGACCTATCTTATCAGACTTGTAGCGGAGCTGCACTCGTTGTCTTGTTGACCTGTTGACTTGTTGACTTGTTGACTCGTTGACTTTTAAAGAACCAAACTGTTGGTGGTCATGCGGTGCATATATTGCTGGATGAGGGATTTTAGTTCATTTTCAAGTTGGGATTGGTTGGGGAGTTTGCCTGCGAGGTTTTGCTTGAGCAGTGGGTCGGTTTTGAAGCGGTAGAGCGCTTTGGTTTTCTGACCGTCGAACTGGAGCAGAAAATCGCCCTTGAAGTATTGATACACTCCATTGTTGTAGTTGAACGCCCAAGTTTGTGCGGCTGGAGTGTGGAGCACGTCGCAACCGAATGCTATATATGGCTTATCGTAGCCCAATATACCCATGAGTGTGGGCAGCACGTCGATTTGCTGCGCTATCACGCCTTGCTTCACACCAGTTTCCAAAGATCCATCGGGCGTGTAGAAGATGATAGGTATGCTATATAATCCCTGGTCGGTTTTGTAGTAGGGGTGGGTGTTTTGGTTGGTGTGGTCGGCAACGAGCACAAACACCGTATTCTTATACCACGGCTGCTTGCTTGCCGCCTCGAAGAATTTACGCAACGCCATATCGGTGTAGCGCACGCACTTGTGGATAGGCTGTCCGCCCTCGTCCTTGAAGGTGGCGGCATACTGCTCCGGCACCTTGAAGGGGTGGTGCGACGAAGCCGTGAACACCGACGCCACAAAAGGCTGCTTGAAGCCGTTCACCATTCTCACCACATGTTGCAGATAGGGCTCGTCCCACACTGCCCACATGCCATCGAAGTCGGCATCGCCACCTCCTTTGGGGTCGGCATTGTATTCGGTGCGGCCGAAGTATTTATCGTAGCCTGTGGCGCGCGCAAACGCCTCAAAGCCCATCGAACCGTTTTGCGCGCCGTGGAAAAATGCGCTGTAATAGCCCTTGTCGTGGAGCATACCGGCAAGGCCTGTGAGGTCGTTCATCGATGCTGGCGTGAGGAAAAACGGCTCCACCATCATCGGAATGCTCGACAGCGTTGAAGGCATGGCGTCGATGCTCTTGCGGCCGTTGGCAAAGGTGTATTCAAACGTGAGACTACGGGTGAGCAAGGAATCGACGAACGGAGTGTAGCCACGGTATTTTCCACCGTCCAAATCACGGTTCAAACTGCCTATGTACTCACGCCCAAAACTCTCCACAATCAGCACCACCACATTTTTCTTGTTCATCACCGTGCCTGGAGCAGGCTGATGGATTGGGGAGTAGTAAGAGAGCATCTGCTTTTCGTCGGTGAAATATTTCGGTTCCTCAAACACATTCTTACCGATGGTGCGAATGAGCGAGAAAGGCGTGTTGAGCACAATGGCAGCCTCGGTGGGGTGGTTCACATACTGGTTGGCGTTGCTCACCGTGATGGGGCGAACGGAGTGTGCCAAACCGCCACGCATACCACCAAGGATGCAAGGCACCATCAGCGATATCGATACCAGTGTGGCAAGGCTGTAGCGCCACCAGCAAATGGTGTGTCGCTTCAAATTGTGAGAGAGATAAAGTCGCCAAAGGGCATAAATCAGCACCACGCCTATCAGCAGAAGATACCAGTGGCGAATCAGTTCGGTGCCGAAGATGCCGGCAAGGTTGCCCTCGTGGCTAAACTCGCTGAACACGGTGCTGGTGGTGCGACGCGAGGTGTATTGGAAATACACGCAGTCGCAAAGGTTCATCACCACGGCAAGGGAATTGACCACCACAAACAGCCATTTGCACACCTTGCGATAAGTGGGCGTTTCCTTTAAATGGAGCGGAAACAGCACCATCACTATCCACAGCACATTGGTGTACATAATGGCGGAGGAATCGAACAGGAAACCGCCCCGCAGCATCTCCATCAAGTGGGCAGCAGTAAGATTGTCGGAGAAACTACTGTAATTCGTGAGCAAAAAAACGATTCGGCAAACGAAATACACCACATAAGCCAACACCAAGTTACACACCACCGTCAGCAATGGCGCAAAACTATTATAGGTTAAAAACCTCTTTATCTTATCAACCATCTTCTTCACATTTTTACCCCACAAATTTAACCAAATCCCCCCAATCAACAAAACAACACCCACAAAACAACACTATTCCACCCCACATCCCCCACATTTTCCCATATACTTTCAAGGCATTTCCCCACATTTTTCCACCTATCTTCGCACCATTCCCCCACATTTTTCCAAAAATTCACCCACAAGCATCTATTTTTCATGCATAAATTTATGGTCACAGTACAATAAGAATGCTATAATTAACAAGAAAATGGAAACATGTAGAAATATTTCTGTCCAACTTTTATCGAAGAATTGGTCAATTCTACGATATGCGTGCGACATAATACTGCCACCCACATTATTGTTGGGTATCACATTGCGATTTACGGTAATATTCAGCAAAATTTCACCCAAATTATCCTCAAACCAATACTTGCGGAAAAGAGAATCGGAATGAACTAAAGCATATAATTTGGCAAGCTTATATTTAACACTGTCATCTAATGCATTATTTCCTACCCATGTTAAACCCTCATTAAAGATTGGGTTACTATTAACTTTAGTGATATCTACTTTTTCTATTTCAAGGTGATTATTTATAATACTGTTAGGCATTTTTCTTAAAATAGCTAATACCTTGTCGGAAAGGTAGATATCGTTTATCGACACATACAAATTTCCAGAGTGAGAAGCTGTGAATGAAAAAGCCTTGCCCCTTTTATGATTATCCTGAATGATATGTGGATTATCATCATTATCATCTCTACTATCGTACAAAATAAATTCATTATCTTTTCTAATTTGATAGAGGAGCGAACCAAACACAGCATCCTTCTTATTATACATACATAAACTCACCACATTAGTATCGTAAAGCGATAGGGAAGTATCAATTACACTTGGATTGATAAAAGAAAATGGCAATGTATCATTTTTTTTAGCACTATTCACAAGGTCGAAAACACGTCCATAAAAAGCACCTGATGCCGAAATTCGCACTTCATCGCCTTTCACAATATTAATGCCGGTATTTGTCCACGGCTGAGCAGTGTTGTAAAGGTAAACGCAACTTTCAATGCCACAAGGCTGCTCCATGTGAATGGTGCCATAGTCATTGATAAGTTGATTGGAATTAAGTAGCAATACGTTGTTAAAGAAAAAGAAAAAAGTGGATACCAGCAAAACTATCGCTAACACTATTGAACAGAAAAACATCACAAAATTCACTCGCGCAGAGTTGATTTTCGATAGAAATTTTTCTTGCCGGTTTGAAAACGCCCACGCCAACAACGATACTATTTTGTAATAGCACAGAGGAAGCAACATCATCAATTTCCAAAGTGTGCGAAAAATAAATATAGTGACAGGAAATTTGTCAGTCTTTCGGAAATCAAAAAATGGGGTGATTCCTAAAATCTCGCAATCACTTCGGTTTTCAATGCGTGTTTGATGCGTTCCCGAAAGCAATTCGGTAAGAAACGAACGGTCGTCCACCTCATAGTTTGTCGTAGTTTTGGCGGTGGTGGCGGTGTTGCTCGTAATAGCCTCTAATAGCGATTTTATGTTCATCATTTATTGGTTTTACGTTCAATAACTATCAAAAACGACCCCACATTATCCATATACCACGGATCACGATATTTCTTATCGTAATAGTATATTAGTTCATTAACAAATGGATAACCTGTTGCATCTGGTTTTTCCCCATTGTAATAAAAACCAAAACCATATTCCAAATTTTTTAGGCTATCTATTAAGTCTTTTCTTTTGATATTTTTTTCTATTTTTTCTTTTTCTTTGTCATATGGTTTATTGTCTTTTGATAAAATACCACCTTTATATTTTTCCAACATTTTTTTCACCCTATCAATAAAGTTTTTTAATTTTATATAATTATATTCTTTTGATAAAATACCACCTTTATATTTTTTCAAAAATTCTTTTACATTATTATTTTTTATTATGCTATCTTTAAGTGATATACTATCTTTATCATCTTTTTTATTTAATATATTATTAAAATAATCCATATAAGATTGCAATTCATTTTTACAATCACCTTTTATCGAGTCTTTAAAAAGTCGCATACTTTCTAAATACATATCCTTTATATTTTTATCACTCATCACCACATCGTTGACGGCAAAATGCAGCACACCATCACATGGAATGACCAATTCAATGCGCTCTTTTCCAATGGTGAATATATGATTTTGTTCCCCTTTTTCGTCAGTACCATCAATATATGTGCTTTCTTTTATCCATTTTCCACTGTCTTTTTGTTTTGAAACAGGAATTATTTGCATCAATAATTTTCCAAATGGGGCATCTGGAACAAGTCGATACTTACCTCGAAATGCGCTATGACCAGTGTTACGCTCAAGTCCCTCTGTTCCCACCCAACTAAATTCAGGTTGAAAGTCGTCTGAAGCACCATCTACAAGATAATGAATTGCCGTGTTGGCCGCACCAGAAGCCCTAATAGTAATACGGTCGTTTTTCTTTACCTCTATACCAGAGTTTGCCCACAGTTCGGCAGTATTAAAAAGCCAATAAATCACCTCCTTATCCTCATTCTTGATAATGGTAGCACCATAAGGGTTGGTTTTAATCACATTATAGGGATAGAAACTTTTCACCACCAGCACCACAAGAGCAAGTCCAATAAAAAACACTCCCACTATCACAAACAGCGATGCAATCACTTTCCACATAGCACGAGGGTTTTCCAAAATTTCAAAAAGTCGCTTATGACGCACTATTTCAATGGTCACAGTCCTACTATTTTCATCAGAGTGGTTAGAATTGTTGGACTCGGTTTTTGAAGTGGACTCAGCATCTGCTGACTGATAGATTTTTTTAGAATCTTCAGGTTGGAAATCTAAATTTTCGGTAGTTTTTGAAGATGTATCAGGCATAATATAAGGATTTTGAAAGTTTATGTATTCGCAAATATATAAAATATAATTCCACAAACAAAGAAAACCCCAAATTATTTTTAAAAAACTTTTTGATTTTCAGTATTTTCAGCATCATTCCCCCATAATTTCCATGGTAAAAACCGTAAAAAATACGATTGTAATCGTAAAATTAACGGTAAATTTTGGATTATAATCGTATTTTTTACTATTTTTGTGGCAGAAAACTGTAACATGATTGCTATATGGAACACATCAAACGTATCTTGCAAGATAAAATAGAGGAGCGATTAGTGCCTGGAAAAGCAGTGCTCATTTATGGTGCACGGCGTGTGGGCAAAACCGTGCTTTTGAAAGAAATAGTAAAGAACACGGGTGGTAAGACCATGATTTTGAATGGCGAAGATATTGATGTGCACAATATGCTTCAAAACCGCTCCGTGAGCAATTTCCGCCAATTGTTTAGCGGAATTGATTTGCTGGCTATCGACGAAGCGCAAAACATTCCTCAAATCGGGCAAGTCATTAAGTTGATTGTTGATGAAATTGATGGCATCAAAGTGATAGCCACAGGTTCATCGTCGTTCGACCTCCTAAATAAAATTGGTGAACCACTTGTGGGGCGTGCTTCACAGTTCGTGCTCTCACCATTTTCAATTAAAGAAATAGCACAACAGCAGAATGGAATTGAAATCAAGCAGAATTTAGCGAACCGGCTGATTTATGGAAGTTACCCTGAAGTGGTGGGTATGACCATAAATGATATGAAAGAGGAATATCTGCGTGAAATAGTGAACGCCTATTTATTGAAAGATATCCTTGCTATCGACGGTCTGCGAAATTCCGCAAAAATGAACCGTCTGCTCCAACTTATAGCATATCAAGTGGGTGACGAGGTGAAATACGACGAATTGGGAAAGCAGTTAGGTATGCACCGTGATACTGTTGAGAAATATCTCGACCTTCTTTCAAAGGTTTTTGTTATTTATAGGGTTGGGGCATTTAGCAGAAATATGAGAAAAGAGGTGTCGAAAGCAGGAAAATGGTATTTCTACGACAATGGTATTAGAAATGCTGTGATGGGCAATTTCAAAGACGTGAACAATAGGCAAGATATGGGCGAACTTTGGGAAAACTTCTTCATCACAGAAAAAATGAAGAACAACCAAAACCAACTGCTTCACCAACAATTACACTTTTGGCGCACCTACGACCAGCAGGAAATCGACCTTATAGTGGAATCAAACGATGCTATCAACGCTTATGAGATGAAGTGGGGTAAAAAGAATCCGAATGTTCCAGGTGGATTTGCAAAAGCATACCCAAATGCCAACTACAATGTGGTCAATCCCGAAAACTATTTTACACTTCTATAAAAGAAAATAACGTAAAAAATACGATTGTAATCGTAAAATTAACGGTAAATTTTGGATTATAATCGTATTTTTTACGGTTGTATGTATAGAACTATAACGCTATTGCGTGCTTTCATACCTTAAAGGAAGGCACACATTTGAATGAATTAAATTGGCGTTTTTATAGAATCTAATATTCCTTATTTGCAGAGGAATTCTACGAGTTTTTTTACGGCTCGACCGCGGTGGCTGATGGCGTTTTTTTCGTCGGCATTCATTTGGGCGAAGGTGCGGCCATCGGCTTCGTCGGGTTGGAAAATTGGGTCGTAGCCGAATCCGCTGTCGCCATGCTTTTCGGTGAGGATATGTCCTTCCACACGACCATCGAAAATATGGAGTTCGCCATTCAAAATCAGTGCCACGGCAGTGCGGAAGCGCGCTGTGCGTTCAGCCATAGGGACACCTTGCATCTTTTCAAGCACTTTACGCATGTTTGCTTCGCTGTCGTGCCCAGCACCAGCATATCGGGCACTATACACGCCTGGTTCACCACCCAGCGCATCAATTTCAAGACAGGTGTCATCGCTAAAGCAGTCATAGCCGTAGTTATCTTTTATGAAGCGAGCCTTTTGCTCAGCGTTGCCTTCAATGGTGGGGCAAGTTTCGGGAATATCGTCGTGACAATCAATGTCGTTCAAACTCAAGATTGTGAATTTCTCACCCACAATCTCCCTCAATTCCTGCAACTTATGCGCATTATTAGTGGCAAATACTATCTTATTCATTTCCCTTTCAAATTAATTATATATCAAAAGTACTAAAAACCAGCCACAAACCAAACTTTTTAAGTTACAAATTTTCGCTTTTAGATATACACAAATTCGCTGTTATCAAAAGCAGAAGAACGTAAAAACATCACATAATAAATAGGCATATAAATCACATTACCATTATTATAAACTTTTGCCTCATTACTAAATACAATGCCGTTGGTAATTTTATATTCATCCACTTTCAATAGATTGTTTAAAGCCGTGTGAATATAATAATCTTTACCTGACTTTACTTCAATGGGGAGAACCGACAGCAAATCAACGCTATCAATCAAAAAATCAACCTCCCCATTTTTTTTATTATCATAGTAATACAATTTAAATCCGTGAGCCTTTAATTCCTGTGCCACTACATTTTCATAAACCGATCCTAAATTCACACCACACTTATCATTCATTATGGGCTGAACATCGTTGTGATAAAGAATGCCAGTGAGTAAACCTATATCACTCATATATAATTTGAGTAAATTTTTACCACTATTTTCCACCAAAGGATATGATGGCTTGCTTATGGCTTGAACCTCTAAAGTGATGCCTGAAGAAATCAAATATTCAAACTCATCTTGGTAGTCAGCCATTCGTTTGCCCTTTTTAAGTTCAATGTCTTTAGCCACAATTCTTTTTTTCACCTTCTCCAAATTTGAAGGCACCATATCATAAATGCGTTGAATTTTTAGTTTTCTAAGCGATTCACTTTCATATTTGGCTGCATCATTCTTGTAAAGCAAATTGATGTCACGATGTATATTTCGCACACTCACCATATTATGTTCACTCAAATATGTGTTTACAGCACTTGGCATTCCTCCCACAAGTAAATACTTGCGAAAATAGTCCATAACTTTCATGTGCAAGGATTCATTTAAAGCCTCTTTAGCCTCAAATTTTCTCCTCATTTCATTTATCAAGAGTTCTCCCACACCATTTGCTATCAAAAATTCCTCAAAATCTAACGGATACATTGAAAGTAACTCAATGCTACCAATAGGAATGCTTTGGGTGGTTTTAAGTGCAATTCCTAATTGTGAACCACTTGCAATGTAGGTGAAGCGTCCGTCTTCCACCAAAAATTTTGCTAAAGTGAGCAAGTGACTGTATGCTTGAATTTCATCTATAAAAACTAATGTTTTTTCACTATCTTTCATTTTAGCCCCAGCAATAGTGCTTAATGCAATCATAAAATCTTCCACAGTACGAGCATTCTCAAACAAGCGATTGCTTTGTTTATCCTCCTCCATATTCACCTCAATAAAGTTGGAATACAACCTCATTCCCACCTCACGAATGATATAGGACTTTCCTACTTGTCGTGCACCACTCACCACAAGCATTCGCTTTTTTCCTGATTTGAGAAAACTCTCTATTTTTGAAGCAATTTTTCTATAAAGCATAGTTATTTGGTTTTTAATACTTTAAATACATTAAAACACACTTTTCCTATAAAAATAGATATGCAAAAATACACTTTTCCTATAAAATAAGCAAGTAAAAAACACACTTTTCCTATAAAAATAAGTATTCAAAAATACACTTTTCCTATAGAATATGGATTTATTGCTTAAATAATTGATTATAATTGATGCTATAGCATTTGGTGAAATATAGCATTTTATAAAAGCAAAAGCCCGCCCTTTTGGGGGGCTGGGCTTTTGGGGGATTATGGGGAGTGGTGGATTATACCACTACGTTTACGATTTTGTTTGGCACTACGATTACCTTCTTTGGAGTTTTGCCTGCGATCCACTTTTCGGCGGCTTTGTCGGTGAGGGCGAGGCGTTCCACTTCGGCTTTGTCGGTGCCTACTGCCACTTCAATGTTGAAGCGTGGCTTGCCGTTGAACATTACGGTATATTTCACGTTGCTTTCTTTGAGGTATTCCTCGTTGAAGGCTGGCCATTGCGCATCACACACTGTGCCTTCATGGCCGAGCACGTGCCACAGTTCTTCGCAGATGTGTGGAGCAAATGGAGCGAGCACCACAATCAGGTCGTTGAAGATGGCTTTGCTCACGCACTTTTGTGAGTAGAGTTCGTTGGCGCAAATCATGAATGCAGCCACCGAAGTGTTGTAACTGAGCACTTCCACATCGGCAGTCACCTTCTTGATGAGTTTGTGGAGCGACTTGAGGTTGTCGGCTGTTGGTTTCTCGTCGGTCAGGCGCACTGCATCGCCATCAAACACCATATTCCACAATTTCTTCAAGAAACGGTTCACACCGTCGATGCCGTTGGTGTCCCAAGGCTTGCTGGCTTCAACCGGACCGAGGAACATTTCATAGAGGCGAAGTGTGTCGGCACCGTAACGCTCTACAATCACATCAGGGTTCACCACGTTGAACATCGACTTCGACATCTTCTCAATAGCCCAACCGCAAATATATTTACCCTTTTCAAGAATAAATTCGGCATTTTCAAATTCTGGTCGCCATGCGCGGAATTTGTCGATGTCGAGCACATCGTTGCTCACAATGTTCACATCCACGTGAATAGGCGTAACATCGTATTCATCTTTCAAATTCAGACTCACGAAAGTGTTGGTGTCTTTGATACGGTACACAAAGTTGCTGCGGCCTTGAATCATACCTTGGTTGAAAAGTTTCTTGTATGGCTCTGGTTCGCACACATAGCCGTAGTCGTAGAGGAACTTGTTCCAGAAGCGGCTGTAGATCAAGTGACCTGTGGCGTGTTCGGTACCGCCCACATAAAGGTCGACCTGACGCCAATACTCGTTGGCTTCCTTGCCCACCAGCGCATCATCGTTGTGTGGATCCATATAGCGCAAATAGTAAGCGCTCGAACCAGCGAAACCAGGCATAGTGCAGAGTTCCAATGGCTGACCGTTGGAAGCCACCCAGTTTTTTGCGCGTCCCAATGGAGGCTCACCGCTTTCGGTTGGCAAGAATTTATCCACTTCAGGGAGTTGCAATGGCAGTTCGCTCTCGTCGATGATTTGAGGCTGACCGTCGGCATCGTAATACACTGGGAATGGTTCGCCCCAATAGCGCTGACGGCTGAAGATAGCATCGCGAAGGCGATAGTTCACCTTCACCTTGCCAATGCCTTCTTCCTCTATATATTTCTTAGTCTTGGCGATAGCATCTTTCACTTGCAGACCGTTGAGCTGGAGTTTTTCGTTATTAGAATTGATAACGATGCCTTCCTTAGCGTCGAAACTTTCCTCGCTCACATCAGCACCATCAATCAATGGAATGATGTCGAGTCCGAAATGCTTAGCAAAGGCATAGTCGCGGCTGTCGTGCGCAGGCACAGCCATTATGGCACCGGTGCCATAGCCGGCAAGCACATAGTCGCTAATGTAGATAGGAATATTTTTACCGGTCACAGGGTTGATGGCATACGAACCACTAAACACACCCGAAACCTTCTTTTCAATCATACGCTCACGCTCGGTCTTGTGCTTCACCTCGTCGAGGTAGGCTTCCACAGCAGCCTTTTGCTCGGCGGTGGTCACCTTTTCCACGTATTCGCTTTCAGGAGCGAGCACCATGAAAGTAACGCCGAAAATGGTATCGGCACGAGTGGTGAAGATAAGCATCTTCTCATCGCTGCCCACCAGTGGAAATTGCATTTCGGCACCTTCGCTGAAGCCAATCCAGTTGCGCTGAGTTTCCTTGATGGAGTCGGTCCATTCCAAATTGTCGAGGTCGCGGAGCAAACGACCAGCGTAAGCCGACACACGCAAGCACCATTGGCTCATCATTTTCTGCACCACAGGATAGCCGCCACGGAGCGAAACGCCTTCGCTCACCTCATCGTTGGCAAGCACAGTGCCCAACTTAGGGCACCAGTTCACCATCGTGTTGCCACGGTAGGCGATGCGGTAGTCCATCAGCGTTTTTTCCTTTTCCACCTTGCTCATGGCATTCCATTGCTCGGCGGTGAAATCGTTGTTGCCGTTGGTGGCAGCGTTGCAGCCCTCGCTACCGTTCTTTTCAAAATAAGCCACCAGTTCCTCAATAGGGCGAGCCTTATCGAGGGCAGTGTTGTAGTAACTCTTAAACATTTTAATAAATGCCCATTGCGTCCACTTGTAGTATTTAGGATCGCAAGTGCGCACTTCACGGTTCCAGTCGTAGCAGAAACCAATCTTTTCGAGTTGTTCGCGATAGCGCGCAATATTCTTCACGGTGGTCACTTCAGGGTGCTGACCAGTCTGGATAGCGTATTGCTCTGCTGGCAATCCATACGCGTCGTAACCCATAGGGTGAAGCACGTTGAAGCCATTCAATCTTTTATAGCGCGCAAAAATGTCGCTGGCAATGTAACCCAGTGGGTGACCTACATGCAAACCTGCTCCCGATGGATAAGGGAACATGTCGAGCACATAGTATTTGGGCTTGCCGGTGTTTATTTCACTTTGGTAGATGTGCTGGTCGCGCCAGTACTGCTGCCATTTCTTTTCAATTTCGCGAAAATTATATTCCATAGTTTCTATATGTAGTTTTTTATTTTCTCTTTATCTTTGCCTTTCCTGCTTGCGCGCCCGCATCTCCGTACGCACACACACAAGCAGCAGAGTTATCAACACACAACATATCATTATATATTATTTATTTTTAAAATTGAATTTAATATTTAATGATAATGATACGCTGTTAATAACTGCAATAACTTTTTAGCCATTTTCTTGCATATAAAGTTATTAATGTAGATGTTGAGGATATTAATAGTTGGTCAACAACCTTATTTTTTGATTTAGAGCAGTTTCCAAACCTTATTAACACCCTGTTAACAACTTGCAAAGTTAATAAATTCTTGCGGCATTACCTATTAAAAACTGATGAAAACCCTGTTGAATCTACAATTATATTATTCCCCTAACTTATTTGGATTTAGCCCATAAATTGTTAAGCCCAAGCGATTTTCAAAAGTCAAGTTTTTCGGCACTTTTTTATTTATAAGTTTTCAAACCATTTTCCACAGGTTATTAACAATTTGTTGATAACTCCGCCAAACACGCCCCACAACTATCTGTAGCCCACATTTCACCCTGATAATAACTCCAAATCCACCCCATTTTCCCCACTCCCCACCCCAAACAATTAACACCCCCTTAAACCCACCCCACGCAACCCGATTGCCAGCTGTTAATACCCCCCACCAGCACCCACAAAGTAAAAAAAGTTTCACCCAAATATATGGACATGCCTTCATCGAAAGCACTGAAAAAGTCGAAAAGAGGGGTTTTAGAGCCGTTGGAAACGGCATATTGTGGTTAACTCCATGCAAGCTCGCTTGC
>OQVZ01000542.1_pt1 | contig 14508 bp, 13 predicted proteins | sample 1691571 | NCBI WGS metagenome assembly OQVZ01 (sample SAMN03418261, study PRJEB22391) | human gut metagenome | biome: human-gut; feature: organic feature; material: feces | host: Homo sapiens | place: Tanzania | collected 2013-01
GCGAGCTTTGCGGCTGCGGAGAGCGCGGCGTCGGTGTAGACGACGTTGTGATGGTTTTCGTACGGTCCTTTCAGCCCGTGCAGGATTTTGATGGTGTCTTCCACGGAGGGCGGTTCGACCATGACGGGCTGGAAGCGGCGTTCGAGCGCGGCGTCCTTTTCGATTCCCTTGCGGTATTCGTCGAGCGTGGTTGCACCGACGCACTGGAGTTCGCCGCGGGAGAGTGCGGGTTTTATGATGTTTGCGGCGTCCATAGCGCCTTCCGCGCCGCCGGCACCGACGATGGTGTGAAGTTCGTCGATGAAGAGAATTACCGCTTTGGAGTTGCGCACTTCGTCGATGACCGCTTTGATGCGTTCTTCAAACTGTCCGCGGTACTTTGTCCCGGCGATCATGAGCGGGAGATCGAGGGCGAAAACGTGTTTGTTGCGCAGAATTTCGGGAACGGTTCCGTTCGCGATCGCCTGCGCGAGCCCTTCGATGATAGCAGTTTTGCCGACGCCCGCTTCCCCGATGAGGACGGGGTTGTTTTTTGTTCTGCGGCAGAGAATCTGAATGACGCGTTCGATTTCGTTTTTGCGTCCGATGACGGGATCGAGCTTGCCCTCTTTGGCAATCTCGGTGAGGTCGCGTCCGAAAGCGTTGAGCGCCTGGAATTGCGGCGTTCCGCTCTGCGGTGCATCCTGCGGGGGAGGCGGAGGCGTGAAACTGTTCTGTTCCTGCGGCGCGTCTTCGCCGGGGATGAAGTTCGGGTCAAGCGCCTTGATGACCTCTTCGCGCACGCGGTTGACATCAACTTTGAGGCTGCGGAGAATTTGAGCCGCAGCGCTCTGTCCTTCGCGGAGAAGGGCGAGCAGAAGGTGTTCGGTTCCGATGAAGTTGTAATTCATCGACTTCGCTTCGTTTGCGGACATGACGATGATGTTTTTAAGCCGGGCGGTCAGCGGAGCCGGACCGTCCTGTTTGGTTTCTCCTCCGGTACCGAACTGGCGTTCGACTTCAAAACGCAGGGTGTTGAGGTCGAGTCCCATGGAACGGAGCACGGAAACGGCGACACCTTCTCCGAGGGAAATCAGTCCGAGGAGCAGATGTTCGGTTCCGACGTAATCGTGATTGAGGCGTTCCGATTCCTTTTGAGCCAGCGCCAGCACATGTTTTGCGCGCGGTGTGAAATTTTTAAGCCATGGTGTCAGATCATCTGTGTCCGCCATAGGTATTCCTCCATGAAAAATGTTTCTTTGTTCACAAGCAGTTTAGCGCATATCGTGAAAAAATCAAGTCGAAAGTAAAAAATAGCAGGATTTTTCGTGAAGGAGCGCTTGCATTTTTTCAGCGGCGCAGTTTTCTGCAATGAATGTTCCGCTCCGGCGGCGCTCCCATCAGTGCGGGCGGTCAAGCTCCGGGTCCTTCATGATTGCCATGAGGTCGGAACGGGAGAGTCCGCGGATTTTCATGACTTCATAAAGTTTCTGTTCCGCCGCGGGAATTTCCGCGGTGCGCCCGAGGCGCCCGAGACAGGTGATCTGCCCGATGTACGGGAGAGTTAGATACGGGAAGTTCGCGGAATCAAGCCGGTATTCCTTCAGCGCCTCTTCATCGCGCCCGGTCATGGCGAGGGCGAGGGCTTTGAGCCCGTGAATGCGGGAGATGGTGCGGGACGGGGCCGCTTGATATTTTTGCGCTTCTGCTCACCGGTTATTTCTGGGCTCCCGTGATGCGCTGACGCCGAACGGATGACCGGCAATCAGCGAAAGGGTCGATTCCCAGATCGCCGGGCGTATCTCATTGCGCTGGAAAGATTCCAGAAATGTGGATCCCGCCGTGGAGAGATAAACGGCTCCGGCGAGCAGAAATGCAAGCGGGAGATAAAGCAGAATTCTGCGTTTTGTCCCCGTCCAGTGCATCAGCAGAGCGGTGTATCCAGCTCCGAGCAGTCCCAGCGCCGCCGCCCGGGAACCGCATAAACAGAAGAGCGCGGCGGAGAGCAGAACCGGGATTCCGAGAAGCGGAATCAGCAGCTTGCGGGTCCCCTTGAACTTGCGCGTCGGGAAGAGTATCGCAAACGGGGTTGTGATGAGAATCAGCGCGGCGTTCCAGTTCCAGTTCCCCGGGATTCCGCCGAGCGGTTTCCCCGTGAGATACTGTCCGAGCGTGAGCAGAATGTCGAGAATCCACAGAAGCGCAAGAACCGCCGGCAGTTTCTCCCGCATTTCCTTGCGGTTCAGCGCGGCAAGCAGCGGAATGCTCAGAAACGCGAGGTTGAGTCCGAGACTTTCCTGCGTCCAGTACCCGTTGATGAAAAAGTGTGCGAGCGCGGAGAGCAGAAGCACCGCGAATGCAAGAAGCGTCCATTTTGAGACGCTTTTCAGCATTGGAACGAGCCGTTTCCATTGAAAAAGAATCAGCGCGCCTGCGAGGAGCGCGAGTTCCCAGCGCGGAAAAACGGAAGTCGCGTTTCCGTAGCTGCCGATCAGCATGGCCGGACGGTACAGCAGAAGAGCAATCAGCAGAAACGCGAGCATTCCCATTATTTTTTCTCCAGAGTTGCGAGCTGTTCCATATAATCTTTGAGGAGAACATCGGACATCGTGCGCCAGCCGAAGCGCGAGGCGACGAGTTCGCGTCCGTTCGTTCCGAGTTCGGTGGCGTGTGCCGGATCCGCCATGATTTCGCGGATTGCGGCTTCCGCGCCGTCGCGGTCTCCCGGCTGAAGCAGGTATCCCGTTTCCCCGGGAATGACCACTTCCGGCGTGCCGTCGAGCGCATATGCAATGACCGGTTTCCCCGAGGCGAGCGACTGCACCGCCGCGCGGGGGAGTCCTTCGCGCAGGGAGAAGTGCACCAGAGCCGACGAGAGTGCAAGATATTTCCAGACTTCGTTCGGCGGGACGAGTCCTGCGAATGAAAACCGTTTTTCGAGTCCGGCTTCCGCAATTTGCGCCTGGATTTCCTCCATCATCGAACCGTTGCCGATGATGAGATAATGAATGTCCGGAATCTCTTTCGCCAGTTTGATTGCGACTGGAATGAAGGTTTCATATCCCTTGAGCGGGAAGAGCCGCGCGAGCGTGGCGAAGACGACCGCGTTTTCCGGGATCCCAAGCGACTTGCGCAGTTCCGGATCGGGTTTCGAGGTCAGAAATGGCTCCAGTTCCATGCCGCTGTAGACGACTTTGTACTGTTCGGGCTTTCCGACTCCCGCGGCGAGACTCTGGTCGATCATCGCCTGTGCGACGGCGTAAATCCGTTTTCCGCAGGGCGCCGCGGCGCGCTCGCTGGCAATGTAGATGAAATTCTTCCAGAACTTTTCATAGCGGTGAAAAGCGAGACCGTGAATCGTGTGCGCGACGAACGGCACATGCGCCGCTTTCGCCGCGAAACGCCCGACGATTCCCGCTTTGGAGCTGTGTGTGTGCACCACGTCATATTTTTCCGCCCGGAACAGCTTTTTCAGGAAGAAATAGGCCTTCAGATCGGTGAGCGGCGAGATTGCGCGAACCAGATGCGGACACTCCACGATTTTGAGTCCGGGGCACGATACGCGTTTGAGCAGTTCACCTTCCGGACCGGGGGAGGGACCGGTGACAAGTGTCACATCGTGTCCCGCCTCAACCGCGCCCCGGCAGGAGAGCAGGGTGTTTTCCTGCGCTCCGCCGACAATCATCCGGGTTATGACATGGCAGATTTTCATGGCGGCTTACCGGTTGAATGCGCGTTTCGCAATATCTTTGCGGTACTGCATTCCCTGCCAGGAGATTTTGGCTGCTGCTTCGTAAGCCTTCTTCACCGCCTCGCGGATGTCCTTGCCGCGCGCGGTGACGCCGAGGACGCGTCCGCCGTTGTTGAGCAGTTTGCCGTCCTTCATGACGGTTCCCGCATGATAAACGATTGCACCGTCTTTTTCCGCCTCTTCGATTCCGGAGATCTCGTGTCCTTTGTCGACTGACGCCGGATATCCGCCGGAAGCGAGCACGATGCAGACCGCCGGGTCGGGCGACCAGACGAGTTCCGCCTTGTCGAGTTCCCTGTTTGCGGTTTTGAGGAGCGTATCGGCGAGATCTCCGTCAAAACGGGTGAGAACCGCCTGTGTTTCGGGATCGCCGAAACGGACGTTGAATTCGAGGACTTTCGGTCCGTTTTTTGTGACCATGATTCCCGCGTAGATGATGCCGCGGTAGTCGAGTTTTTCCGCCTGAATGCCGCGAAGGAAATTGTCGAGAACGGTCTTCTGGACTTCTGCAAGAAGTTCGGGCGTGACGACCGGTGCGGGGGAGTACGCGCCCATTCCGCCGGTGTTCGGTCCTTTGTCTCCGTCGAGCTGGCGTTTGTGATCCTGGGAGCTGACGAGCGGAATGACGGTTTTGCCGTCGGTGAGCGCGAGAATGGACGCCTCTTCGCCTTCGAGGAGTTCTTCAATAACGACGCGGTATCCGGCTTTCCCGAAAGCTCCGGAGAAGCATTCGCGGACGCCTTCGAGAGCTTCATCGAGGCTGGAGGCCACGATTACGCCTTTGCCGGCGGCGAGACCGTCGGCTTTGACGACCACGCCGCGTCCGGCTGCATATTCCGAGCGGACATACTCTTCGGCCGCCTTCTGATCGGTGAACGATGCATAAGTTGCGGTCGGGATGCCGTATTTGACCATGAACGCTTTGGAGAAATCCTTGCTTCCTTCGAGCTGAGCCGCGTCTTTGGAGGGGCCGAATACGGGGATTCCCATTGCGCGGACGGCATCCGCCACGCCCTGGCAGAGGGGAGCTTCAGGGCCGACGACGACGAGTCCGACGTTCTTTTCCTTCGCGAAGTTCGCGATGGATTCGTTATCGGAAGGGATGCTGACGCATTCTGCGATCTGAGCCATTCCGGGATTTCCGGGAGCGCAGTAGATTTTGCCGATGTTTTTGCTGTTTCTGAGACCCCGGCAGATTGCGTGTTCGCGTCCGCCGCTTCCGATAAGCAGGATATCCATGAAAAACTCCTTTGTTTTGAGTATAATGGAGGTAATATAGTTTCGTCCGGAGCTTTTTTCAATCGGGGAACGGGAAAATTAGTAAATCAGACGCAGGATTCCTGAAAGCAGAGCGTTGAAACTGGTGGAACTGCTTGAGCCGTCGAGTTTGAGATGCTGTGCGATCAAGCGGGAGCCTTCAAGCTTCTGATACTTCATTTTTGTGATTTTTTTCAGTTCTTCCGCCGCATTTGCCAGATTGTCCGGCGTGCGGAATTTCCGGGCGTTTTGTGATGGAACGGGAATGCCGTAGGCTGTTTTCACTGCTTCCAGATCTCCAAGATAGAAACTTTCGAGTTCATGACAGGCAATACGCACTAGAGCATCTTTGTGTCCCGCCCGGGCGCATTTTGCGGCAAGAGCCTTTTTCAGAACTTTGCAGTCTGCGCTGTCCTGATCGTGCAGGATGATGAAACAGGAATCCGGGCGCAGCCAGCCTTTGATTTTGCGTTCGATGTTTTTCTCCAAATCCTGTTTTCCCTCAAAGGTGATATAGCGGCAGGAAATTCCTTCTGGCAGAATTTTGGGCAGAATCTGCTTGAGCATCTCCTCTGCGGAGCGTTCTTCAAGCAGAAAAACCAGTTCCTTCATACCGGATCGGCTCCCGGGAAGAAGCCCTGTTTCCAAAGATAGCCCATTTTGTCTCCATCTCTCATATAGGCTTGCAATTGCGGATCATCGGAGGCACGCTTAATCTGAGTGTAACCCTCTTTTTTGACCAGCCAGAAAACTTCGTTGAGCTCTGCTGCATTCAGAAAATCGGGTGAGTGCGTGGAGACGAGAACCTGTCCGCCTTTTTGCGCATAGGCGCGGAATTCTTCTGCAAGTTTTTCGAGCAGAGATGGATAAAGCTGATTTTCCGGTTCTTCAACGCAGAGCAGCGGATGCGGTTCCGGATCGTTCAGCAGAACCAGGTAGGTCAGCATTTTGATGGTTCCATCCGAAACGTAGCGGGCAAGGAACGGATCTTCGAATGCGCCGTCTTTGAACTTTAACAGGACGCGTCCCTCTTCCGTTGTTTTTGCTTCGACACTGGAAATTCCGGGTATGCGCTGGCTGAGAGTATGCAGAATGCGGTCGAAAACATCGCGGTGATTCGTGTAGAGGTACTGGAGAACAAGAGAGAGATTTTCTCCTTCTCTGCTGAGATGTTCCGCATAACCGGCTTCCTGTTCGTTGCGTGCCCGGTCAATATGAAAATCGGAGACGTGCCAGTTTTCAATCATATTTCCAAGCGCGGCGACCACGGGAAAATTCTGAAATTGCGCAAGTCCCTTGACCGCAAGGATGTCATTGGATTTCAGCGTTTGTTCATTTCGTTTCAGATCTTTTTCTTCAAAGTTTGTTTTCAGAATGGAATCTTCATTTGTGACAGCAAATCCTGAGCCGTTGGAGAAGTCCAGAAAATGCCAGGGCTGTCCCTTGCTTCCTCTTCGGTATTTCAGAATTTCGCGGGCAACATAAGCGCGTCCGTTCAGTTCATTGATTTGGAGAAAATATGTTGCAAGAGGGCTGTTTTCGTCTTTGCGGAATTTGAGCTCGATTTCGATTGGTCCGGAGGCGTTCCTGCTGCGGACTTCAAAGAATCCGTGGCTTCCGCCGAGTTTTGCAAGGGCTGTGTTGATGTTGCCGGTCATTGCGTTTTTGAGAAATTCGAAAACGCTGAAAATTGTACTTTTACCTGTCCCGTTTGCTCCGACGAGGATGCAGAAATTCGGGATCTGTTTCATGACGGTATCCTGAAACGCCCGGAAGTTGTGCAGCCGAAGAGATTCCAATTTCATTTTGCCGGATTCCTTGTTGTTATAGAAACGCCTTGAAGGTAATATAGTTTCTTCAAGGCGTTTTTCAATCTGAAGCGGGGATTTTCCGGAAATTTATTCCAGATAGTCGATGAAGAGCTTTTTGTCGCTGGCCTTCATGTAGGCTTCTTCGGCGGAAATGATGTCGTTCATCAGCAGGTCTTTCAGACCGCCGTCCATACTGCGCATTCCCATGCCTTTGTTCGCTTCGATGATGGTTCGGATGTTGGAAATCTGACCTTCGCGGATCGTGTTCGGAAGACCGTCCGTCCAGAGCAGAATTTCATGGCATGCAATTCGTCCGCCCGCTTTCTTGCGGCAGAGCAGCTGCGAAACAACCGCCTGAAGACATTCCGCAAGCATGGTGCGGATCTGCGCCTGCTCGTTCGAGGGGAACGCGTCGATGATTCGGTCAATTGTCTTCGGGGCGTTGTTGGTGTGCAGGGTTGCGAAAACAAGCATTCCCATTGCGGCGCAGGTGAGCGCAAGACGGATCGTTTCCATTTCTCGCATTTCTCCGATCAGCACGATGTCCGGGTCGGAGCGCATCGCGCCGCGCAGCGCAATCGGGAACGATTTGCTGTGAATGCCCACTTCGCGGTGGACAATCGTACAGTTCTTGTTTTTGTGCACGAACTCAATCGGGTCCTCGATGGTGATGATGTGGCGCTTCATCGTGTCGTTGATGTAGTCGATCATCGCCGCAAGCGTGGTCGATTTGCCGGAACCGGTCGGGCCGGTTACGAGCACGAGACCGCTTTTGATTTTGCAGATGTCCAGCAGAATTTCGGGAAGTTTCAGGTCGGCAACGGTCAGGATTTTGCTCGGAATCTGACGGAGCACCGCCGCCTGGCCGTAGTAGTTGTACATGTAGTTGCAGCGGAAACGGGCGAGACCGGGGATTTCGTATGCGAAGTCGAGGTCGTGCGTCTGAAGATAGGTGTCCCAGCGGTCGGCGGGGAGACAGATCTCCTTGAGCATTTTCTCCATGAATTCAGGCGTGAGGATGAAGTCGTTCGCGGGCTTCAGGTTTCCGCTGATGCGGTATTTCGCGGGATAGTTGATGGAAAGATGCAAGTCCGAGCCTTTCAGACTCAGCATTTCTCTCAGATAATCGTCAATAATGGGCATGATCGGACTCCTTCTTATTTTTTCTTCTTCGCGGCGGCTTTCGCGGCAACCAGTTTCTTCGCTTCTTCCACGGCAACGTATTTTTTGATCTGGTCGATGACGGAGGTGTCGCGCATGTAGGCAAGGGCGGTGTCTGCGGTGATGTGACCGGCTTTGAATTTTTCGAACAGGTTCTGATCGAGGGTGCACATGCCGGCTTTGCTGCCGATCTGCATGGTCGCTTTGAGCTGATAGAGTTTGCCTTCGCTGATGAGGTTCGCCACGGCGACGGTGTTGATCAGCAGTTCGTAGGCAATGGTCAGTCCGCCGTTTGCCGCGGGAACGAGCCGCTGACAGACGATGCCGCGCAAGCTGCCTGCGGTCATGGCGCGGATCTGCGGCTGCTGGGCGGGGGGAAAGACGTCAAGCACGCGGTTCAGCGTGTTGCCCGCATCGCAGGTGTGGAGGGTTCCGATCACCAGGTGTCCGGTTTCGGATGCGGTGATTGCGTTTTCGATGGTCTCAAGGTCGTGCATTTCACCGATGACGATGATATCCGGGTCTTCACGCAGCGCACCCTTCAGTGCGGCGTGGTAGCTCTTCGTGCAGGTGCCGATTTCGCGCTGAGTGATCTGGCAGCCCTTCGATTTCTGTACGATTTCAATGGGGTCTTCCACGGTGATCACATGGTCTTCGCGGGTGTTGTTGGCGACTTCAATCATCGAGGCGAGCGTGGTGGTTTTGCCCGAACCGAGCGGACCGGTCACGAGGATCAGACCGTTGTTGTAGTCGAGCAGACGCCGGATGTTCTTGGCGTCGGCGGGAAGAAAGCCCAGCTCTTCCAGCGTCATAATCTTGTCGGGACCCAGGCGGTACGCGCCGGACATGCCGTCCTTGTGAAACATCAGCGCCGTACGGAAGCGCGCCTTGCCGATCTGAAGACCGATGTTCATGTCCTGGCTCCGGCGGAACTGTTCGCGCTGTTCCTCCGTGAGAAGCGCCATGTTGAGACGAACCACATCCGCGTCGGGCATCACCCATTCGGGGTCGATGCGTTCCAGCAGAAGGTTCTTGCGGATGAACGCTGGCGCATTCGAGGAAAGATGAAGGTCGGAAGCCCCGTAAACGCGGAGCGCGAGGAGCAGCTGGCGCATGGTGTCCGCAACCTCTTCATCCGTCATCTGCGAGACATTTCGCAGACTCGGAATTTCCGCGCTCCCGCCGTTTTAACTAAACTCGATAATTCTTCGATTCTGGTCGATATATCGGTTTTATCGTATAACGCGAACAGCAAAAATACCTGTCCGGTGCGGTTCCCAGATCCGGCGCCTGGCCGGTTGCCGCCTGCTGCTGGGCGAATGCAATCACCTGCTCCAACTGCGACGCCCAGTTCCGGGCATCTTCCGGAGACATTCCGGCGCAGAGCTCGTTGAGCACTTCCTGCGCATACTGCATGAGATCCGGCTCTCCGCCAAGCGCATTATTAATCTGTACTCCCCGCTCGACCGTCATGATTGAGTTGTCGACGAGGGTCTTTAAAAACCACTGAACATCCAGCTGCATATTATGCGACTCCTTGCAATAAATGATTCATGATGAAACAAACATAGAATGCAGTTTTGAATTTTTCAAATAGAAAACTCGATTTTTCCGCGATTTTTCCTGCGTGTCTGCAAAAAAAAACGCGTTCCGGCTCCCGGATGAGAGCGGAACGCGTTTTGCTTTGAAAAGGAAATGCCTTATTTCGGCACTTCGATCTTGTCGAATCCGGTGTACGGACGGAGGACTTCCGGGATGATGACGGAGCCGTCGGCCTGCTGGTAGTTTTCCAGAATGCAGATGGCAACACGGTCGGTCGCGGCAGTCGCGCTGATCGTGTGGACATAACCCTTGGAGCCGTCTTTCGCTTTGTAGCGGATGTTGAGGCGGCGGGACTGGAATTCCGTGAGGTTCGTGTTAGAGGTGACTTCACGGTATCCGTTGAAGCCCGGGAACCATGCTTCGATGTCGTACTTGCGGTAGCCCGGCGCGCCCATATCGCCGACGCAGACGTCAACCACATGGTAGGGAAGACCGAGTTTCTGGAGCAGCATTTCCTCGTTTTCGAGAGCGAAGAGGTGCTGGTTCACGGAGTCTTCCGGTTTGCAGAAGATGATCTGCTCAACCTTGTGGAACTGGTGCACGCGGAAGATGCCGCGGCTGGCTTTTCCGTAGCTGCCCGCTTCAGTGCGGAAGCAAGGGGAGTAGGCTGTGTAGAAGAGCGGGAGCTTCTCGGCTTCGAGCGTCTCATCGGCGTGATAGCCGACAAGGGTCTGCTCGGAGGTGCCGATCAGAGCGAGGTCTTCGCGTTCCAGCTTGTAGGTCTGGTCGGCGAAGAACGGGAGATAACCGGTTCCGAAGAGCGTGCGCTCCTTGGCGAGGCAGGGGGTGATCATCGGGGTGAAGCCGCGCTTGATGAGCTCGGCTTTGACCCATGTGTAGAGAGCATCGCAGAGGAGGGCGCCTTTGCCCTTCCAGTAGTAGAATCCCGCCTGGGCGACTTTTGCGCCGCGCTTGATGTCGAGAATGTCGAGCTTTTCGGCGATTTCCTGATGATCCTTGATCGGGAAGTCGAAGTTGCGGATCGTGCCGACTTTGCGGATTTCCTTGTTGTCGGCGTCGTCCTTGCCCATCGGAACTTCGGGGTCGAGGATGTTCGGGAGCCAGGAGAGCGCTTCGTCGACTTTGACGTTGAGTTCGCGTTCCTTTTCTTCGAGCGCGGAGAGTTCATCCTTCATCGCTTTGACCTGGTCGCGGGCGGCGGGATTGGTCTTGCACTCTTTGCTCAGACGGTTGCGTTCGCTGCGGAGGAACTCCGCGCGCTGGGTGACTTCACGGCGCTCTTTGTCGAGCGCGACAATGGCGTCGACATCGACGTCGGAGCCGCGGATTTCGCAGTTCTTTTTGATGAACTCGGGATTTTCGCGGATGTATTTAATGTCGATCATAAATCAGACTCCTTGTTTCGGGTTAGAACTGCGGAAGCGGGAAGGCTGCTGTGAATGCCTTGACCTCTTCGGCGATTGCGGCGAGCGCAGCGTCATCGTTGCGGTTTTCGACTGCGCGGTTGATGAAGTCGGCGATCTTGAGCATTTCCGGCTCTTTCATTCCGCGGGTCGTGATTGCGGGCGTGCCGATACGGATGCCGCTGGTGACCATCGGTTTCTCCGGGTCGAACGGGATCATGTTCTTGTTGACGGTGATCAGCGCCTTGTCAAGCGCGGTCGCGACTTCCTTGCCGGTCGTGTGCTTCGGACGGAGGTCGACGAGCATGAGGTGGTTGTCGGTTCCGCCGGAAACGATACGGAAGCCCTTGTCGACGAGCGCCTGGTCGAGATTCTTTCCCGCCTTCACCTGGTCCTTGGCTGTCTGAATCTCCTTCTTCTGAGCCGAAGCCGCCACGGGCGACATCAGAATCAGGAACATCAGCGCAAACGCCTTCCATATATTAACCTTCCTTTTCATCATTCATTCTTTTTTATGTGATATAATTCCCAAAACCATTTTATAGGATTTCTATCCCAAAAACTGCTTTTACTTGCTGCCATACTGGTAATAATACCAGTAGGTGTTGCCATACGTATCGTGCAGAGCCGACTGGCGTTCCACAGGATTGGCGTATTTCGCCTCCATGGCCTGGTAATCCTGATAGTCTGCATCCATCACGTTTTCGTGGTATTCGAAAATCGGATGACTGCGCAGATGGCAATAGAGCACCAGCGCCTCCTTGTAATGGGTAGGCAACTTGGCCGATACTATATTGTAATGCTTGCCCACCTGTCTCACGAAATCGTCAATCTTGCGGTCCAGCAAGAGCGCGCAGAGCTGGTAGTCAGCAGGAATCTTATACTTCAGATGATGCTTCACCATCCATGCCGACGGCTTGTTCATCCATCCCGGATACTTCCACATCATCGCCTTCACCGAGGTTCCGTTAGGCATCATCGCCTCGCTGCCGCCCACCAGCGGATAGGTGAAGAGCTCGCTGCCCAACTGGCCTGTTTCGTTGAGGCAGGCGATGCGGAGCATCGTGAGCGACGAATCCGTCTGCAGCGATTTCCTGCCCACCTCTAATGCCTTTTCATACTGTTTTTCTTTCATCAGATGTTCCATCTTCATTCGCTCGTGGAAGAGCCTGTCGTTGTTGCCGATGAAGAGCAGGGCGATGGTCATCGCGAGCAGCTGGCTGATGTTGAGCCAGGAGTAGCGCGAGAACCAGCCGAAGCTATGAGGCTCCTGCTCAAGCGGTTCCAGCTGGCGAACCACCCACATCACGCCGCCCCACACCAGCAGGCTGAATGGCAGGAAGAACCACCACCAGCCCAGGGAATGATGAACGTCGATATCGTTCGGAATGTCGGTAATCAATGCCAGCAACAGGAATGAAGGGAAATAAGTCAACCCATGGAAGCGGCGCTTCACGCGGGTTACGGCGTATGCTCCCAACTGCAGCAGAAAGCATACGGCGGTTATCAGCAGCGGCGCAAGAGTATAGAAATAGTCGGTCTTTCCATCCGACAGTACGTGCTGCGCCACGGCTAAGATGTCTGCCTGGTAACAAGCCAGGTAGGTATAACTGAATACGAAAAAAATGATAGCACAGGCGAAGCGCATCTTCGCCGTGCTATTCCTTTTATTACTCATAAATCAACATTTAATTTTTCTTGAGCACCAGTGCCGAACGTGCCGGCAAGTAGAGCTTCAGCCATTCCTTGCGGTCGTTCACGTATACAGGGTCGTAGTTGGTAAGATGGGTCATCTCGTCGTCGTTCAGACCATTACCGCCAAATGCCTTGTTGTCGGTGTCGAGTACCACGCTGTAGGCTCCCGTAGGTACCAGGAATCCATAGTCGGTAAACGAGCGGGTTGGCGAGAAGTTGAACACGAAGAGCAGGTCGCCGCGCATGTAGGCGAGCACCTGGTCACCATCGTTGTGCCAGATTTCCACCACCGGTGTCTTGTTAAAGTTCTTTTCACTCTTGATGGTCTTGAGCATCTCCTTGTCGAAGTCGCCCAGATAATGATAGCAGAGCTCGTGGTTGTCCACCAGGTTCCACTGTCTGCGGGCGTACTTGTAGCTCCATCCGTTGCCCTCGCGTGGGAAGTCTATCCACTCTGGGTGGCCGAACTCATTGCCCATGAAGTTCAGGTAGCCGCCGTTGATGGTTGAGGCTGTTGCCAGACGGATCATCTTGTGCAGGGCAATACCGCGGTGAACCATGTCGTTCTCGTCGCCCTTCTTGAAGTGCCAGTACATGTCGGAGTCGATCAGTCTGAATATTATCGTCTTGTCGCCTACGAGAGCCTGGTCGTGGCTTTCGCAGTAGCTGATAGTCTTCTCGTCGGGCCTTCTGTTCTTCACCTCCCAGAAGATGCTGCTCGGTTTCCAGTCTTCGTCTCTTTTCTCCTTTATCGTCTTTATCCAGTAGTCGGGGATGTTCATCGCCATTCTGTAGTCGAATCCTATTCCTCCGTCTTTTACCTTGGCAGCCAGTCCTGGCATTCCGCTCACCTCTTCGGCTATTGTTATAGCTTTGGGGTTGATTTCGTGTATGAGTTCGTTGGCGAGTGTGAGATAGCAGATGGCGTTGTCGTCTTCATGACCGTTGTAGTAGTCGCCGTAGTTGCAGAACGCCTCTCCCAGTCCGTGGCTGTAGTACAGCATCGAGGTCACTCCGTCGAACCGGAATCCGTCGAATCGGAATTCCTGCATCCAGTATTTGCAGTTGCTGAGCAGAAAGTGCACCACGTCGTCTTTTCCGTAGTCGAAGCACAGGCTGTCCCATGCAGGGTGTTCCCTTCTGTCGCCTCCGTAGAAGTATTGGCAGGGGTCTCCTGCCAGGTTTCCCAGCCCTTCGGTTTCGTTTTTCACGGCGTGGCTGTGTACGATGTCCATTATCACAGCAATTCCCATCTCGTGTGCCGTGTCGATGAGCGACTTTAGTTCTTCGGGTGTTCCGAAACGGCTCGACGGTGCGAAGAAACTGCTCACGTGGTAGCCGAATGATCCGTAATACGGGTGCTCCTGTATTGCCATTATCTGTATGCAGTTGTATCCGTCTTTCTGTATTCTGGGCAGCACGTTGTCTCTGAATTCCGTGTATGTGCCCACCTTTTCGGCGTCCTGCGCCATTCCGATGTGGCATTCGTATATGAGTAGCGGCGATTTGCATGGGGCGAATTTGTTTTTCTTCCACACATAAGGTTCGGGGTTCCACACCTGTGCCGAGAATATCTTGGTTTCTTCGTCCTGCACCACTCTTTGTGCCCATGCCGGTATTCTCTCTCCGTCGCCTCCTTGCCAATACACGTGCATCTTGTAGAGGTCGCCGTGTTTCATCGCCTTTTCAGAGAGTTTGAGTTCCCAGTTTCCTCGTCACTGACCTCATACTTAGGCTTCTCCGGCTCTATTGGTTCTTCTGTTGGTACGCTCTCTACGCGGTTTGCAGGTTTCTTGCTTGCGGTCTTCTTACTTGTCGTTGGCTTCTTCGGCTCCACGGCATCGCGAGACTTCGAAAGGCCTATGCGAAGGGTACGCTGACAAAGGAC
>OQVZ01000543.1_pt1 | contig 14506 bp, 10 predicted proteins | sample 1691571 | NCBI WGS metagenome assembly OQVZ01 (sample SAMN03418261, study PRJEB22391) | human gut metagenome | biome: human-gut; feature: organic feature; material: feces | host: Homo sapiens | place: Tanzania | collected 2013-01
CATCGACCGCTTCTCATTCCTTATGAGATAAGCTAAAAGTAAAAGAGTAAAAAAGTAAAAGAGTAAAAAGCTCTCAACAGTAAATAACATTTAAAGGTAAGAAGGTAAAAAAGTAAAAGAGTAAAAAGAGTTGGAACGATGATACGCCCTCTGCTTTTTACTTTTTTACTCTTTTACTTTTTTACTTTTCGACTATGCGCAACTTATTAGATTTTCTTTCACGCCACAACCATTGGTTCGTCTTCCTCCTGCTGGAGGTGGTGAGCCTCACTCTGCTGTTCAAGTACAACAGCTATCAGGGCAGCGTGTGGTTCTCGTCAGCCAATGCCGTAGCGGGAAAGATGTACGAATGGGACTCGTCCGTTAAGCAATACTTCGCTCTTACCGAAGTGAACCGACAACTCACCGACCGCAATATTTACCTCGAACGCGAAGTGGAGATGCTGCGCGAGCAGGTGCTGAAGACAAACAAGGACACTACCCTCGTCGAACGACTGCAACAGAACGTTATGCGCGACTATGAGACCATTCCGGCAAAGGTCGTCAGCTCGTCGCTCGACAAGGCTAACAACTTCATCACCATCGACAAAGGCAGCGCCGACGGCGTGCGCAAGGATATGGGCGTGGTGTGCGGTCAGGGCATCGTGGGCATCGTCTATCTCTGCAACGAGCACTACTCGGTGATTATTCCGGTGCTCAACGAGCAGTCGAATATCAGCTGCACCATACGTGGACGCGGCTTCTTCGGCTATCTGCGCTGGCATGGCGGTTCGCCGGAGTCAGCTTACGTAGAGGACATTCCGCGACATGCTCACTTCCGTTTGGGCGACTTCGTCGTTACGTCGGGCTACTCGTCGGTATTCCCGCCGGGCATCATCGTCGGACGCATCAAGCATGTGTACAACTCAGACAACGGACTCTCGTATCGCCTCAACATCTCTCTGTCTACCGACTTTACACGTCTGCGCGACGTGAGCGTCATCAACGACCGCGAGATGGACAAGAAACTCGAATTACTGCGTGCTGCGGAGGATTCTCTGAAGGCGCGCCAATAAATATATAGAAGAAATCAAATGAGCCTGAATTTCATCAGAAACATAATATTCATCATTGTGCTGCTCCTCGTGCAGACGCTGCTGCTCAACCATATCAGCGTCTTCGGATGCGCTACGCCGTTGCTCTACGTCTACTTCGCACTTACCATACAGCGCGGAGAGTCGAAATGGGCAACGCTGCTATGGTGCTTCGCGATGGGTCTTCTTGTAGACATCTTCTCGAACACTCCGGGCGTGGCTGCCGCAGCAATGACTCTCGTGGGCTTCCTGCAGCCTTACGTCATCGAACTGTTTGCCCCGCGCGACAGTGCTGACGACCTGCGCCCGTCACCCTTCACATTCGGCTCAAGCAAATACGCCAACTACACCATCATCCTCGTGGTTATCTATTGCTTAGCGTTCTTCTCGCTCGAAGCATTCAACTTCTACAACTGGGTGCAATGGCTCTCAAGCATCGGCGGCAGCGCCCTGCTCACCATCATACTCATATTGGTGATAGAGAACTTCAGAAGCAAACGTTAGTAAGAAAGTAGTATTTGTATTTTTTAGAAGTAGGAAATGAGCAATTATAATCTCGAGAAACGGCGCTACGTCATCGCTTTCGTGGCAACGGCAATTGTCGTTGTCTACATCGTGCGGCTCTTTACGCTGCAGTTGCTGAGCGACGACTACAAGAAGAACGCCGACTCGAACGCCTTTCTCAAGAAGATTGAATATCCGTCGCGTGGAGCCATCTACGACCGCAACGGACGTCTGCTCGTGTACAACCAGCCGGCGTACGACGTCATGGTGGTGATGAACGAGGCGAAGGGACGCATCGACACGCTTGAGTTCTGCCGCGCTTTGGGTATCACGAAAGAGTATTTCATAAAGCGCATGAACGACATCAAGGACTACTCGAAGAACCCAGGCTACTCGCGCTTCACGCAGCAGATGTTCATGAGTCAACTTCCTTCTGAGGAGTTCAGCTACTTTCAGGAAAAGATATTCCGCTTCCCGGGCTTCTACGTGCAGCAGCGCAGCATACGCCAGTATCAGTCGTCTGTAGGTGCGCACATCCTCGGCGACGTTGCGGAGGTCTCGCCCTACGACATTGAGGAAGACAGCTACTACCAGCCTGGCGACTACATCGGCAAGCTCGGCGTGGAGAAGTCGTACGAGAAACAGTTGCGCGGCGAGAAGGGCGTGCAGATATTGCTGCGCGATGCTCGCGGACGCATCCAGGGGCAGTATATGAAGGGCAAATACGACCGCAAGCCGGTTGCCGGAAAAGACCTCACGCTCGCCATCGACGAGAAACTGCAGGCTTTGGGCGAACGCCTTATGGAAGGTAAGATAGGTTCTATCGTGGCTCTCGACCCTCGCACGGGCGAAGTGCTCTGCATGGTGTCGGCTCCTACCTACGACCCGCGCATCATGGTTGGTCGCGCACGCTCCAAGAATCACCGCGCTCTTGCCAAGGACGCTTGGAAACCGCTCCTCAACCGTTCTATAATGGGTATGTATCCGCCGGGTTCTACGTTCAAGACGTCGCAGGCCCTGACGTACATGACCGAAGGCATTATCACTCCTGGCACCGCATTCCCTTGCAACCGCGGTTTCTACTATCGCGGTCTGCATGTCGGCTGCCACTCCCACCCCGCTCCTATCGCTCTTGTCGACGCCATCAGCACTTCGTGCAACTCCTACTTCTGCTGGGGACTTTACTACATGATAGACAACCGCTCCAAATACAAGAATCCGTACAACGCCATGAATATCTGGCGCGACTATATGGTGTCGATGGGCTTCGGCTACAAGTTGGGCATTGACCTTCCGGGCGAGAAGCGCGGCATGATTCCGAACGCCGACTACTACGACCGCAACTATCGCGGCTCGTGGAACGGACTCACCATCATCTCTATCTCTATCGGTCAGGGCGAGGTGACGCTCACTCCGCTGCAGATTGCCAACCTCGGCGCTACCATCGCCAATCGCGGCTACTACTATCGTCCGCATGTCGTGCGCAAGGTGCAGGGCGAACCGCTCGACACGGCTTATACCCACAAGCATTATACCAAGGCGTCGCGCCGTGCGTACGACTACGTTGTCGCGGGTATGCGTTCTTCGGCACTGAAGGGCACGTGTAGAGCGCTGGGGCGTCTGCCGTTCGAGGCGTGCGGCAAGACGGGTACGGCGCAGAACCACGGTCGCGACCACTCGGTGTTCATGGGCTTCGCACCGATGAATGAACCGAAAATCGCTATCGCCGTATACGTTGAAAACGGCGGATGGGGTGCCGACTTCGGTGTGCCTATCGGCGGACTGATGATGGAACAGTATCTCACGGGCAAGCTCTCGCCGGCTTCAGAGGCTCAGGCAAGCGCTATGCAGGCTCGACGCATCGGCTATGGTCCGCGATTTCCAGGGCAAAAAGATAAAAGTAAAAGAGTAAAAGAGAAAAAACAATGATAAACGAGAAGCCACAAAGCATTTGGTCGCAGGTCGACTGGCTGACAATTGGTCTTTACATAGCACTTATGTTGTTCGGATGGCTCAGCATCTGCGGTGCCAGCTACACCTTCGGCGACAACGACTTGTTGTCGCTCGGCACGCGTTCGGGCATGCAGATTGTATGGATAGGCACAAGTATATGCCTCGGATTCGTCATTCTGATGATGGACTCGCGTTTCTTCGACACGTTCTCGTTCGTCATATACGGCGTGCTGCTCTTACTGCTTTTCGCCACCATATTCAACCCTCACGACATCAAGGGTTCGCACTCGTGGCTCGTCATCGGACCGCTCCGCCTGCAGCCTGCCGAGTTCGGCAAGTTCGCTACGGCGCTGGCTCTCGCCAAACTGATGAGCACCTACGGCTACAACATACAGCGCTGGAAAGACTTTGCTGCGGCTTGCGCCGTGGTGTTCGTGCCCATGCTCTGCATCGTGGGTCAGCGCGAGACGGGTTCAGCGCTGGTCTACCTCACCTTCTTCCTCATGTTCTACCGCGAAGGCATGCCTGGCAGCATACTCTTCACGGGCGTAGCGATGGTGGTCTACTTCGTTGTTGTATCTGTAGAGACATCAGAATTTTCCTCTGATATTTATACAGAAGTTTATATTACGGCCAAAGGAGCGAAAACAGAAAGAGCATACAGTGATGCGTATGACAACAAGGTAAAAGAGCTGGAAGAACAGTTAAAATCCATCTCAAAAGAAGAGAATAAGAAGCGTCTGGGTTCTGTTCAGAAGGAAGCACAGGATAAGATTGCAAAGAAAGAGCGGACATTCAAAAAAGAGCGGAAAAAAGTCTTAAATAAATTAGACAAAGCAGAGAAGCAGCTGAAGGATTCAAGGAAAAAGCTTGATGCATCCAAATCAGAATTAGAGCAAAGCAGAAAGAAACTTGCAGATGCAAAAGCACAGATTCGAACAGCGAAAGCACAGTATCAGACAGGAATCAAACAGATCAGCAGCGCCAGAGAACAGTTAAAGACACAGAAACAAACGATCAAAACAAAAAGCAGCCAGCTCGATACGCAGGAAGCTAAGGTAAAAGAGCAGGAAGTGCAGTTAGAGAAAAAGGAACAACAGATTGATCAGGCATTGCAGGCTGGGGCGATTTCAGAGCAGGAAGCACAGGCATCCCTGACACAGATCAATGCAGGAAAACAGCAGATAAAGAAAGCAAAAGCACAGATAAGTTCTGGAAGAAAACAGCTGCAGGCAGCACAGACAAAGATTGCAAATGCAGAAAAAACACTGAACCAGAAAAGCAGTCAGTTAAAGAGGGCAAAACAGACGATCACTTACAATGAGGCAAAGCTGGTAACAGGGCAGAAACAGATTGATGAAGGAACAGTGAAGTTAAAAGAAGCCGAGACAAAGCTTATAGACGGAGAAAGATCGTTAAAGAGATCAAGAAAGAAAGCCGAGAAAAAACTAAATGATGCCAAGAAGAAGATAAAAGATGCCAAAGAGGATGTAAAGAATATCAAACAAGGAAAATGGTATATTTTAAATCGAGAGAAGATGCAGTTGGGGCGGATGGAAAACTGATAACAAAGGCTAAAACGGTTCAGCAGAACAGAAGACAGAACCAGCAGGATAAGCCTGCCCAGCAGAGCAGACAGACGCAGCAGAACAGACAGAACCAGCAGAACAGAACTGTAGCTCAGAACAAGCCGGCACAGCATAAAGCCAATGTAGCCGATGCGCCTGTCTTCAAGCTTCAGATATTTGTCAGCAACCGCACGCTCCGCAAGGGCGATGCCCATTTCAAGGGCGAAACCGATTATGACAGTTATCAGGAAGGAAACATGGTAAAATATACGATGGGAGCCTCTACCAATTATAATGAGATTTACCGCTTGCGCAAGAGTCTTGCCGAGAAGTTCCCTGAAGCTTTCATCGTAGCTTTCAAGAATGGAAAGAAATATGATGTGAATCAGGCAATACGTGAGTTCAAACAGAACAGGAACCGCTGATTGGCCTGAGTAAGGATAAGATATAAGCACGAATATATAAAGAGATAAATATGAAGCTAACAAAAGAAATCAAGATAGCTCTTGTAGCTATTGTCGGTATTTTGATTATGTATTTCGGAATCAATTTTCTGAAAGGCATGAATCTGTTCTCTACCAACAACGCCTATTATATGACGTTTGATGACATCCAGGGACTGGGTGCCTCTACGCCTATTTATGCGGATGGTTATAAGGTAGGTACCGTGGATGGGATGGAATATGATTATAAGGAGAATGGTCCTATCAAAGTAAAGGTGGATATTATCAAGGACTTGAGAATCCCGCAGGGCAGTAAAGCCGAAATAGTAAAAGACCTGATGGGTAACCTGCAGGTGAATCTGCTTCTGGCAAACAATCCGCGCGAAAGAGTAGAACCGGGTGGCGTTATTCCGGGTGCCGTAAACGGAGGCATGATGGATAAGGCTGCCAACCTCATTCCGGTAGTGGAAAAGATGTTGCCTAAGTTGGATTCTATCCTGACCAGCGTGAATGCACTTCTGGCTGATCCGGCTCTGGCTGCTTCGCTGCATAATGTGGAAACCATCACAAGCAACCTCACCGTTTCTACCCGTGAACTGAATACCCTGATGGCGGGTCTCAACAAACAGGTTCCGGGTATGATAGGAAAGGCAAATGGCGTGCTGGATAATACCAACCGCCTCACAGCTAATCTGGCCAGTCTTGATGTGCAGGGCACATTGAACAAGGTGAACCAGACTTTGGAGAGTGCTCATCAGTTTACTGAAAAGCTGAACAGCAACCAGGGTAGCCTCGGATTGCTGATGAACGATACCAAGCTGTACGACAATCTGACGTCAACCATGAGTCATGCCGACTCCTTGGTTATCGACTTGAAGGCACATCCGAAACGCTACGTCCATTTCTCTGTTTTCGGCAGAAAAGACAAGTAAAAAGAGTCAAAGCTAAATAAATTTAGTCTAAATAAGATTCGGTATGTTTCACGCCCCGAAATGACTCGCAAACTGTTTGTTTGTTAGCCGTTTCGGGGACGTTACATTATTGTTTCACTGAATTTCAGTCTGCTATATTAACGTTTCGGCAAGTATTTGATATTCAGCAAATTAAAGCCTATCTATTAAAATGTTTTAAATAAGGGGATTTGCATTTCTCCCTTTTTTTTTGTAACTTTGCACGTGATTTCGCATCTTTCGGTGCGTCCCATCATTTGTGAATTAAAGTATTAATAATATAGTAATCAATGTTAGCAAGTCCAAAAGCCCTCTGGGACAACAGTCTTTTGCTCATAAAGGACAGTGTAACAGAGCAGCAATATAACACATGGTTCAAGCCAATCGTCTTTGAATCGTACAAGCCGTCGACAAAGACTTTGTTGGTGCAGGTTCCGAGTCCGTTCGTATACGAGTACTTGGAACAGAATTTTGTTGACTTGTTAAGTAAGGTGCTGCATCGTAATTTTGGTGAAGGAATCCGTCTCACTTATCGTGTTGTTACCGATAAGGAGCATAAGCTTTCTCAAGATATAGAGGCAGATCCAGACGATGCTGATCTGGCAAAGCAAACTCGTGAGCGTGCCCAGCAGACGGCTGCCCAGCCTGCCGCTCCCCAGCAGCAGGAAGACATTGATACGCAGTTAGACCCGAAGCTTACTTTCAACAATTATATGGAGGGTGACAGCAACAAGCTGCCTCGTTCCGTAGGATTGTCTATTGCCGAGCATCCCAACACCACCCAGTTTAACCCAATGTTCATTTACGGACCTTCGGGAAGTGGTAAGACGCATCTGGTGAATGCCATCGGCCTGAAAGCGAAGCAGATGTATCCTCAGAAGCGTGTGCTCTATGTGAGTGCCCGTCTTTTCCAGACCCAGTATACCGATGCCGTGCTCCATAATGCGAGCAATGATTTCATCAACTTCTATCAGTCTATCGATATGCTGATTGTGGATGATATCCAGGAGTGGGCTGGTAAGGCGAAGACGCTGAATACCTTCTTCCATATCTTCAACCACCTTTTCCGCAACGGAAAGCGTATCATCCTGGCGAGCGACCGCCCTCCGGTAGAGTTGAAGGATATGCCAGACCGTCTGCTCACCCGTTTCTCTTGCGGACTGGTCTGCGAGTTGGAGAAGCCGAATATCCAGTTGTGTGTGGATATCCTGAGCAACAAGATTCGTCGTGACGGTTTGAAGATTCCGGTAGATGTCATCTCTTTCATCGCCCAGACCTGTAACGGAAGTGTGCGCGATTTGCAGGGAGCCATCAATGGTCTTCTGGCTTACAGCATCGTTTATAACAGCAGCATTGATATCCGTCTGGCGGAGCGCGTCATCAAGCGTGCGGTGAAGTTGGATGATAAGCCGCTCACCATCGATGATATCGTTGAAACGGTTTGCCATCATTATAATGTAACGGTTACTGCCGTGAACAGCAAGAGCCGTAAGCGTGATTATGTAGTGGCAAGACAGGTAACGATGTATCTGGCACAGAAATATACCAAAATGCCTGCTTCGAGAATCGGCAAACTCGTTGGTAATCGCGATCATAGCACAGTTATCCACAGTTGTTCAAAAGTGGAAGAAAGGCTGAAGATTGATTCCGGTTTCAGCGATGAACTGGTTAGTATTGAAAACGGATTAAAGGTGAAAAGGGCATAAAGAATGTGCTTTTCGCTGATTGGATAAGTTTAAGCGCGGAACCTTGGTATAGTGGTTCTTGTTTATATAAATGAAATAAAGGAAGCCTGGCAAGTTTGTTTTTGCCTTGGCTTCCTTTTTCCGTCTATAATATCTGAACTATTAACTATCAACTCTTTTTTATCATCTTCTTCCATTTAAAGTATCCGGCTACGGCGATGATGACGTAGAGACCGTAAAGTCCTGCCTTGAATGGGATGCCTTTGATGATATAGAGATAGAAGCAAACGGCATCTACGATAATCCAGAAGAACCACTGCTCGATATATTTGCGTGCCAGCGCCCAAAGACCCACAAAGCTCAGGGCATTGGTGAAACTGTCTTGCAGAGGAACTGTAGAGTTGGTGAAAGTTATCAGTATATAATAGGTGATGCCCCAGGCTGCCAGGAAGAACAGAAGAGTAGGGAGATAGAGCGACTTCTTCATATAGGTAATCGGGAGTTCTTCTTTCTCCTTCTGGTTGTGCTTCTTGCCATATTTCCATACGGCATAACCATATATACCGGCTATTGTATAGTAGACCGCCATACCCGCATCGCCGTAAAGACCATGACTCCAATAGAGCCATACGTCCAGGGCGGGCATGATGATGCCTACCAGCCAGAGCCAGATACTGGCACGGTACTCCAACAGGATATAAACCAGTCCGAGTACCGTGGTAAAGATGTCTAAACCATGTGATGCAATATAATCCATCATGATGATTTCTGATTAGAACTTCAATGTAAGATGCGTCATCCAGGTGGTATCTGCCATCGGGATGTAGGCTATCTGCTTGAATCGTTTGTCCAATGTATATCCGTAACCGGTAGCATTGCCCCAGGTGAATGCGCTGGCTGCATAGTGGCGGTTGAAGATATTGTTGATGTCCACACCGAAGCTTACCTCCTTGATGCCGAGTGCCTTGGTTACCTTGGCGCTATAGTTCAGGCTCAGGTCGCTCTGTGAATAGCATGGCAGCGAGAAGTCGCGGTCTTCTGTGTTGGTAATATACTGGCGACTTACAAAGTTGGTGTGCCAGGTAGCAGAGAAACCGGCATAGTGGAGGTCGATGAATCCGTTCAGGATGGCTGATGGAGAATAAGACAGGGTTGAGTTGTCGTAATGTACTACGCCTGGTGTCTTCTCGTCTTCCCAGTTGCTTACATACTCATCAAAGTCCTTGATCTTGTTCTTGCTCAAAGCAGCATTTCCTTCTACAGACAACCATGACAATGGTGCCCAACCGGCTGTCAGCTCTACGCCCATACGGTAAGAGTCCTTGATGTTGGTGGTCAGCGCCTCGCCGATGTCACTCAACTGTCCGGTCTGAGCCAGCTGGTTGTCATAATCCATATAGTAGAAGTTGGCGCCTGCATGCCAGTTGTTGCCCTGATACTGATAGCCGAACTCTACATCGAGCAGCTTCTCCTCTTTAGGGAATGGATAGTTGAAGTTGTCGGTAAAGTTGTTGCGCTCTGGCTCGCGGTTGCTGTAGGCTACAGATGCGTATGCCTTGTGGCCATCCTTGTTGAAACTGATACCTGCTTTAGGGTTGAAGAAGTTGTACTTCTCGTTGATGTTCAGCTCCTGGTTCTTGTAGCTGCCGTCTTTCAGGGCGATAAACTTGTCGTTGATTCCGTCGGTCTTGTATTCTACACGGCGATACTGCAGGTCAGCGAAGGCATTCCAGTAGTCTGCAAAGCGATAGCTTGCCTTGACGAAGGCGCTGTAGTCATACTTGTGGGCATCAGAATCATAGTACTTATACTTTCCGTTGCTGCCGAAGAACTTCTTCTCGGCATCCTGGTTGGCGATATAAGTAAGGTATCCCCAGTGGTTGCCGCGGAACTGCTGCAGGTTCAATCCGCCGATAACATCCCAGTGCTCATCCTTGTAGTTGGTGTTGTATACCATGCCGTAGGTATGCTGGGTGAGTCCCTTCTTGCGGATGAAGTCAGACTTCTTAATGAAATTACCATCTGCATCATAGTAAACGAGTCCGAACTTGGAAAACTTGGCGTTGTTCTTGAACTCCTTGTAGTAGCCGTAGCCATAGGTATAATGCAGTGAGAGGCTGTGGCTCCAGTGGCTGCCAGGTGTCCAGGTAGCCGAAAGGATGTTGTGGTTCTGATAGAAGTTATCAGTAGTCTTGTCCCATTTGCTTCCGTCGCGCAGGGTATAAGGAGTGATGGTATAATCGCCCTTGTCGTTGCGAACCATATCGCCTGTCAGCACATTAAACTTATCCAGACCTGCCATATACATATCTTTATAAGTGCGGATGCCATCCTCAAGGAGGGTGAAGTTAGAGTTGTAATCTCCGCCCAGCACTCCGTTCCAAGCCTGACCGGTCTTCTCGAAGTTGCCGATGTTCTTGTAGCTTATCTTGAAGTTGTCGCCCAGCCAGGTCAGTCCGCCATAGTAAGAACCAGAGCGGCCTGCTGTGCCGTCTACATAACCGTCGGTAGCAGTCTCGTGATAAGCACCGTCAAAAATCAGATGCTTGCCGAGCAGACCTGTAGAGAAGCTGGCGCCTGTATGATAGGTATTGTAAGAACCGAAAGAGCCGGTAACTTCTGCGGTAGGGGTGAGCGAAGGAGCAGCTGTAGCCATAGAGATGCTTCCACCGAAGGCACCGTCGCCATTGGTAGAAGAACCTACGCCGCGCTGTACCTGGATGCTGCCCAGGAGCGAAGAATAACTGTTCATGTTAGCCCAGAAAACGGTCTGGTCTTCCGGTGAGTTGAGAGCCACTCCGTCGAGTGTTACATTGATGCGGCTTCCGGCAGCGCCACGAATGCGCATATAGGTAGTACCGGTGCCGATACCGTTCTCACTCCAGGCGAGAATGCCCGGTGTACGAGAAAGGAGAAATGGCAATTCCTGACCTGTGCAAGAGAATTGTTTGAGTTCTGATTTCCTGATGTTAGCCACGGCGTATGGAGCTTCCTTTGCGGCACGTACGCCTTTTACAATCACTTCATTTAAATGCTGCACCTTCAAGGTGTCGATTTTTGTCTGTGCCAGTGCAGCCTGGCTTGCCAAAGAGCAAAACGCTACACTGAGTGCGATCCCGTTGAATCTTTTCATTTATTTAAATTAAAAACATCATATAAGGGGGGAATGTGCCTTATTTTCCTACGCCAGCATTACCTGGTTCAGGTCGATGGGTATATTCTCAGCATCCGCTTTTTTCTCTTTTCTGGCGGTAGCACCCCTTAGTTAGCTCTCTGCTAACCGGGTGCAAAGGTACAAATAAATTTGATAACCGCAAAATTTACGTAGATTTTTACTATATTTGTATCCTTTTATCATTCTTTTTTCTTATATTTGCAGTCGGATTGCTGTTATTCGCAGTCTTGACAGTTTGAAACCTAAACTTCATGTGATATGGTTATGAGACGGTATATTTCACATTTGTTCACGTGGGTCATCTCTTTCCTGACCCTGTTGGCATTCTCATCGTGCTTGAATGAGCATCCTAAGGATCAGCTCGATGGGGGTGGCAGCAATGGTTCTGCGTCTGAAATATTCGATACGACCATAGCTCCTTTATATGATTTTATGGGTGGAGCGATAGATGGTGAAGGCATCCGCGACATTCAGAGTCTGGACAGTCTGCTTTCTCTTTCTCCTGATGATGAGCAGCTTTATTCTTCCTGGCAATATCTTTATCGGGCTATCGGCATGTGCAACAAGTCGCTGGATATGATAGATTTACAGTCTGTACGCCTTACCGATAACCAGAAGGCGCAGTTCAAGGCTGAGGTGCGTGCCATCAGAGCCATGATGTATTATGAGGCAATGGATTTGTATGGCAGGATTCCGGTACTCCTGTCTTCGGCAGAATCTCTCATCTATGAACCGGCTTCTGGCTCTTCGGTTACCGATGAAAAGCTGTCGGCGCAGAGCGAACGGAGCGAAGTTTTCCATTTTATCTTCAGCGAATTGCAGCAGGTGTTGCCTTATCTTCCTCAGACGTCCAGTTTGGAGGAAGGCTCTCATTATGGGCGCATCACGCAGCCTGTGATCAACTTCCTGCTGGCTAAACTGGCGCTGAATGCTGAAATCTATATGTACAACGATTGGACGCAGGGTTACAGGAAGCGTCCGAAGGGTAGGGACCTGGAATTTATGGTTCGTACTGCCGATGGCGCTTCGCTCATTACGGGCGGCAAGGCGAGTGAGAACCGCAGCAAGATATTGAATGCTTGGGAAACCTGCATCTTCTATTGCAACAGACTGGCTGATGAGGGCTGCAGTTTAGAGGAGGATGAAATCTTCAACAGTTCTGCGCGTTATCAGATGCCGGATGATGCGCTGGTGATGGATGAGGCTGATTCTGTTCAGCATTCCCGACCAGCCAGACCTCTTTTCCGTTTCCGTTATGCCGATGCTTTGCTGATGAAGGCTGAGGCGATGGAGCGCAACGATGGGGATGGCAGGGCAGAGTATAATATGGTTCGTGCGCATGCCGGTTTGCCTGCGCGCAGGTCATCGCTTGCCAATATTCTGGAAGACCGTCAGGTTGTGTTGGCGGGCGAGAGTTGTCATCGTCAGGACCTCATCCGTTTCGGCAAGTTCCTCAAGTCCTCTCATCTTCGCCGTTCTGTTCAGTCCTCTCTCTCGTCCTGTTCCATCGTCTTCCCGATACCTCAGCGAAGCCTAGCCTTCAATGGCAAGTTGGTTCAGAACAAAGGATATGAGGCAATGGAATAGCCAAAAACTCTTCACTCTTCACCCGATAGCTCGAATCCCCTTTATATAAAGGTGTTGTGGAGGGTGAAGAGTTTTTCGTAACTCTTCACCCACTCTTCACCTCTCGAATCCCCTTTATATAAAGGCATTCCCAGCGATTGGGTGAAGAGTGAAGAGTAAAATCAATTTTTCGTCTTCTTTTCTGATATCAGCCGGAACCGGTGTGATATTTCGGTTATTTAAAAAACTGGCAAACCGGTTTTCATTCGCTGTTTGGCTCAGACAGCCCACTGTTCTTCCTATTGCTAGTCTGCTGTTCTAGTTTCGCTAGTTCGCTGTTCTTGTTGCACTCGTCCCCTGTTTCCGTTTCGCCAGTCTGCTGTTCCCGATAAATAAAACCATTTTTTTCGTCCTTTTATTCACTTTTTCCCCATTTCTCCCCTCCATTTAAAAATAAAATTTGTACTTTTGCATACGTTTTAACGTGTTAACGATAATCTTGGCAGATGCCAAATACAAAAATAAGAACGAAATGGATACATTATATTTATTGCAGTTCGCCTGTTTTCTATTTATGTTTATCAATATCCTCATCCTGGGTATTACCCGTCTGCACATGAAGTGGATGAACCGGCGATATGAAGTGTCACGATGGCTGATTATCGGAGCCATGGTAGGATTGGCCATACAATTTCTCATGCAGATGCTTCTGGGCTTCCGGGCTCAAGACGCTGCAGTGGGAGCCGTTTTCAACATTCTGGTCTATCCCCCTTGCTTCTCGCTCATCTCTATTGGCATTTACAATATCGAGGCAACGCATGCCAACCGCCGGAAGATGAACATCGTTTGCGCCAGCATTTATGCCGCCATATTGGCAGCCTTCTGCATCGGCTATATCCAGAGCGGAAACTTCCATATCGGCAGTTGGATTTATGTGATGATTGTCCTGTTCGGTATCAACGTAGCCTATTGCATCTATATGGTAATGGTGGAAATCAAAAAGCGCAGGATGATGCTGGAGATGATGGCTGGTTACGATATCCTGCCTTACGTGAGATATGCGCGAGCCAGTGTATTCGTCCTTTTTCTGCCTGCTATAGCCATGCCTTTTGCTGTTCTTTCCACCGAATCTCTATACGTTATCGGACCTCTGGGACTGCTTGCTGTCTTTTTCTTCACGCTCAGTTTCATGGCTTTGGGCTATAATTACATGCCTACTGAAGAACTTTTGGATAAGGAGGAAGAGGAGAATGCTGCCATGGAAAGCAGGGGAGACGATTCTGCTTCTGAACTTCAGGATACAGAACTGATGGACAAGGAAGAATCTTTACAAACCATGTCGCCAGAACGGCGGCAGGAAATCATCCGAAAGAAGCTCGATGCCTGGTGTGCTGCCAAGGGTTATAAGGATACAGCACTGAATATGATTACCCTGTCACGTTCGTTGAATATCAACAGATACGCGTTGTCGCGCTACCTCTCATCCTGTCTCAATACCACCTTCCGTCTCTGGCTTGCCGATGTGCGTTTTGAGGCTGCCAAGAAGATGATGTTGGAGAACCCCGACTTCGGTAATGACATCATTTCTG
>OQVZ01000547.1_pt1 | contig 14436 bp, 14 predicted proteins | sample 1691571 | NCBI WGS metagenome assembly OQVZ01 (sample SAMN03418261, study PRJEB22391) | human gut metagenome | biome: human-gut; feature: organic feature; material: feces | host: Homo sapiens | place: Tanzania | collected 2013-01
ACAAGAAATTGATTTTGGCTCATAAGGAACTTGTCCATATTGAACTGTTTCTTCAATACCTGTCGCATCCGCATATTCAATCAACAATTGAACAGCACGATCCAATGCTTTTTTACTAGCTAATGGCTCAATACCTTTTTGATAGCGAACACTAGCTTCTGTAGAAAGATTTAAACGGCGTGCTGTATTACGAATCGCTACATGATCAAAAATAGCACATTCAATAATAATTGAATCTGTTGTATCTAGAATCTTAGAATCATCTCCACCCATAACGCCGGCAATACCGATTGGTTTCCCTTGGTTTGTGATGACAATATCTTCTGGTTGTAATTTATAAGCTACACCATCTAATGCCGTATATTCTTCATCAAAGCCATCAGCTACGACAATACTTTGGCTTGGCAATGACTTCGCATCATAGAAGTGCATTGGCTGCCCAGTTTCTAACATAACGATATTTGAAATATCGACAATATTATTGATTGATTTTACACCACTAGCTGCCAATAATTCTTTCATCCATTTTGGACTTTCTTTGATAGTTAAGTGGTTGATCACTTTTCCATAGAATAATGGACATTTTTCAGTTGTACTTTCAACATGCAAGTTACTAGGTGTACCCACATCACTAGCCCCTTCATATTCTGGAAGTTTAACTTCACGATTTAAGATAGCTCCTGCTTCTTTTGCCATATTAAATGCAGCTAGACAATCATTACGATTTGGTGTTAAACCAATATCTAACACTTCATCATCTAAACCTAAATAGCCAAGTGGATCTGTATTTCCTACAGGCGCATCAGCTGGTAATACTTCAATACCATTCTTTTGATCTTCATTTAAACTAGCTGGATCTACCCCTAGTTCAAGTAATGAACAGATCATACCATTACTTTCAACACCACGAATCACACCATTCTTGATTTCTCCACCAGGTAAAACAGCACCTGGTAGGGCAACGATTACGTTTTGTCCTGCAGCCACATTGGGTGCACCACACACAATATTGACAACTTCATTTCCAATATTGACAGTTGTACAGTGCAAGTGATCACTATCTGGATGTTCTGTACAAGTTTCAACGTGACCAATCACTAAGTTTGTTCCTTGCGATAAATGTTCAATACCTTCTACTTCAAAACCCGCATCGGTAATGCGTTTGGCCATTTCTTCAATAGAAAGATCTTGTACATCCATAAATTGATTAAACCATTTTCTTGAAATACGCATACTTAAATCCTCCTACTCATAACGTTTGAATGTAGAATTGAATCGTTTATCATTTGTATAGAAATGACGAATATCATCAATACCATATTTCAACATCGCAACACGCTCAATACCTACACCAAAGGCGAAACCACTACATTTTTCTGGATCATATCCAGCCATCTTTAATACGTTTGGATGTACTTCTCCAGCACCTAGAATTTCAATCCATCCAGTACCTTTACATGTTGGACATCCTTTTCCGTTACAAATGTGACAAGAAACATCGACTTCTACACTTGGTTCTGTAAATGGGAAATAGCTTGGTCTAAAACGAATCTGACGGTCTTGACCAAATAATTTTTTAGCCATGAATTCTAAAGTTCCCTTTAAGTCCGCTAAAGTGACCTTTTCTCCAATAACCAATCCTTCCATCTGCATGAACTGGTGTGAATGTGTCGCATCATCATCATCACGACGGTATACCTTACCTGGACATACGACTTTGATTGGAAGATTTGGTGCACTTTCTTCCAATACAACCATCTGAATCGCTGTTGTATGTGTTCTTAATAGACGATTTGGATCAATATATAAAGAGTCCTGCATATCACGTGCTGGGTGATCCTTAGGAATATTGGCTCTTTCGAAACAATATTCATCATCAACAATATCGTCCCCTTCAATGACTTGATATCCTAAACCAATGAATAGATCTTCTAGTTCTTGACGCACTAAATTTAATGGGTGCGCATTTCCTAGTTCTGGTTTACGACCTGGCAATGTAATATCGATCTTTTCAGATTCGATTTTTTTCTGCATTTCTAAAGCTGCCAATTGTTCTTTCTTTTCTTCAATCATCTTAGAAAGATCTTGTTTCAACTGGTTGACCTTTTGTCCAAAGATAGGTTTTTCTTCTTTCGACAAATCTTTCATGCCCTTCATCAACTCTTGAACAGGTCCTTTTTTACCTAGATACAAGACACGTAAATCATTCAATGAAGATGAATCTTTGACATCTTGAATTTTTTGTGTAGCTTCCTGCAAAAGCTCTTCGATTGTTTTCATGTTGTTCTTCCTTTCCTAAAAACAAAAAAAAGACGACGCAAGAACGACTATTGCCGCGTTACCATCTTGCTTCGTCTTGATAGACACACTTAATTGACCATGATAACCGTATGAAACGGAAGAGGTTTTTACTCTTACTCAAAGGTGAATTCACTATCCCTACTTATATAAACCTTTCACCAATTGGTTTACTCTCTTTTCTAAGCGTTAAATAGCTACTATGTCTTCTCATTGCTTTAACAGTTCAAATTATATCGAAGTCCATGTTTTTTTTCAAGCCGAAGTATGGTAATATTTTTTTATGATTCAATCTGTAAACAATAAGAAAATAAAAGAATACGCCAAACTGATTCAAAAAAAAGAAAGAGATAAGACAAATCTATTTCTAGTCGAAGGCGAACATATGGTGAAAGAAGCATTTAACGCAAATGCTCTACAAGAATTATTTATCCTTGAAGGCAAAGAATGTCCAGTAGAATTTAACTATGAAACAGTTACGCAACAAGTATTAAACAAATTGTCAAACCAGAATTCAAATTCAAAGATGATTGGTGTATGTAAAAAACTAAACTTAAAACCAGAAAAAGAAGAAAGCATTCTATTACTAGACAATGTACAAGATCCAGGCAATGTAGGTACAATTTTAAGAACCGCCCACTCTTTTGGCATTGACTGCATTTATATGTCAAAAGGCTGTGCGGATATCTACAATCCAAAAACGATTCAGTCCAGTCAAGGAGCCCTATTCTATATTCCTGTGACCCAAACAGATCTTATAGAAGAGATCAAACAACTTCAAGAAAGAAACATTGAAGTGTATGCCACAGCTTTGCATGATAACCACAAGGATCTTCAAGACATCAAGCCAAGTGAAAAATACGCAATTCTAGTCGGCAACGAAGGTCAAGGTGTTCGTAAAGAGACAAGAACCAAAGGAAAGAGAAATCGTTTTAGAGGGCGGTGGGTACAAAAAACTTTCCGTCCTTCTAAAAAACGCAAAAAAACAAGAAAAAGTGGCAAAAGCCGCTTGACAAAACCTATCATAGAAGGAAACAGGCTATGGAAAATGTAGCGCAGAAAAATGAAAAGTCAATCTCTGGAACCATCAAAGTCGATGAGAAAGAGGTTATGAAGCATCTGGACGGCTTGGTCAGAAAGTCCGTTGAAGATACCTTGAATACTCTTTTGAATGAAGAAGCGGATGCAATTTGCAACGCCGGCCGGTATCAGCGAAGTCCGGATCGACAGGATACCCGGGCAGGAACATATAAACGGAAGCTTTTGACGACATCAGGCGAAGTTGAATTCAAAATACCTCGTCTTCAGACGCTTCCTTTCAAATGTATCTGTTCTTTTGGCTGTGGGAGTTTACGACGAAGGGGATTGTTGAAATTCTCGGCATTGCGGAAGGGGGGCGGGAGGATAAAGAATCCTGGACAAATTTTCTGCGTTATTTGAAGGATCGCGGACTTTCCGGAGTAAAGCTGATTGAGCCAGAGGAAACACGTAAAAAGTATTGACGCAATGCTGAAGGCGATTCATGTGCACAAGACTGGGAGATGGACTTCCCTTATGAGCATTGGACACGTCTGTGTACGAACAATGCTTTACGGATCATGAAAGAGATTCGCCGCAGAACCCGCGTAATCGGAGCATTTCCGGATGGCTATTCCGCCATGATGATGGTCGGAGCAAAACTCAGACATTTCGACAACAAAATGGGGAACTCGCCAGTATTTGAACACTAGCAAACTTTACAAAACGGTGTAAATTAGCAAAGGAACAATCATCCGTCAGAAACAAATGTGCGCCCCTTCGCAGTTGCATCTTACTGATTTTTCGGTGTTATCTTTGTTACCTGATAGTATTCCACCGCCCAAAGAGTTTTTCCGTCTTTGTGGAAATAGAGTCCGTTGACTGCCGGATATTTCAAAGAACCCCCCTCGGGATATTTGGTCAGGTCCACGATTCCGGCGCATCCCGCAAAGTTTTCCCGTTGCCATTTGCCATGACCATTCCCGTTGCCCCCGGAATATAAAAGATATTTGCCGTTGTACGCAAGGGGGCCGGCGATATTGTGCTTCGGATTCCAGGTGATGCCCAGATCAGACGGCATGTCTTTCCAGAGATCTTCAAAATAGTTATAATTGTTACGACTGCCGAGAACGGTCAATTTGTTATCTTTGAGTGAATAAACAAACTGGATATTGATAATGCAATCCGGTTTTGCCGCCCAGCTGCAAAGGAAAGACTCCCTGTTCCAGGTAATATGGAAAATATGGCTTTCCTCATTTATTCCGGGGAACGTTGTAATTTCGGCAAACACATTTCTGCTCAAAGAATATTTGCCGAATGCGCTTGTCATACCATCTCTGTAAAAGAGAATTACATCATCCGGGGTATTCCCCATGCCGCCGGCGAAAAATTCTGTCCGTGGATTGTTCTGAAACAACGGCAGGATTTTTTCCATCTGATTGGCTGCAAAGTGAGTTTTTCTGTCTTTTCCCAACCGATTGCAGCTCATCAGCTGTTTTTTCCCCAGCAGCATCAAACGGTCGCCTTGCAGCCACACATCCTTGATTATAAAGGGAAAGTGCGACAAGCTGTACAACAGTTTTTTCCCAGGGCGTGAAATCCATACATGGCGACCTTCGGTCGCCAGCAGAGTATCCCGGTCAACTTTTATTGTCATGAAAAGCCCCATCTCGCTAGCGCTGCTATCACGGCTCTTAGGTAAACTCCAGCGGAGTTTCGGAGAGCTGTTACCGGAAACAAGGTATATCTGATAATCAAAGTTGTCGCTGGTCAGGAAATAGATATTGCCTTTATCATCAGTTGTTGATACATAAATCTTCTGTACGCCTTCGGCAGGCCAAATTTTTTCAAACTTCCAGGCAGGATTTTTTCCCTGCAATTCGGCTTCTTTTGCGGCATCCCGCCTGTAAAAATTACGGCTGCTGTGCCAGAAATTTTGAAGTTCGCCTGGATTCTGATAAAAATCCTCTGCTGCGAGGTTCATCGCAAGCAATGCCGTTATGCAGGAAATAAAAAAGCTTTTCACGATCAGTTCTCCTTATGTTTTCTATGTATTGATTTTACCTTTTCCAATAAACCGATATAGGCATTGACGCTGGAATAATCATACAACCTGAATGAATTAAGTTTCAGTTCCGGATGCTTTTTCAACATTGTAAAAAGTTCTTCAAACTTTGGCAGCGCTGATTCCGGAGTACACTCCTTCGTATAAAGAAATGCGTTGCATTCCAGGCTTTTCGCCATAATTTCCAGTCCGGGAATCCGACGCAACACTTCGGCACTTGCAGCGGTCCACTTTTGCCGTTGAAGAGATGGCATGGCTTTCTGGTATTTGAAAAGTTCTTCAGATACGTCGTACATATCCTGAGCTGCAATATTTTTGCTCAACAGGATCTGCCAGGCATTTTCTTTTGCCTGCAGATAATCGGAGTGCGTTTCAAAAAGTTCCGGTTTTACACAGTGAAACTGCCAGACATCATCACCCTGTAAAAATATATTCCGATTGCGATTGAGCCAGTTCCAATAATCTCTGCGCAGCTTTTCCGGCAGTGTGTATTGACCATCATGTATTCGGTATATTATCCCCATAGCGCTGCTTTCGCTTCCTGTGTGCGGCATGAGCCATCGGGGATGATGGGAAAGTTTCTGCAATGCGGCAAACCAATAAGGGAAAAACTCTGTCAAATTTTCATTGGTTATGCAGCCGAAATTGAAAAGCTGCGAGTTATCACTGTCCAGGGCAAAGGCGGCAAACTGCAGTTTTTCCGCCAGTAAATATTTGTGGTTGCCGCTGGCAATCCGGGCTTCGGCGGCGAAACGGCGGGCTTCGTCTTTCAATGTGTAACGGCGTTGCTCCGGTGGAAGCGAACAGTGTTCATTCAATGCTTGCAAAACGCTTTGCAAATCGGCAGCTTCTTTTTTGAAGACCGTCTTATTCCGGGCATCTATGGCATAAACGGCAAAGATGATTTCTTCGGCATCTTTGCCGGGATTGAGTTCAAAATGGATGATTTCCGAACCGCTGACCGCCTCCTGCCATCCGGAAGAAAGATCCTGTTCCAACAGCAGTTCGACCAGATATTCCCGTTCCAACAAAATGGCAGGAGTCTGGTTGACTGCCAGATTTATTGCCCGGGAATATGTTTCAGCGTCTGAGGCAAGGGAACTGTGCAAATTGTTGCGGATACCGGCAAACGAGATGATTTTGTGCTTGAAAAAGTCTTTGCCGGAATATTTCCACTTTAGTATTTCCGCTTTGATTTCCGCGCTTGCACTATTCAAATCGGAAGATAATTTCCGGTAAGCCAAACGGAAGCCGTATCTGGTTTCAAAGGCGGTCAGGATGTTCTTCTGTACGGCGATAAAAATATCAGCTCCCGTAAACTGGCGGGCAAGTTTGGCTGTCCCGAACTGCTGAAGCAGAAAGTGTTCCTGATGGATTGCACCTATATCAGAACGCTCTACAAATTCAGCTTGACCGGAAAGTTGCGACTGAACGAGTTCCACTGCGTTTTTACCGGCATCATCCAGGCCGAGCAAGGCAAATTTCACCTCGCTTGAAAATGCTGCCAGAGCATAGATCAGTATTGTCAAAACAAGATTTCTTTTCATAATGTTATCTTCATAAAGCTCTTCTGCTTGCCTGGTCCGATATTGATGCGGATACGCTCCGGGCATTTGCCGCGGATCTCGAATCCGGTTCCGTAAAACTGCTGCGCTTTGCCATCAGGATACTGAACAACCGTCCAGATGTCGGATGCCTTTGGGAACGGAAAACTTTTTCCATTGGCATAATACGGACGGATGGAAAAGTTGAATCTTCCGGGTTTTATGAAAATATCCACATAATTCTGCTGGGTATCCTGCTGGATCTCCAATACATAGAAGTTGCCGACTGGAGTGTTTTCCCGGGTAATTTTGACCGCCTCCGGATTGCTGACTTCGAAACGGAAACGTTCTGCGCTGTTATCTTCAGGCGAACCGAAATAGAGAATATATTGTGTCCGGGCTTCCGGATAGACATTGCCAAGCTGATTTAACGCTTGACGATACTCTTCCGCTTTCATCATAATGCGCGCCTGGTTCAACGCCGCCAATGATTGTGAATAAAATGATTGCGACGGCTGTGGATTGTATTTTGCAGCAAGGTCATATTTACCCGCCAGATAAAGCAACTTCCAGTATTCGGGCTGAGCGTTTTTCCACCGCAGCAGCAAAGCAATAATTTCAGGATTGCCGCGTTCGGCAGCCAGCATGAAGGCTTTTTCCCGATCTTTGAGCGGCAACTGGAAAATTTTGAATATCTCACAGACCGGATGATCGTTCCGGCTGGCGAGCAGTTTTTGGTAAGCGGCAGCTTTTCGCTGATCATCACCGACATTATGCATAGCGGCAAGTTTTTCCGTGCTTTGTTTCGGATCGGGGAGCAGAGAAAGGAGAAATTTTGCATTGTCCAAATCTCTCAAATAGTGTTTGCAGGGAGAGTCCTTGTATGTTTCAAGTTCTTGGATTACCGATTTAAGCAGTTGATATGCTTCATCGGGAGCATATTTATACTTGTTGTCCGGCTCAATAAAAATGGATGCCAGCAGGATTTTTGCCGGGATATGTCCGGATTCTGCCGCTTTGCAAATATTGTCATAATTACTTCCCATGAGCATGACTTCATAGTTTCTCGTCCGGAAGTCGGGGAAAATAATTCCGTAAAGTGCATCAATGCTGCCGTATTTGATTGCTTCTTTCTGGAGACGGACTCCGAATTTAGTGCGATCGGGGAAAGTTCGGGGGGCCGCTGCCCAAATGGAAGCTCCGGCGATATTGCCCATGATCCGGGTCTTTTCAAAATAACAGTTTTTCAGCGGCTGTTTCCCTTTGAGATTGATTTTCTGATTGATAACTCTGCCATGCTGATTCCAAGATTTCAGTGTCACTGAACGCTGACTGCCGACCGGCGGAACCAGCATTTTGCGCCAAACTCCGCTGAACTCTTCATAGTGAAACCGTCCCCCCGGAAAGCTGTCATTGTATACGGCAAGAAGTCGGTCAAAATATTGTGCGGCCTTTTGGTAATCTATGCTTTGTCCGCAGTACCCTCGGCTGTAAACCAAATAGAGCAATATCGAAGCAAAATGGTTGCGGGGACTCAGTTCTTCGGCCATTTGCAAAGCTTCAACTGTTTTTCCCGAATAAAGTTTTTCGGCAACCGGCAGATACTCTTCCAATTCACTGTTGCCGTCATTGGCAAATGTCGGAGTTATGTACAAGATGGCGATAATGGTCAATAGCAGCTTTTTCATTTTTTCTTTTTTAGCTCCCGGTAAAATATTTTTTTGATATATCCTTGAATATTCTCATCACCATAGACTTCAAAATCAATTCTGCGGCAGTTGTAAGGTAAACGCATGATCGGAGTACCATCGGCGAGATAGCCTCCCTCTTTATTCAAGGGACGGTTGTTTTTATCAAAAATAGCCCTACTCCATCCCCACACGACGAGGTCTAGTGCTACAACATATTCAAAGTTTTCTTGAATTGCTGGAGGATTTAAGAATAGAATGATTTTTCGTGGCCCGTTGGAGGGCTTTTTATGAAAACGCAGTTGACCATTTACGATTTCAGCATCAAACAATGCGGGCATTTCCGCTTCGACATGAGAAACAAAATGCTGAATGTCAACAACAACTTCTCGTTTTTCTGTTTTTTTGACAGGGGGTGCCGGAACTGCTTCACGGACTTCTTTGACCGGTGTTGAGTCCGCTTCCATTTCCCGTTTCAATGCAGCGCGTTCAGCGTCTTTTGCTTTATCTTTTTTGAATTCATCCAGCAGCCAGTTGGTGGTGGATACCTGTTTCCTGCCCCAGACGATCAACGGAACGGCGGCAGAAATGTTTATGTTGCTCAAAGCAATTCCAGAGGATTTTTCTTTCAGGTGGATAGTTGTAAGAAAGCGGAATGTGGGAACTTGTTCATCACAAAAAATACACTTCAACTGTTCGGGGGTAATTGTGAAATCTGCGCTCAAAGATTTCTTACCGCTTACAGAAAAATCCTTTTCAAAAAACAAATCTTCGGATTTCCCCGTACAGTTGTCATTACTGAAATGTAATCCGTACATTGTCACTTTGACTTTTCCATGTGAGGGAGTATTGCTCAACGCCGATGCGGTGAAATTTATCTGTAAAATACCCGGACGCGCTTTTGTACTTCCGGTGTAGGATTTAATGCCGAAGTCCGGATGTTTGAGAAAGATGGTGCTATCTTGCACATCCACAAAATTACGTAATGGCTCCAGATCGGTATACGTGGAAATTGACCGGTTTGAATTTATTTCAAGAGTCCAATTTTCAACCGGGATGATCTCTGCCGACAGTTGAAACACTGTCAACAGAAATCCGGATGTCCACAGCAAAACAGAGCGCATCTGTACACCTGATTTATTATTTCATCACCGGGAAAAATTCCCCGGCAAGCTTCAGCGCGGTTTGGGCGATGGCTTCTTTAGCAGCGATGATGTAGGTAGCACCTGCCAGAGTTTCTCTTGCCGAACCGGTTGCAAGAAGTTTTTTATCTTTGTTGTATATGGAAAGCTCCAACCGGGCGGAAGCGGAGGTAAATTTTTGGTAATTCCCGGCATTGGAGGCAATAGCTTCTCCGATAACGGCAAAGTCTGCTTCCGCGCGGGTGTTCACCACCTGAAAATCCAGCGCGAGCAGAAGTTTTTTCAATTCAGTTTCCGCAGCAGGATCAGGCACGATTACAGCAATATCTTCCTTGACCTGCACAAAAACCTTGCGCTGTTTGCCCTGAACAATCTTTTTCAACTGGTTCACAACGGTGTCCTTGCACTGTTCTTTGGGCAGAAGTTTTGCGCTTTGTTTTTCCAGAATAGCGGAAACTTTCGGAGCAAGCAGTGGAGCAAGAGCGGTAAAATCTTCCATTCCGCTGACACTTGCCCCCAGCACTCGACTGGTTTCGGTTCCCATAATCTTTGTAATGACAAAATTTTTGCCGCCGGACTTGAAAAGCGAACCGGTGATGAGAATTTTGGCTCCGATGAAACGGCCGAGTTTCATCTGGCTTTCTTTGCTGGTCAAACCGACTGCGGAAAGCTGCAATTCATTGAGGGCGGCATCAAGTTCAGCTCGCTCGATCATATCGGCTTTGCCCGATTCCATCAAGGCGATGTTCAGGAGTTCGGCTACGGACTTGCCCATATCGGTACTGGCGGCCAGGCGGTCACGCGACTCAAAAGGCAATACAGCAACAGTCGGCACCGCCACGACATCTTCTGCAAAAACACTCGCACAGAACAGCATAGCTAAAACGATTATGATTCTCTTCATTCTCCGACTCCTTCATCATGGTTGTTGTTTTCTGCAATATGTTTTATCAAAAGTGCATTTTCAATATTTTCCAAGTCAAAATCCGGTGAAAACATAATAACGTACCTTCCTCTTTTCTTTAGCTTGACGTATGTGCAGCTGCCGTTATTGTCAAGGATCTTTTCTTTTTCATTATATAAGACGCTTAAACGACCTGAATTCTTAGTGTGGTGCAGCGAAATAGTTGTCCATTTATCATCAAGTTTCAATGGAAAATCTTTTTTCTGGGGAAACACAAACAGAATTTTCCCTGGAAAATTCTCCACGATATGAGTGGCAAAACCAATACTTTTCCCTTTCAGAGAGACTAAGAGAACTCCAGAATTCTGTAAGATCTTTTCATGTTTGATATTCAAATCAAATGCCGTTGCCTGAATTCCGGTAAAAAGCCGTGGTGAATAAAAGCAAAGTTTCTGTTTTTTACCGCCATTTTCCAAGTAAGCATCCAGCGAACTTCCTGCCGGCAATGCCGGGAGCTGAAAACGGATACAACCATTACCTTCTGCCAACACCCGTCCATGAGCGGCCACGAGCTGCCATTTGCCGTCGCCGGGGAAATCGTACAATTTACCCGACCACAAATTCAACACAGCATTATCCGCATAAAGAAACGGCAATGCAATAACAAGAAAAAGCAGTATGGCGAAAAGATGTTTCATGAGAGAATCCGACCCGATTGATTCTTCTGTATTTTACTGTCTACCGGAATTTGTGTGTGTATCCGCTTGCCTAGAATCAACAAATCCACATCCAGAACCAGTGTCTGGCGGTCACTGCGGGAAACAATGATATTTCCGAAAACTCCAGGTGCATTGATGGAAATGGAGTCATTGTCGGCACAGGCAATTTTCAACTCGAGATTGTCTGCAAGTTTGACATTGAGAACATTGGAAGGCATTTCTCTGTTCATCCGTTCCCCGATCACCAGATCATTTCCAACAAAAAGAACTGCAACATCATCGCCGAAGAGCCGCAAAGATTCCTGCATCGGATCAAATGACCTTGCAGGAGCTTTATTCGTTGCCATTGAAACAGGCTTTGTTGTTTCAGAGGCTGGCAGCGGATAATTTCGCATTGAAATCACGGCGAGCACCGCCAGTCCGAGAACAGCTGCAAAAATTGCGGCATACCGCCAGATATGAATTTTTTGAGCTTCACGGCATTTGGTTTCGGCTATGAATCCGGCAAAAAATTCCTCTTCGCTTCTGTTGAAATGAAACACCTGGTCTTTCTTTTCTTTCAATAAATTTTCAAGACGATCTTCATTCATCTGCATTTCTCCTTATGTTTTCTCGGATCATGCTCTTTGCCTTATGTATTCGCTGATACAAAGTGTTGGGGGAACATCCGAGTATTCGTGATGATTCATCAATGCTTAATTTGCTCAACACGGCAATATGTATTGTCTCACGGTAAAGCTCCGGCAGCCGTGCAATGGCATCATCCAGCTTTTCCAAAGCGGGATTTTCACAGGGTGTTTCCAGCGTAAACTGCTGCAGAACCTTTTCCTGTCGCTGTTTTTTTCGTAGAAAATTGTAACTTTCAGAGATGACAATTTTCACGACCCATGCAGACAATGCATCTTGCCTGCCGCTGAAGCTGTCACGTCTGTCCCATGCCCGGAGCAAAGCGCTCTGCACCACATCATCGGCATCTGCCGGAGAGTTGACGATCTTGACCGCTACTGAACGAAACAGCGTCAGTTTGTTTTTGATCAGCTCCGCAAAAATATTTCTGTATATATTGTCTGACAAGTTTTTTACCTTTTTAAGATTATCTTTCCCTATAAGACGCCGGAAGGATGCAATTTCTTATCGCTGTTTGTGAAAAATCACAGATATTCCATAAAATCTTTCTGACGTAACAAAAAGCGCAACTGCCAAAAGGCGGAGCCCGGATGATTTCTTTCCCGTCAGGTGCAAACCGTAAAAAATATTCAATTTCGGATAAAAATGAAGCGAGGAAGGCATTTTTTTCGATGAATTATGAAATAGCCGGAGTTTTAGGGCTTCCGCCGGAGAATTACACCGCGCGGGAGCTCTGTCTGATGCATCGACGGCGGATGCGGGAGCAATGGAATCAGACCGCCGCGATTATGGCGATGATTCACAACTGTGCATTCGGCGTCCGGCAGTCCATTTCTCCGGATGAACTGAATCCATACAGCGAACGGAAGAAGCGCAGAAGCGTTTCAAGTGAGTTTGTGAGAATGCTGTTCAAAAAACTGTGAATTGCGAAAACGTTGATTCGAGAAAAAAAATGGTTCATCGACGATCTTTGCCATAGATGAGGGCAAAACTGAAAGTGACTATTGAAGAGACAATTAATTATGAGTAATAGTGTAGAATGGTGGGCGCTGGGAGACTCGAACTCTCGACCTCTACCGTGTGAAGGTAGCGTTCTAGCCAGCTGAACTAAGCGCCCTCAGAAAAATGGAGCCAGTCATCGGATTCGAACCGATGACCTGCTCATTACGAATGAGCTGCTCTACCGACTGAGCTAGACTGGCTTGTGACATGCCCTTAATGTAACTCCATTTTTAAAATATGCAAGTCCGGAATGCAAAAAAAAGTATATATTTTTCAGCAAATATTCCGCGTTTCCCGTTTGAAAAATATAAAAGGAATGCTAACTTTCACTATAAAGCACAATGTCCCTACGGGCATACCTGAAAATGAAAGGATTATAAAGAATGAAAGCCGAATTTCTCAAGTACCTCGACACCAACTGCATACTGCTCCTCGACGGTACAACCAAGAAGGCTGCTCTCGAAGAAATCATCGCTCTCGCCACCACACGGTGTACTCTCGATGAATCCCAGCTCCGCGAGCTTATCTGGAAAAGAGAAAAAATGATGACCACCGGCGTTGGAAAAGGTCTCGCGCTTCCCCACATCCGCGTTCCCGGATTCCCCGTTCCCCTCGTCATCATCGGAATCTGCAAGAACCCCATCAGCGACTACAAGTCCCTCGACAATGAACCGATCCGCCTGATCGTCTTCATCGCCGCAGACGAGCGCGATCAGGATGCCTACATCCGCCTCCTCGGAAGCGTCTCCTCCAAACTCAAAGAGCCCGCTGTCGTCGAAGAAATCTTCGCAAACATGAAGAACAAAAAGAAAGTTCTCGCAGCTCTTGCCGGCGGTGAAGAATAAGCAAAATGAAAAATCCCCGCTTTTTACGGCGGGGATTTTCTTCTTACGATGCTTTGGACTCCGGAACATGCGGTTCCGCCTTTCTCTGCATCCTGCGTTTGTACTCGCTGATGTAAAGCGCGAGTCCATTGAAAAATGCGGCCTTTCTCTCCGGCGAGATAATCAGCCCGGACTTCGGGGGGACGTACTTTTTCATAGAGGCTCCTTTCGCTGAATCAATGCTACAGACATCTCTTTTCGTGTTTTGTTCTAAATTTGTGCCGTGAGGTATTCATGAATTCAGAATCTTATCTTGTCCTTCCGGAAATCGGCGATGTGCCGGCGTTCCCGGTATCGGAACTGAAAAAAAGCGACTGGAACGACGGGCTGATTGTCCGCACGCCGAACTGGCTCGGCGATGCTGTCATGGCGATTCCCGCGATGCTCGAACTCCGCGCCATGATTCCCCCGTTCTGCGGTCTTTTCGTGCTCTGTCCCAAAGGATTCGCTCCGGTGTTTGAGTCTCTCGATTTTATTGACCGCGTCCTGCCGCTTATCATAGAGCTTTTTCCCCGTGACAAGAGCAACAGTCACTTTGACCCTGCC
>OQVZ01000548.1_pt1 | contig 14419 bp, 8 predicted proteins | sample 1691571 | NCBI WGS metagenome assembly OQVZ01 (sample SAMN03418261, study PRJEB22391) | human gut metagenome | biome: human-gut; feature: organic feature; material: feces | host: Homo sapiens | place: Tanzania | collected 2013-01
GCTCATACCCGCCGTCTGCGACACGGTGACCGTTCCCGTCATTGCGGCAGGAGGCATTGCCACTGGCCGGCAGATGCTTGCAGCCATGGCCATGGGTGCTGAGGGCGTGCAGATAGGCTCTGCCTTTGCGCTGTGTGCCGAGAGCTCGGCAAGCGACGCGTTCAAGCAGAGGTGCATTGAAGGCGGCGAGGGCGACACCATGCTCTGCCTGAAGGCTCTCTCCCCCACCCGCCTTGTGCGCAACGCTCTCTACGACCGCATTGCGGAGGCTGAGCAGAGCGGCAACGTCACGAAGGAGCAGCTGAGAGCCCTTCTTGGTCCTGCTGCCTCAAAACGCGGAATCTTTGAAGGCGACATCGAGAACGGCGAACTGGAGATCGGCCAGTCGGCTGCCTATATAAACAAGGTGTTGACAGCAGAAGAGACCATGCGCTCCATCGTTGCCGAATGTGAGGAAAGGCGCAAGGCGCTCCTTGCCGAGCTTCTCTAAAGAGCAGGCGCTCCTTGCCTACCCTTCATAAACGTTTCTTATCAAAAAAGACCTTGTCACATGTCAGAACCCAACCACAAACCCAGCTGCTGCAGAGAAGACCTGCCCTTCATCATCTACCTGTGTCTCTCTACCCTGTACCTTGGAGCACAGATGTTTCAGGGGCTCTCCTTCCTCGACATCGGAATGTACATGTCGGGCTACGAGCACATTGCCTCCGACCCCTACCCTTCGGTGTTTCTCGGCCAATGGCTCCTGTCGTTCACCGTGTCGTCGTGCATTCTCCGTCTGTTTCATGCAGACAGTTTCCTTGCCATGCGCCTGATGTTTCTCGTGTTTAGTGTCATAATGCAGACGGTTGCCTACATCAGCTGCAAACGCTACGTCCCACGCCGATACGTCATTGCGGGTCTTGCGCTCACCGTGCTCTCCATCTTTGGAGCCTACACCGAGATGACCTATAACGACTACACCGCCCTGCTGTTCATGGCTGCCCTGCTGTCTTACCACAAGGGTCAGTCGTCGAGCCTGCTCTACATCGCCATCTCAGGCTTTCTCATAGCTCTGGCGTTCTTCTTCCGCATCACCAACCTTGCGTTCGTGGTCTTCCCGCTCGCTGCCTGGCTCATGGGACGCCTTGTGCCTTGGGGTGTCCACCCGTTCCGCCTTCAGGCGCTCACCTTTGCCGCAGGATGGGTCGTGGGCTTTGCCCTGACTTACATGCTCATCATCGCCACAGGCTACGGCGACATAATGGCGTTCACCCTCCAAAGCATAATCCACATTGGGGGCAATAGTGCCGATGCCCACAACATGAAGGCCATCCTCATCTGTTTCTACGAGATTCACAAGACCGAGATTTCAGCCACATCCGTCATTCTCGTCGTCACCGCCTTCATGTGGCTTGCCTACAGTCGCCTCACACGACTCGTGCGCACAGGCATCCTCGCCTTCCTGTTCTGCCTCACCATGGTCTGCATCTATTTTTGGGAACACCCGTCAAGCATAACCATTGGCATCAGTATCTTCGGCTTCGCCCTGTGCCTGGCCAGCAAAGACGCCTCTCCTGCCTTGAAACATTTCTTTGCCCTCTGTCTCTGTCTGCCCTTGCTCGAACCGCTCGGCAGCAACGCAGGACCGGCCTTCGCCTGCAAAGGCACATGCCTGCTCTCCCTCCCATTGGCCCTATACGCCTTCGACCAACAAGGACGAAAACTGTTAGCCAGCCTTAGCAGCAACGCCAGCTTGGCCTATCCACGAGCGTTGCGTCTCGCCTTCGTAGCCGTCTGCATGGGCATGGTCTACACCAACATCTTCCGCCCAATGATGGAAGACGGCAACAGACCCGCATGTCTACACACCGTCGACAGCAAGCTCACGGGCCCCATCATGACAACGAAGGAAAACGCCGACACCCACAACCACCTGATCAAGCATGTCAAGCCGCTTCTGCCCGACGGCTCCTACCTCATAAGCGACGGTTCCCTGACAGCCATCTCCCTCTTGGGCTGCCGTCCTTACGCTGTCTTCTCTACCGTGTTCTCTGCTGATGCCATGAACGAGCGTTACATACGTTTCGCCTTCAACCATACCCACCGCTTGCCCTATTATCTCGCCGACGCAGAAGCCCAAAACGAGAAGAACCTGTTTGTCTTAAATTGCCTGAAGACCATAAGCCCCTACAAGGCTGTGTGGACAGACGGGCGCTTCACGCTTTGGAAGCCTGAGACGGACAATGGGGAAAGAAAACAGAAAGAAAAAGATTAAATCAGAGAGAAAACAGATAAAAACAGATAGAAAAGGGCAAAAACAGGCAGAAGCAATCAACAGTTCATAACCATCTGATTATAAAACAAATAAAAGCAGTCTAACTTCTTGAGCGCAACATCTTGATTGTCAATTTGTCACCAGCAACAGACAATTTGTCATTAAATTATTCCAAGGCATGTAGTTTGTGAAAAAATTATTGTGAAACAGAAACAAAGAATTGAAACAGAAGCAATATTTCAAGAAGAAACGGAAGCAACGTTTCAAGAAGAAACAGAAACAACAATTAGAAAACAAAACACAAGAAAGGAGATTAAAATATGACATTTGACAAATTCACAATCAAAGCTCAGGAAGCCGTTCAGGAGGCTGTGAACACCGCACAGCAGAACGGACAGCAGTCTATTGAGCCAGTACACCTTCTGAAGGGTGTGATGGTGAAGGCCAAGGATGTGGCAGGTTACATATTCCAGAAGCTCGGAGCCAATGCCAGTCAGATAGAGATGGTGGTAGACAGCGAGATCAAGCGCTTGCCACGCGTGCAGGGCGGACAGCCTTATCTCTCCAACGACGCCAACACGGTGCTGCAACGCGCTCAAGACTTCGCCCAGAAAAACGGCGACGAGTTTACAAGCGTCGAGCCTCTGCTCCTCGCCCTTCTGCAGGTGAGCTCCACAGCAAGCCGCATCTTGAAGGATGCAGGAATGACAGAGGCCGAGACCGTTAAGGCCATTCAGGAGCTGCGCCAAGGACAGAAGGTGCAGTCGCAGTCGGGCGACGAAAACTATCAGAGCCTGTCCAAATATGCCAAGAACCTCGTTGAGGAAGCACGCCAAGGCAAGCTCGACCCTGTGATTGGCCGTGACGAGGAGATTCGCCGCGTTCTGCAGATCCTGTCGCGCCGCACAAAGAACAACCCGATCCTCATTGGCGAGCCGGGCACAGGCAAGACAGCCATCGTTGAAGGTCTCGCCGAGCGCATAGTGAGGGGCGACGTGCCTGAGAACCTTAAGGACAAGCAGCTCTACTCGCTCGACATGGGTGCCCTGGTTGCAGGTGCCAAATATAAAGGCGAGTTTGAGGAGCGCCTGAAGAGCGTCATCAAGGAGGTGACCAACAGCGACGGCCGCATCATTCTCTTCATCGACGAGATTCACACTCTTGTAGGTGCAGGAGGTGGCGAGGGCGCTATGGACGCTGCCAACATCTTGAAGCCGGCTCTTGCACGTGGCGAATTGCGCAGCATCGGTGCCACAACCTTGAACGAATACCAGAAGTATTTCGAGAAGGATAAGGCTCTGGAGCGCCGATTCCAGACGGTCATGGTAGACGAGCCTGACGAGCTTTCAGCCATCTCAATACTGCGTGGATTGAAGGAACGCTATGAGAACCATCACAAGGTGCGTATTCAGGACGATGCCTGTATAGCTGCCGTGAAACTCTCTGAGCGCTACATCAGCGACCGCTTCCTCCCCGACAAGGCCATCGACCTTATGGACGAGGCTGCTGCCAAACTGCGTATGGAGCGCGACTCTGTACCGGAGGAGCTCGACGAGATTACACGTAAGCTGAAACAGCTTGAGATTGAACGCGAGGCCATCAAGCGCGAGAACGATGCCGACAAGATTGCACAGCTCGACAAGGACATTGCCGAACTGAAAGACCAGGAGAGTTCGTTCCGTGCAAAGTGGGAAAGCGAGAAGGCGCTGGTCAACAAGATACAGCAGGACAAGCAGCAGATAGAACAGTTGAAGTTTGAGGCTGAACGTGCCGAGCGTGAAGGCAACTACGAGCGCGTGGCTGAGATACGCTACGGCAAACTCAAATCGCTCGACGACGACATCAAGTCGATACAGAACCAGCTTAAGTCTACACAAGACGGCAACGCCATGATTCGCGAAGAGGTGACTGCCGACGACATAGCCGAAGTGGTAAGCCGTTGGACTGGAATACCCGTAACGCGAATGATGCAGAGCGAACGCGAGAAGTTGCTGCATCTGGAGGAGGAACTTCACAAGCGTGTAATTGGTCAGGACGAGGCTATACGTGCGGTGAGCGATGCCGTACGCCGCTCACGTGCCGGACTGCAGGACCCGAAACGTCCTATCGCTTCGTTCATCTTCCTCGGCACAACGGGTGTAGGTAAGACCGAACTGGCTAAGGCTTTGGCTGAATACCTCTTCAACGACGAGACGATGATGACGCGTATCGACATGAGCGAATATCAGGAGAAGTTCAGCGTAAGCCGTCTTATCGGTGCGCCTCCAGGATACGTAGGCTATGACGAGGGTGGTCAGCTCACCGAGGCTGTACGCCGCAAGCCTTACTCTGTAGTGCTGTTCGATGAGATTGAGAAGGCTCACCCCGATGTGTTCAACATCCTCTTGCAGGTATTGGACGACGGCAGACTGACAGACAACAAGGGTCGCACGGTCAACTTCAAGAACACCATCATCATAATGACCTCAAACCTGGGCAGCCAGTACATACAGGGACAGTTTGCAGGCATCACGCCTCAGAACCGCGACCATGTAATCAGCGACACCAAGGCAAAGGTTATGGAGATGCTCAAGAAGACGATACGTCCGGAGTTCCTCAACCGTATCGACGAGACCATCATGTTCTTGCCGCTCACCAAGGCAGAAATAGCTCAGGTAGTGACATTGCAGATGAACGCCGTGAAGAAGATGCTCGAGCCGCAGGGATTCACTCTCAACGTTACTCCTGCCGCCATCGACTTCCTCGCCGACGAAGGTTTCGACCCGGAGTTTGGTGCACGTCCGGTAAAGCGTGCCATACAGCGCTGCGTACTCAACGACCTCTCTAAGAAGATTCTCTCTGACGAGGTTAAGCGCGAGCAGCCAATCACCATCGATGCCGACAACAACGGACTCGTGTTCCGCAACTAAGCAGAACAGAATTCGCAAGCAAGCGAAACATGATTCGCAAGCAAGCGAAACGCATAGACATAATAAAAGGGAGCGCCAAGACTCATAACACTGAGTTTTGGTGCTCCCTTTTTATTTCGTTTATTCTGCCATGATACTGTCATGGTATTTTGCTACAAGTTCCTTGGCAATCTGCTTGCTGTCGCCAATGGGCTTGTCGCTGAAGTTGCCCAGACACTGCTGCCACCAGTAACGTTCGAAAGTGGTCACTGCATCACGATATACAGCAAAGTGGTCTTCGTCAAATGACCTGCCCTCATCGAGTGCCTTGTTGACATGATTGAAGAACATACGCCAACGTTCGCCATAGAAAGTCTTGGTAAGTCCTGCCCATGTTCGGCTGGCATAGTCGTTGAGCAGCTGGTCCTTGTCGCTCCATGTGGTGATAAGGTTGCGTGCGTTCTGCTCATAATAGCGAGCCTCGCGCAATGAGTCGCCACCCCATGAGCGGGCGTCCTTGATCCACTTGCCCACGAGGAAGAACTCCTGCGTGGCAACAATACGGTCTACATCATTGATTATGCCCATCATGTCTTTCTGCAAACTCGACATCTGAGCACGGTCGCGACGATTGTAAGCCTGCTCATACTTGCGGAAAACCGTAAGGAAATGGTTGCTCAAGAGCTGGCGCGTCAGGTTAGCAACGTCAAACTCATAAGCCCTTTCTTTCGAGTCGGCCTTAAGCATCAGCTCCGTAGCCTGAAGCAATGTACGGTTGGTATACTTTATGCGAGGATTGGCATAATAGGTGCGATACTTGCCAAAGGTAGGACGTATGTTGATGAGCGGACACTGACCAGGAACAGAAGGTGCCACGTATATGCTGTCAATGAGTAACCGCCATGCCTGACGTGCATTCTGGTCGGCCTTGCCTGTACGTTGGTCGGCAAGGGCTCGTGTCCATGCAGGTATGTCACGATGGGTCTTGAAGTCCCAAGCCTTTTCGAATACATACGAGTACATAAACGGATTGCAGTCGAAGCCCTCAAGAGTAGAACCAATACCGGTGAAGTTTTTGCCTCCGTTCTTGAATGTGTTCTCAAGCAACTTGTTCACATTCTTGACATCGCCCACTAGCATCGTATTGCCACCGAAGTTGCCAAGGTAGCACCATATATATGGTACACCGAAGTATTTGTTGGTACGCTGCCACACTTCCTGACGTTCGCAGTAGTAGTCGAGCAGCAACTGGCGGTCTGCAGGGAATGATGTGATGTACGGTTTCACACGGTCGTTGGTCCAATACTTGCGCTCGTTCCAGAACAACCAAGTCATCTGAAGCCATACGGCATCCTTATCTGCCTTCTCAAGCGCCTCATATACCTGTCGGCTAACGCGTCCGAGATATTCAGGTTCCCAACTTGGCGGCATCAATTCGTTGAAGAGGTCGATGCCGTAAACATGGTCGGTGCCATAGAGTTTGGTCTCGGTCTCAATGAACTTCTTCTGCACCACGGTGAAGAGCGAGTCCATAGGGTCGAGAAACGAGCACGCATACTCGTCGGGATAGCCCGACCATGCTTCAAGACGTGTTATCTTGGCCTTAGGGAATATACGCGACAGTTCACGAGGCACGTGTCCTGCAAAAGCAGGCAGCACCGGACGCATGTTGAACTGACGTTCGCGTGCTGTGATTTTCTGCTGTAATGCAAGCTGACCGTCAAGCCACGACATTGGCAACGGACCTCCCCAATAGTCAATATTGAGCATGCGGTGCCATGGCAGATGCGAAGGTCCGGTGAAATATGCACGCACTTCCTTGTCACTCAGTCCCATCTCAGTCCATACCTTATACCATATAGACTCCTGACCGGTTATGGCAAGCGGAAGATTGATGCCGTTCAGAGCCATCCAATCGATGAAATGCTCCCACTCATCCCACTTCCACCACGGCATAGTGTAGCCGAATGTACAGTAGTTGAGGAAGAAGCGGTCCTTGACACGTGCCTTAATGGTGACTGGCTTAGACACTTTTGGCATCTGTGCAGGCAAAGTGTAAGTGTCTGACTTTATCCATCCCACATCGGCATGACAATAATATTTAAGGAAATGATTCAGTCCTACAGCCATCGAATTGGCATTGTTGCCACTGATGACAGTCTTGCCACCCTTTGATTCAAGACGGAAGACATCGGCAGAACCGCTTATTTGCCTGAAATCAATAAGATTCTCATACTGTGGAGCGATGCGATGTACAAGCCCTTTGGCCACATCGACATCACTCTCAGCACCTTTTGCCACGAGCATGACGCACAAAAGGATCAATGATGCAAAAAGTTTCTTCATATTTCTTGTTGTTTAATCAGTTGCCGTCTGGATTGCTTAAGTCACATCCGTAATAATGAGCCAGTTCCTCATTATCGGCAAATACGATTGTACGGAATGTTGTCGGGTTGGTGTAAGGATTATTGTATCCAACAAGAGCCTTGTTGGTGTTAAGCTCACCGGTGTTCCATCCTGGTGTCCATCCGCAATAAACGCCGTTCATGTCCTGCGCATTGTTGTAACGTTCTACGCTCGTGCCCTTATAGCCACGATGAATGCCCAACTCCAGACGCTTTGCATCGAAGTAGTTGCGACCTTCGCCCCAGAACTCAATCTCTTTCTGATAGATCAGTTCTTCGATAAACGAGGCGTTGTCGGTAGCTGTACATGTGTAGTTAGGGTTACGTGTCTTTATGAGATTTACGAGCGTTGTCTTTGCAGTTGCTATTCCCTTAGTGTGCATTTCGGCCTCAGCCTTGATGAAGTACATTTCCTCTACACGCATCATCGGGAAATCGGTAGCACCGCCAATGTCTTCGTTGGTATAGTTGCCGTTATGCGGACGGAACTTGATGTTGACATACAGCCACGGCCATGCCTTGAATCCCAGTGAGCTGTTTATGCGCGAACGTATCCATGCTGCATTGCTCGTAAGACGATAGGTGGCACCGTCGCTGACACGACCGTCGTATTCGGTGCTCCAGTCATCCTCATCGGTAGAGAGGTTATTGTTGTCGGCAGTCTTGTTATACTTATTGTTGATGAAGTTGCCTTTATTATCACGCTCCACCTTATAGGGTTCGCCTTCAACCTGGTTGGTCGACTTGTAGAAGAAGTCAGGACCAAGCCACGACTTCTTACGGAAGTCGGTGTCGGGCAGACGCTCGTACATCTTGCGGTCGAGCGAACGTCCTACACGCCAACCATAAGGTGAGAAGTCGGTCTCAGTACCAAACAACATGGCAAAGCCGAACGATCCCCACGCACCTCCATGGGCTGCGTATGTGTTGCTTTCGGAAATGGAAGTGGCAAGCATCCATGAGTTTTGCGTTGTGCGACTGTTGAATCCTGTGGTAGGATCGGTCCACTGGTCTTCGGTAAGTGGTGTGCATCCCGATGTCTCTATAGCCTTCTTGGCATACTCCTCGGCTTTGGTCCAAAGCGCATTCGCATCCTTATACTCGGCAGAAATATTGGTGTGCGATGCCAGGAACTGATAGGCACGGGCATAAAGTCCGTAAACTACGCTCAAATCGGGCTGAACCTTGTCTGTACGTGTATAGCCCGTGAGGTAGGTTTCGGCTTTGGCAAGGTCGCTGAGCACAAGTTTGAAGTCCTCATCGACGGTTGCTCGAGGATTGTTCGTAGCGTCGGTAGTCGTCTCTGTTACAATAGGCACACCGAGATTGGAAAGGTCGTGCTCGGGCTGCGTGAATGTAAAGCGCGAGTCGGTAGGCTTCTTGTACTCCATTATCTGCGTCAGCTCCGAATAGTACAGGGCACGATAGGCGTAGGCAATACCCAGATATGAACGCAGGTTGGCATCTTCGGTGTTAGGGTCTACCATACTTATAATGTCATTGACAGCCTTGATATATCCGTAGTATACGTACGAGGGATAGATACCACGGTTTGATCCGGTAGCAGATATAGAACCATAAGCCCAGGCTCCGAGTGTGTTATATCCGCCTATACCGTTAAACGACATTGGAGTTGTTGACGATTCAAGCATGGCAAGCAGCGAACCGTATGATATAAGTTCAATGCCACCGTCGCTGTTCTCGTAACCCACCATTGTGGTGTATATGGAATTGACCATTCCCTTGATGGCAGATTCCGACTGTTGTATCTGGTCCTTGGTGACATATTCGGTTGGTGTCACCTCGTCAATGCAGCCTGTGAGGCTTGTGGTAGCCATCGCAAGCGCTATGAATTTGCTATATAACTTCATAATTATCTTCCTCCTTATATGTTTTTAGAATGACAGTTGAATACCGAATGAGCATGTGCGCATCGGAGAATAGAGTTCAGGATTGGTGTATCCACCTATGTTATAGCGTGGATCGAAGCCCTGACGTGCTGACACATAGAAGAGGTTCTCGGCTGAGAAGTATACACGTGTGCTCTCTATTCCTATCTTTGATGTGAGCGACTGCGGTATGGTGTAACCCACATTCAGGCTCTGGCAACTCAGATAGGATGCATTTGTGAGGAAGCGGTCGGAACGTCCGTTCTGCGAGTATTTCTCGCTGAAGCGCAGACGTGGTATATTGCTGCCGTTGTTTTCGGGAGTCCACGACTTGAGTATGTCCTTATGCCATGCCGTAGCGGTCTCACCGCCCGAGTGCATAAGTGTCTGGTAGGTATAGTCGTAAGCCTTACCACCAATCTGGAAACTGAAGTTGACATTGAAATCAAATCCGAATGCTGTCAACGATGTGCCGAAACCACCGTTAACCGGTGCCATTGCATCGCCGCAGAGATAGTCGGTAGCCTCACTCCAGTTCTTTGTTGTGGTCTGTGTAGTCTTTCCGTTCTCGTCGGTTACGTCCTTATAATACATCGCCTCGCCCGTCTCCTTGTCGGTACCGGCATACTTTGGCATGTGCCATGTGTACAGAGGCAGACCTTCACCAACGAAATACCAGTACTTCTCAGCAAACGAATTGTCGTGACGTATGTATCCTGCATGTCCGTCGATGCTGTTGGTCTTTACGCCTTCCGGCAACGAGAGCACCTTGTTCTTTACATATGTAAGGTTAAGGTTTACGTCCCAACGCAGACTCTTGTTCACTATCGGAGTGGCATTGAGAACAAGCTCAACACCCTGGTTGCGCATATCGCCCATGTTGACATACTGGCTTGTGTAGCCGATTGACGGAGCGGTAGAAAGCGCAAACAACATATCCGATGTCTTGCGATAGAACAGATCGATTGATCCGCTCAAACGATTCTTGAACAATTCGAATTCCAGACCGATGTTCCAGTTGGTATTGGTCTCCCATGTTATGTCTTCTGTACCCTTCTGACGCCACTGGTAGCCCGGCTCGCCGAGATTGTCCTTGATGTTGTAGGTATCGGTATAAAGGAATTCACCGATGTTGTCGTTACCCTGAGAACCTACAGAAGCTTTGAAGCGGAGATTGTTCACCCACTCTACATCAAACCATTTCTCCTTGGATATAACCCACGAGAGACCTGCCGACCAGAAGTTACCCCAACGATGAGCCTTGGCAAAACGTGAAGAAGCGTCGCGACGGAACGACAAGCTGGCAAAGTAAGTGTCGTCATAGTCGTACATGCCACGGAAGAAGTAGCCCTCGTTGTTATAGCGAGAAGACATAGAAGAAGGATAGTTCTTCTGCAAGAGCTGGTCAATTTCAGAAGCACCGCTAATGCCAAAGTTCTTGCCCGACATTCCCATCTGCGAATACTTATAGTTGTAATATTCGTGTCCGAGCAGTCCGCTTACGGTATGCTTGCCGAAGTCGTGGCTGTAGTTGAGCAACTGCTGGAGGTTGTACGAATATATCTTGTAATCCGACTTAGAGAGATAACCGTTGTTGGAAGAGTCTGTATAGTAGTCGACAAATGGCGACTCAGAATAATCATAACGACGGTCGTTGTTGTATGTATTGGCATTTAAGGTCAGAGTGAGGTCTGGCGTGATGATAAAGTCAGCCGTACCATTGGCTGTGAAATCAGTGACATTGTAGCGCTGGCTTGAATACTTATTGCTGAAGATGCAGTTGCCACCAACACCGCCTGCGCGGCTAAGGTTATACAGACGTGCGAAATCGTACATCGGCTCACCCCACTGGTCAATCATTATCTGCTTGTCGGCACCACGATAATATACCGGATATATCGGAGCCATTGTCTTGATGGTGCTCCATATAGTACCGGTACCTATAGTTCCCTCCGAAGTCTGTGCATACTTATAGTGCGAATAGCTTACATTGGCACCTATACGCAACCATTTCTTAGCCTGATAGTTGATTTTTGCACGTGCCGTAAGACGATCCTCGTTCGATCCGAGCTGAATACCGTCCTGATTAAGATAACCTATTGACGTATAGTAGCTCACCTTGTCGGTAGCACCCGTTGCCGAAGCATTGTATTCCTGACGGAAACCCGTACGCAATCCTTCCTTAGCCCAGTCGTCAGGCTGTAGCCACAGTTCCTGATTGCCGTATTTGTAGAGCGCACCAAGAGTTGCATTCGGATTCATTTGTCCGTTCTGCTGAATGAACTGTTCACCCGAAGGCACTGTATACACCATATATCCAGGACCCTTTCCCGATCCCGAATTCATCAAATCGCTGTTGGCCTTAATCCAAGCATCGTTGGCAGAGAGGGCTCCACCTTCCATGTCTGCACTTGTATAGTAGTTGTACAGCATCTTGTAGTAGGTCTCGTAGAATCCCTTCGTGTCCAACTTGTCATAGTCTTTCAGTCCATTGGTGTTCCAGCCCCACTTGGCATCCACCTTAATCTTGGCCTGTCCGCCAACCTTTCCACTCTTGGTGGTAATCATAATGACACCATTGGCACCGCGCGCACCATAAAGAGCATTCGAAGCAGCATCCTTCAGCACAGTCATCGACTCAATATCGGCACTGTTAATGGTATTAAGGTTGCCGTCATAAGGCATACCGTCAAGAATAATAAGAGGCTGCGTGTCTGACGAAATAGATCCCACACCACGTATGGTAATCTGTGGTGAAGAACCAATCTGCGATGACGAGTTGTTCAACTGAACACCTGCCACACGACCGGCAAGTGCCTGTGCAGGATTGGTTACCTGAACCTGCTCCAGCGACTTGCTGTCCATTACACCAGCCGAACCCGTAAAGGCCTCACGCTTCATCTTACCGAAAGCCACAACCACTACCTCGTCAGTGGTGTGGCTGTCGTCTTTCATTACAATCTTAACATTTTGACGATTATCTACCTTCACCTTCTGTGGCAGAAATCCCACATAGGTGAATTGAAGTACTGACCCGGGCTTCACCTTGATAGCATAAGTACCGTTCATATCGGTAACAACACCATTCTGTGTGCCCACCTCCTGAACGCTCACACCTATCAACGGTTCACCCGAACCATCGACAACTGTTCCCTTTACGAGCTGTTGGGCCCACATTGTTGTAGTGGCCATCAACAGGAACAATAGACTTAACAGTTTTCTCATAACTCTTGATGTTAAATTAATTATTATATTCCGCACCATCGCTGGCACGAAAAAAATGAATAAACTCCCATTTAATTATAATTTGCAAATATATTTCAAAAGAATTAAAAAAGCAAAGAAACTACGAATAAATTACATTATGCCACCAATATTTAACATTTCCTATCTTTATGACAGTTTATACATTTATCATAATTACATTATGTAATAATAATACATCTTATAATTATATTCCCTCGTTCCATCTTCGCTCCTTCCTCGTTCGTTCTTCTATACATCTTCGTTTTATCTCCATTCCATCTTCGAAATACCTCCGTTATGCCTTCGCTATGCCTCCGTTATGCCTCCGCTTCGTTAACGAAGGTAGATCGAGTTCACAACGGAGGATGATCGAGTTCACTACTGAGGATGAACGAAGGATGAACGAAGAACTAACGAAGGAATATATATAAGAGACGGTCAGCATACGAATCTGCACACCTCCCTTAACGTATTCTGCAATAACAGCACAACTTGAAACGATCGTATCATGGCATGAAACGACCGTATCATGACTTGAAACAATCATATCATGCCATGATACGACGATTTTCCCCACCATGATACATGAAAATATCAGACAAGACCAACAACCCATTTGCCATTTTTGTTACTTCCCATACGAGACAGGATACCGGCAGACTTTAGTGTTGCAATATGTTTTCTTACCATGCGTTCAGACATACCAAGAGCTTCAGCAGCCATTATAGCTGACGCACAGGTGTTTTCAGCAAGATAATCAAGCACCTTCCATGCCGAATCTGAAACGTCCGGGTATTTATCATGAACTTTATCGTGAACTTTATCATGAACTTTATCGTGAACGTCATTCAATTCTTCACCTTGATGATTCTTGAGGGTTTCAAGAATTTCAGACAGCATAAAGTCGATAAACACACCAGAATCGGCAGCTTGCGTACTTGCTGTTATTGCATCATAGTAGGCTTGCTGATTAGAAAACACCATATTCTCTACTGGCAAATGCTCAAACAACGGATGCAGCTTGCCCAGAATAAGCGATTGCCACAATCTTCCCATACGTCCATTGCCATCAGCAAAAGGATGTATAAACTCAAACTCGTAATGGAACACACATGAGCGTATAAGCAGGTGGTCGTTGCTTTGCCTTAACCAAGCAAACAAATCCTCCATAAGATATGGAACCCTGTCGGCAGGAGGTGCCATGTGCACAAGGCCTTGTTCTGAAAACACACCTACGCCACTATGCCTATATCTACCAGGATAATCAATGATTGCCTCCATCATCTGTGCATGAGCCTTGAGCAAGTCTTCTTCCTTAAAAGCATCAAGATATGGATACATCTCATATGTCTTGATGGCATTCTTCACCTCTTGTATTTCCTTAAGTGGCGCAACGATATTTTTGCCGTTGATTATGTCGCGCACCTCATCCTCCGTCAGCTTATTACCTTCTATAGCAAGCGAGCTGTGGATTGTACGTATTCTGTTAACCTTGCGTAGATGCAGAGCATCCTTCTGTTCAAGTCGTATGGCATAACGCTCTATCAGACCTGAAAATCTCAGCAATCTTATTGATTGCTTCTGCACTTATTGTAAACGGTGGCGTATACATAATCAATTAATATAAAATGCCTAATAACGCAAAAAGGTGCAACAATTATTTGTTGCACCTTTTTGTATGTTGGGATACTCGGACTCGAACCAAGAATGACAGGACCAGAATCTGTAGTGTTA
>OQVZ01000549.1_pt1 | contig 14403 bp, 9 predicted proteins | sample 1691571 | NCBI WGS metagenome assembly OQVZ01 (sample SAMN03418261, study PRJEB22391) | human gut metagenome | biome: human-gut; feature: organic feature; material: feces | host: Homo sapiens | place: Tanzania | collected 2013-01
TCGCTTGTCTGCTTCAAAAATCCCTCGATTGTGCTCGAGGGGCTGCCGGAACTGACGTCGATTGAACAGAATTATTCCCGGATGGCGTTAAGAGTTGTTGACCAGCTGGAGCGTCTGATTGCGGGGAAGCGGATTGCCGATCTGGAAATCAGTTATCGTTTCAATCCGGGCGGAACAACCGCTCCGCCGGCGCGGTGATTACTTCAGATTTTCCTTTATGCGGCTTGCGAGACGGAAGCGGAGCGGAGTTGTTCCCGTGTATTTTTTGAAAACGCGGAAAAAGAAGATTTCACTCTCGAATCCTGTTTTCCATACGATTTCCTTGATTGCCAGATCGGTTCTTGTAAGGAGATATTTTGCGCGGCTGATGCGGCGGAGGCTGATATACTGTTTCGGGGGGATGGCGTAGATTTTGCGGAAGCGTGCGGAAAATTCCGCCCTGCGGAGTCCGGCCAGTTTTTCCAGCTCGCTGATGCGGATTTCCCGGCCGAGATGTTCATCAATATATTCGAGAATGCGCGGGAAGTTTGCATTTGTTGCGAGCGTTTCCGGAGCGTTTTTCATACGCTCGATGAACGGGAGAATCAGTTTTGTCAGCTCGTGACGAACCTCTTCTGCTTCATAGATGCTTGAACTGCGGGTAATCAGGTCATAAAATTTTCGGAAGAGTGCAAAATCTTCCGCCGCATTGACGGGTATGGCTGCCGGGCGGATGAAACGGGAGAGCTTTTCCAGTTTTGAGGAGTGAAAATGAATCCAGCCGTGATCCGACGGTTCGATTCCCTCGAACCGGAATGGAATGACCGGGGGAATGATGTAGCGAAAGCCCGGAACGATCGGATAGACTTCCGCGGAATACAAAAGATTGAATTTTCCCCGTGTCGGGAAATACAGACGGAAATGGGCGTCTCCGGAAAACATTCGTCCGCCTTCCCATTCGATTCTGTTTTGTGTTGAACCTGTTGTTATGTAGTTCAGGTCAAGATTGCCGCAGAAATTGCTCCATTCATTTTTCATCTGCCCGTACAGATCCATGATAAAATCTCCAGAAAAAGACAATTTGTTTAGTTGTTTTTACAATAACGCCATTGACGAAACAATGCAAATGTGGTATAATAAATACAGGAAAAAAAATCAGGAAGAACAGGAAAAAACAAAAAAGAAAGGTATGCAATAAAATGAAAACACATTGGTTCAGCAAGTTTCACACATCCAGTATGAGCAAATCCATGGAGTTCACCCTTATAGAGCTCCTTGTGGTAATTGCGATTATAGCAATCCTTGCGGGCATGCTTTTGCCTGCACTGAATGCGGCGCGGTCGAAGGCGCATCAGATTTCGTGTCTGAACAACTGCAAGAGCATTGCGCTTGCCATGAACGGTTATGCGGATTCCAATGACGACTGGATTCCGCCGGCGGCAATTGACGCAAGCGATTATTCCACTTACTGGCCGTTCCGCCTGGAGCCGTATGGACTGGGCGTGAAAAAAAAGGTGGAAGACCAGAAAAAATATACCGCATCACAGCTTCGCTGTCCGGGAAATCCGGTTCATAATACAACCAGCAGCATCGGCGAATATGCGGTGAATGTGTGGGTCAGCGGAAACCCGAACGGAGGTCAGATGATTCACCGCAGGCTGGTTTTCAAGTCTCCATCACGCACAATTTTTGCAGGAGATTCCGACAGCTGCGCTTCAATTATTTATATCGGGCAGTCCAGATTCCGTCATGGAGCACCGGATGACGGGAGCGGGGACAGAACCTCTTTGACGCCGGTTCCGTATCCGACCGGGCTGGCGAACTACGCTTTTATCGACGGACATGCGACGGGGATGAGACTGAAGGATTTCATGCAGTGGGGGCCGCTCAATGCCGGTTATGATCCGCTGCGCGGAACGTGTCCGGGGCTTGGAAACGTTGATTTTGAAAAACTTCCCGGTTTCAAAATGATAAACTGGCAATAAAAAAAAGGAAAAAAAATGAGCACAAAGCGACATCTTTGGCGGATTTTGTCCGCCGCACTGCTGGTTCCGTTTTTTGCGGAAGCTATCGACGAGGACACTCTTACGCGGGATTATGCGTTTGAGAATCCCGGGAACACATGGAACGTGAAACATGCGAAAGTCGACCGTATTGAAGCGTTTGAGGGCCTGGCGGATACGTTTTTTTACTTGAACGGAACGTATCCGGAACGTCTGGAACAGAAACAAATCAAGGTAAAACCGGAAACATGGTATGTGGTGAATTATGTTTACCGCACGGAACGGATGCTCTGGTTTTCCGGCGAGGTTAAGGCTTCCGCGGACGGAAAGGTGCTTGGACGTGGATCCGCGTATGATGCGCCGGCGTGGCGGCGGGGTAAATTCTTTTTCTATTCGGGGAAATACGATTCTGCAGATCTCTGTCTGAATATACACACGGAGAGGGCCGCGTGGCAGATCGGCCGGGTAGTGATCCGTCCGATGACCCGTGCGGAGTATGAAAACTGCGGCATGATGAGCGATTCCGGTTTTGAGCAGGTTCCGGACGGCGTCATGCGTTCTCCGGATCTGCACTGGAGTGTAAAAGTCGTTTCGGAAAATCCGTTTTCCGGAAAGAAGTGCGCCCGTTTCGATTTTCCGGAAAACGCAAAAGGCATGGTTTATTTTTCCGCCGGACAGTTTTTCATGCGTCCGGGTGACATCCTTTCCGGTTCGATAAAAGTGAGGGCGCAGCGTCCAGTGAAGATTCATATTACGATGCTGAATTTTGCGGGAGAAACCCGTGTGCCGGCCAGAACCGTTACGGCGGACGTCGGCACGGGCTGGAGCGAAGTCCCGTTCGAGTTCCGTCCGGTGCCGGTGAAAAATGAAACGGGCGGCAGCGGCTCCTGTTTTCTCTTCTTCCACTTTACGCCGAAAGACGCGCCGAATACAGTCTGGTTTGATGATCTGGAGTTTTCCGTTCAGAGAGCGGAAAACAAACCGGCGAAGAGCGGAAAGGTGATTGCGGTCAACCCTTCCTTTGAAGTCGGTCTGGACGGTTGGGAAACTCAATTCGACGAAACGGTTGAAGAGTATGGAAATGTGCGCAACCGCATGAGTGTTGATACGGACGCCGTGGTCGGACGCTATTCGCTGAAGGTCGTTAAGCCGCTGACTCCGCCGGAAAAGCGGAAATTTACAAAGACCCTGATCAGGGCGCTTCCTTTTCACCTGCCTCTGAACAGGGATTTCACGATCTCTTTCTGGGCAAAGTCGAACCGTCCGACGACTCTTTCCGTGGGGCTTCCTTATACGGGTATTGGCAATTTCACGCTTTCATCTGAATGGAAGCGTTATACCGCTTCATTCAAAGCCATGCGGGGATTGCATACGGCAGGGACTGAAACGGAGCTCCGGATACTTTCCGCAAACGACGGTGCGACGGTTTGGCTTGACGGCGTTCAGATTGAACCGGGGAAAAACGCAACGGCATTCCAGCCTGATGCAGCTTATGAAGCGGGAACCGTTATTCCGGACCGGACATTCAAACTTGTGAAATTCGGCGAGACATTTCCTCTGCGTGTTTATGCGGCATCCTACACCGATGCGCCGAAGGGGAAAACGGTACGAGTCACCGTTTCCGACTTTTTCAACAGAACTGTTTTTCAGAAAGACTTCCCGTTCTCCGTGAACGGGAAGGATACGCAGACGTTTGATTTCAATTTAAAGGGAGAGAAGCCGGGAGACTTTCACGCGCGTGCCGAAATTCTGGATGCGGACGGAAAAGTCCTTGCAGGCGGAGATTCCGCTTTTGCGGTTCTGAAGGCTCCTCTGGAAATTCCGCTTGAAAAATCATTGATCGGTATGAATGAAGATTTTGCGACATACCGTTCGGGGGTTCCGGCATATCTTATGCAGGGAAACAATAATTTTACGGACAGTCTTGCCGCGCTTCGGCTGATGGGTGTGCGGCATATCCGCACCTGGGCTCCAGGCAACTGGGCGTCTCAGGAACCGGAAAAAGGGAAATACCGCTTTCTCTGGAAGGATTATCTGACGCAGCTTAAAAAGAACGGATTTGGTACGCATGTTGTTTTTCTGAACGGTCCGAAACCTGTATGGAGTCAGAGCAAAACGGGTTATCTGAACCCGGAACGCCGCCCGATCAAGTTTATTCCGCGTCTTGACGATACGCTGCGTTTTGCGGAAGCGTATGCGAAACATTACCGCGGACTTGTCGACTCTTTCGGCTGGATGAATGAGACAGAGGATTTCCCTCCGGAGAATTATGTTGAATTCGCAAAACATCTGCATCCGCTGTTCCGCAAATTTATGCCGGGAACGAAATTTTCGGGAGCGAGCTACCCGATGCATTGTCTGCCGCTTCCTGGACCGGACAACAGCTGGATTGCGGATGTGATCCGTGCCGGTTTTGCTTCCTGCACCGATGTGATGATTATTCACCGTTATGACAGCGGACAAGCGCATTCGATTGCGTATCTCAACAAGATGCCGTTTGAAAATCTGCCTGTCGACAAATGGGGGCCGATTCCGGATATGCTGGAACTTCAGATAAAAAAATTCCGCAAGGAGCAGGGTGTTCATGAAATCTGGGATGATGAAAGCGGATTTATGTTCAACCGCTCTTCTTCGTGGGGACGCAGCAGCGCCTATGAAAGCGATCTGTTCGGATGGTATACAAACCGGGTCGCAACAGCCCGCATGGTGCGTTTCTGGATTGCAAAAGCCGGAGCCGGAGTATCCAGACAGTACAATTTTACGTTTTTGGGACAGCTTTTCGGCGGACCGGGGCAGCTGATGCACTTTGACTCGGATTTGACGCCTTTGCCTTCCGTCCCGGCGATGTCGCAGCTTGCACGGGTGCTTGACGGTTCGATGTTTCATTCCAAATTCAAACTCGGGCGTGATACACTGGTCTATCTTTTCAAGATGTTCAACGGGAAAACTGCGGCGGTTTACTGGAACTGGAATCTTGAGAACGCGCAGGACGGAACTTTCACTATTCCCGAAACGGCCCGCGTGCTTGCAGCGTATGACATTATGGGAGGCGAACTCCCGCTTGGGAAAAACGTTTTTCCGCTTCAGGATTGCCCGGTCTATCTGATTTCGGAGCAGTCGCCTGAAGAGTTTGCCGCCCAGCTCCGGAAAGCGAAAGCGGTTGCCATTCCATTTACCCCGTTTATTCCGCTTGGCAATGCGGACGGGCATTGTGCTTTGATCGCCTCTGTTCAGAGCAACAGCGATCAGGTCTTGAATGCTGTCCGCCTGAATGTCCGCTCCGAAGGCGCGGCTGCACTTGTGGCGGAAAAAACAGTTTCCGTTCCGGGAATGAACCTGCAGAAGACCATATTCCCGCTCGCGGAAACGGGGAAAGGAAATGCTGCGCTGTCTCTCTGTGCGCAATATGGCGGACGCATCTACTCCGCTGTTCATCAGGAGAATATCGCTGTTCTGAACCGGGCGGAATCGCCGGTTATTTTGCTGAAAAAGGATGGCGTGGAGGCGGATCTTTCCGGATACTGGACTCCGGATTCACTGAATTTTAATCTGAAAGTCAAGGATTCCACACCGCATGCCGCTTCGGCAGAAGAGTTCATTTGGGATGGAGATTCTGTGGAATTCTATTTGGATTTTGCCCCGGAAGATGTCAATATGGGGAATCCCCGTTATCATCGCCGGGCAATACGCATCAACATTGTCCGGGGAAATCCTGTCAGAATGGAATATTTTGTTGACGGAGCCAAGACGGATGCCGCATCTTTTCCGGATTTTGATCCCGGAAAGGTGAAAGCCGTCTGTACCGGCAACAAGGACGGCTATGAGATCGCTCTGACCATTCCCGTGAAGTGTACTCTTGCGGAAAATATGGCTTTGGGATTCAATTTGAACGTGTTGGACGCGTTCCCGTCAAAAAATCCGAAGAAGTATGAAGTTCGGAGTCTTTCCATGCAGCAGAAGGCCTGTTGGAACGATATCCGGAACTTTGGAAAACTGATTTTAAAATAAGAGAAATAAACGCCATGAGTAATGCAATTTACGAACTCCGCTGCGAGCACCTGGCGGCTCCGCTCGGAATTGATGCGCCGTATCCGCGTTTTTCCTGGAAGGTGAAGACGGTTCCGCTGGCGTGCCGCATCCAGTGCGGAGAGTGGGATTCCGGAGAATTCGCTCCGGGAAATATGCCCGTTGCCTATGCCGGAACTCCTTTGCTTCCGCAGAAAAAATACTCATGGCGTGTTGCCGTCCGCACGGAAAAAGGCTGGGAGCGGAGCGAAGAGGCGCAGTTTGAGACGGGGTTTTTCTCCGTTGCCGGATGGAACGCCGGATGGGTTGCATACGACTGGCCGCATATTCCGCCGGAGCGGCGGACTCTGAATTATCTTCGCTGCGAGTTCTCCATTCCTGAAAAGCCGATTGCGCGTGCCCGGCTCTATGTCGCTTCAACGAACGGTTTTTCGGGAAACGACACGCTCCGCATGAATCTGTATCATTCGCGGCTGAACGGTCAGAAAGTTGGAGATGATTTCATGAATCCCGGACAGATTGCTCCGGGACGCGCCCTTTACCGCACGTGGGATATTCTGCCGATGCTCCGGAAAGGAGAAAATGCGTTCGGAGTTGCGTTTGCTTCAAACAGAATTTCATTTGAAATTTTTCTGGAGTTCGCGGACGGTTCCAGCCAGCGGGTACTTTCCGGTCCAGGATGTCTCCTTTTGAAAAACGGCGGTCCGCTAAGCCGTCTCTGGCGTCCGGAAATCTACGAATTCGGAGGAAAAGGGGAAATCTATGATGCCCGAGCGGAGCTTCGCGGCTGGGATTCTCCCGGTTTTCATGCGGAAAACTGGAGGGAGATCCAGTATAACGGGTATGCTCCGGAGAAGCTTTCGGCGCAGATGCAGTCCGTGAAGGTCTTTGAAGAACTTTCCCCTGTGGAGTTCCGGAGAACGGCGGACGGTACGGCCGTTGCGGATTTCGGGCGGAATTTGAATGGACATGAGCGCATCCGTTTCCGCGGGGGAAAACGCGGCGATGCTGTGCGGATCCGCTTTGCAGAACGGCTTTTTCCGGATGGAACGCCGGATTTTTCCACAACTCTTTCCGCGCAGGGAATGCTGAGCGTTCATGAGGATCTCTACATCAAGCGCGGGAGCGGGGATGAATGGTATGAACCGGAATTTGCCAACCACGGATTCCGCTATATGGAAATCGCGAATGCTCCGGAGCCGTTCAGAGCGGGCGATGTGAACGGAATGAGTTTTCCGCCAGATGAAACAGATGCATGAGCAGAGGATCGGATGTTTTGAAATCCAACGTTTTCCCGACCTCTGGAGCTTTTTATGGAAAAATGGATGCGCGACATGGCGGACAGCCAGTTCCCGGATGGTTCGATCCCTTATATCGTTCCCGCTCCGGATGTCCTCTGCGCTCCTGATATTCCGTGGATAACCGGGTTTCTGCAGGTCGCTTTCGACACTTGGAGGGCGAACGGCGATCCGGCGCTTTTGCAGACGGTATTTCCCGCTTTTTCGCGCTGGTGCGGTTTTCTGGAACGCGCTGCCGGACCGGACGGGCTTTCGCGCGGACATATTCTTTACAATGATCATACCGGTTTGCAGAGCACATCGCCGGAGTTTCTGGAAAATATCTTTGCGCTGCGTTCGTTCCAGCTGCAGCGGGAGTTCGCGGAGATTCTCGGAGAGAAGGAGGAGACGCGGCGCATGGAGACTGCCTGCGAAAGAAAGAACGCCGCGCTTCAAAAACTCAAACGTCCGGACGGTTTTTACGGAAACGGAAGCATTGCCGAAACGGTTCTTGCTCTTGCATACGGTGTTTCGGATTCGGCGGAGATGCGGGATTTTGTTCTGAATCATTTGAATGAACGGGAGTGTGTGCCGACCGGCTATCTGGCGACACGTCCGCTGATGGAACTGCTGACGGCGTGGAATGCGCATGAAACCGCATGGAAGCTGATCCGCAGTCCGCGTCCGCGGACTTGGCGGAATTGGGTGGAGAACGGGTTGACGACGGCTCCGGAATGGTGGGATTTTTCGCGGGGGACGCTGAATCATGCCGCGCTTGCGGGGCCGATGGCGTCATGGCTGATCCGCGGGCTCGGCGGACTCGAAACGTTGGAACCGGGCGGAAGAAAATTCCGTCTTGCCCCGTTTGTTCCGGATGAGGTTGCAGATTTGTCGATCGCGCTTTCAACTCCGCGCGGAGTTCTCCGCTGGGGATGGCGGACTGCATGCGGCAAACGCGTTTTTGATTTATCCGTTCCTTACGGATGCACAGTCGAATGGAGAGGCAGAGAGCTCAAGGAGGGCGCGTATTCGATGGAGCAGATATAAAAAAACTGCCGATATAAATCCGAAAACTCATACCGGCAGAAAAAAAGGGTCAATTTCCATTGGCGGGTGATTCATCATCACCTGTCATGTCCATTAATATACTCGGCTTTTGTGTTTTTTCAAGCGATATATGAAGAAAAATTGCAAAAAAATGAATTTTATCAACGGTTTGAGCGCAAAGATCTCTCTTGATTTCTTTGGGATAGGTGTATTGCGCATGCCGGCTGGTGGTTGCGGAAGATTAATCTCCAGATGTTTTCCGCTTCGCCCGCCGCGGTTCCCGAATGGATTCAGAGGCGGGGACGACGGGTATCCGGAGTTCGGTCGCGAACTGTCCGGGATCATCCGTGATGCCATAGTCGATGTAGGTGATCTCCTTTGAAAAGCCCGCAATCTGCAGTTTGTGTTTGCGGATATATTCGAGCAGACGCCGGCAGTGACGGGCTGATTCGTTGTGATACCCTCGGAAACGGATAACGGCGCAGCGCTCCGCGGGGATCTCTTCCGTTTCACCTGCATAGCGGTCTTCTTCATCCAGAATGAGAAAGACGGAGTCGTAGCGTTCCACTTCGCCGGATTCGAGATGCTCCGCGCTGATGCCGAGTCCGACTTTTCCGAGAAAGATGACGGGTTCCCGCTGGGCTTTCTCAAGCCGGAGCACGGGGGATTCCATGTCGAGAAAATTCTGAATGGAGAGCGAATCGTGCTCGCGGGCGATGCGGCAGGGGGGAAAATCCTGAATGCGGACGACGTCGAATTCGGCATTCCGCGCATCATGAAGCTGGCAGCCATGCTCATGAAACAGAAGGAGGCCGTCGCGCAGAAGTTCCTCCAATTTCTGCGCGACGGCCTCCTTCTGTTTCATGAGCATGGCTTCGGCTTTGGCAACGTCGCGGTTCTGGAGGAACGCGGCAATTTCATCGAGCGGCATGTCAAGCACGCGGAGATAGCGGATGACATTGAGGGCGTTGAACTGGCGGACGCTGTAGTAGCGGTATCCGGTGGTCGGGTCGATGCGTTCCGGTTTCAGCAGCCCGATCGCTTCGTAATGCCGCAGGGAACTTACGCTCAGATGAAAGAGCTTTGCAATGTCGCCGATCTGGAAAAGTTCGGATTTATTCATAAAGGGCTTTCCTCCGCCGTTTTTCGAGAATGATGAATGCGACAACGCAGATTACAACCGAGAGGAGCGAGCCCGCCGGAGCGGCGAGTCCCATCGGGAACAGCGTATCCGCATAGAGTTTCGAGGCGAGCCACGAACCGGGGAGGCGGACGAAGATGATTGAGATGCTGTTGTGCAGAAACGAGATTCCCGAATGTTCGCACGCGCAGAAGTAGCCGCTGAAGCAGAAGTGGATCCCTGCAATGAGCGCATCGGTGACATATCCGCGAAGATACTGGCTGCCGAGCCGGATCACTTCGGGATTGTTTTCAAAGAGTCCCACGATTCCGGGCGCGTAAAGTTCCGAAACGAGAATGGTCAGAACTCCGAATCCGCTGGAAATCAGAATTGCGTAGAGCAGAGTTTTCTGCGCCCGGTCATAGCGTTTTGCGCCGATGTTCTGCGCCGCGAGCGCCGAGACCGCCGAGATCATGGAGGAGGGGACGAGGAACAGCATGCAGATGATCTTTTCCACAATTCCCACCGCCGCGGCGTCGTTGAGTCCGCGCATGTTTGCGATGATCGTTATGACGATAAAGGCGATCTGGATAAAGCCGTCCTGAAGCGAAATCGGGACTCCGACGCGCAGGATCGGAGCAATGACGTCCCATTTGAATTTGAAGTCGGAGAGAGCGGGGCGGATGCCTGACTTCCCCGCCGCAATCGCCGCCAGGGCAATGCCCGCGCTGACTGCCTGTGAAAGCGTCGTTCCGAGCGCCGCTCCCGCCGCGCCCATGCCCATGGCGCCGATGAAGAGATAATCGAGCGCAATGTTTATGACGCATGCAATGGCGACGAAATACATCGGGCTCTTGCTGTCGCCGAGTCCACGGTAGATGGAACTGATGACGTTGTATGCCGTAATGAACGGGATTCCCGCGAAGCAGATGACGAGATACTGAACCGTTCCGCGAACTGCCTCCTGCGGAGTGGCGAGCAGGGTGGTGAGCGGTTTCACGAGCAGAATCAGAACTGCAGCGAATATGACGGACCCCGCGAGAAAGAGCGAAGCCGTGTTTCCCGCCGCGCCCGCCGCCTTGTCGTGCCGTCCTTCTCCGACCGCGCGTCCGATGGCAACGGTTGAGCCCATGGCGAGCCCCACGATCATGACGGTGATCATGTGCATGATCTGCGAGCCGATCGCGACCGCCGTAATGCTTGCCGTTCCGTCGAACTGCCCGACGATGAACAGGTCCGCCATTCCGTAGAGGGTCTGGAGAAAGTACGAGAGCAGGAACGGAAGCGAAAACAGCACGGTGTTTTTGAATACGCTTCCCGTCGTCAGATTCTTTTCCATAAAACATCCTTTCGTGTATGGGGTAATATAATACTCTACAATCGTTGCAGAGCAAGTGTTGTTTGAAATTTTCATGAAGAAAACTTAATTTTCCATTTTGTGGAAATCCGGAAATCCAGCGGTATAGTATCGCATAGAACAATGGGGGGATAACATGAAACTGCTGAAACCATACGGAATTCTCTGGATTCTCGCCGCCTTTTACATTCTGGCTTACCTGACGCCGCTGGCCTGCCGCCCGATGCTGCGTCCGGATGAGTACCGCTATGCGGAAATCCCGCGCGAAATGCTCGAAACCGGCGACTGGGTTACGCCGAAGATGCTCGGAGTTCGCTACTTCGAGAAGCCCGCGCCGGGATATCAGCTGACCGCCGTCTCGTTTTCCCTGTTCGGGGAGAATGCGTTTGCCCTGCGTCTGCCGTCCGCCCTGGCATCGCTGCTGACCGCCGTGTTGATTTTTCTGCTCGCCCGGACGTTTTCCCGGGATCGGGCGTTTGCGTTTCTGAGCGCGGGAATCTTTCTGACCTTCGGACTCGTCTTCGGCGTCGGGACGTTTGCGGTTCTGGATATGCAGCTGACCGTCGAACATCAGGAACGGCACAAGAACAATTGCGGCACGGAACGCATTTGCCGCAGGTCTGCGCATGGCACAGCCGCAAAAAACTTTGGAAGGAGGTCGTGTTTCTGGTTTGCGCGGGCGTGTTCGCCGGCGTTGCATTCCTGATAAAGGGCGGACTCGGCGTTGTGATTCCCGCAATTGTTCTTGTGCCGTTCCTGATGTTCCGCCGCGAATGGAAACGCATCTTCATCTATGGCGTGACCACGCTTGGCGCCGCCGCTTTGGTTGCGCTCCCGTGGAGTCTTGCGATCCATGAGGCGGAGCCGGATTTCTGGCGTTACTTCCTGGAGGAGGAACACTGGAAACGCTTTACCTCGGCGACTTACGACCGCAAGCCTCAGCCGTTCTGGTATTTCATTCCCGTTCTGTTCGGCGGAATGCTTCCCGCGGGACTCCTCTGGTTTGCCGGGTGGACCGGCTGGAAGAAACGCTTCTCCGTTTCCGCTCCTCTGCTGGAGAAGACGCGGATTGCGCTGCGCTCGCTTCTGATCGAATCTCCGGCGCTTTCGTTCCTGTTCTGCTGGTTTGTGATTCCGTTCGTCTTTTTCTCCGCTTCGAGCTGCAAACTCGGGACGTACATTCTTCCGTGCTTTCCTCCGCTTGCGATGCTGACGGCGGACGGGGTCTGCGCCGCATTCCGCACGAACCGGGCTTCCGCGCAGAAATGGCTGAACGGCATGCTTCGCTGCTTCGGCGGAGCGATCCTTGCGCTCTCCGCATTGGCTCTGAGCGGGCTTGTCATTATGAAGCTGACCGACTTTCTCATTTTCGGCGGGAGCTTCTGGCTGCAGGTCACGACGGCGCTTCTGCTCTTCGCATGGGGCTGTCTGGTGTGGCGCAGCGCAAAAGAGAAACACAATCTGCGGAAGATGGCTCTCTTCCTTTTCGGAATAACGCCAGCCGTGATAACGGCGCTTGCCTCGCTCACTCCCGAGCAGTTCGGGAACAGGGCGACGGGGGACGCGATCCGGATGTGTCTGAAGGATATGCCGGTCAACGCGGATGATCTTGTGCTTGTCGACCGCAACACCGCGACTGCTGCGGGGTGGGTCCTGAAGAGCTCCGACCTGATTGTCATCGGCAAACCCGGCGAAATGCAGTACGGTTTCCTGAACTATCCGGAATACGCTTCCCGCTGGTATCAGGAAACCGATCTGGAACACCTGATCCGCACGACGCCTGCCGGGAAGCGCGTCTGGATCATGATTGAGCGCGGAGATCCGAAGCCGCTTCCCTCCGCGATTCCGGATGCGGAGATTCACCATGCCGATGGCGTGACAGCCGCCCGTTTCTGACAGTCACGGCACAGGCGTTTTGCTTGCCCGGGGTCTGCTGATTCTTGCCCCATGCCGCTGCGCATGCACCCGGCGATAGCGTTCGGCGATCCGTTCTTTGTTGTCCCCGTCCGCGGAACTGCCGGAGAAATACTCGGACTGAAAAATATTTCCGGGGCTTGAAAAAAACGGAAATCCCTCTATATTTAAAATGTAATTTTAAATTTGAGGGATTTTATGTATATTCAACGGAATCTGAAGAACGCATTTCTGGAGGCGAACGATTTTTATCCCGCTTTGCTGGTGACCGGATCCCGGCAAGTCGGGAAGACAACGTTTCTGCGTAACATTGCAGAAACGGAACGGCGGTTTGTTTCGCTTGATCCGCCGGATATCCGGATGCAGGCGAAGGAAGACCCACGGCTGTTTCTCGCCAACAATCCGCCTCCGGTGATTATTGATGAAATTCAGTATGCTCCGGAACTTCTTCCGTACATCAAACAGCAGATCGACGAAGCGCGGATTTCCGATCCGGAGCACGCGCACGGCTTGTTCTGGCTGACCGGTTCCCAGCAGTTTGAAATGATGAAAAATGTCAGTGAGTCTCTTGCGGGGAGAATCGGAATTTTTTCTCTTTACGGCTTTTCCCATGCGGAGCTTGCAGGGAGAGACAGCGGAGCCTTCCTTCCGGACCGGTCATTTGAAACTCCGGAGCCGGCGGTTTCCCCTCTGAAAGTTTTTACGGAGATCTGGCGCGGTTCGTTTCCCGGGCTTGTGACGGCTTCCGCACCGGAAAAATTCTGGCAGTCCTTCTACCAATCCTATCTGCAAACCTATCTTTCCCGTGATGTGCGCGACCTGACGCAGGTTGCAGATGAACACCGGTTCTACATGTTTCTTCGGGCTGTTGCCGCACGGAGCGGACAGCTTCTGAACTGTTCGAGTCTTTCCCGCGAAGCGGAGGTTTCTCAGCCGACCGTGAAAAGCTGGTTTTCCATTCTTGAAACATCCGGATTGGTGAAGCTGCTGTATCCTTTCGGACGCAATCGTATGAAGCAGATGATTTCCACGCCGAAAGTCTATATGCTGGATACCGGACTTATCGCTTTTCTTTCCGGCTGGAGTTCTCCGGAAACGCTGATGAACGGAGCTGTTGCCGGACATATCTTTGAATCCTGGTGCTTTGCCGAAATCCTGAAAAGCTATACGAATGCGGGCGAAGCTCCGGATTTCTTCTATTACCGTGATCGTGAGGACAATGAAATTGACTTGATCATCCAGCGGAACGGAACGCTTTATCCCGTGGAATTTAAAAAAGCAGCGACGCTGAAAAAGGATGACGTCAAGGCGTTTGCGAAACTCTCTTCTTTTGGTCAGCCTGTCGGAATGGGGGCTCTCATCAGTCTGTTTCCGGAAATTCAGTTTCTCCGCGATAATGTGCGCACAATTCCCGCATGGAGGCTCTGATGGATGAATTTGAAGAACTGAGAATGCGCGACCCCGCCGCGTACCGGCGGCTGATGGATTCGCTGCCCGATGTGCGCGACGGGCTGAACCGTCAGCAGCGGAACCTGCTCGTTACGATGAAACGGCTCGGACTTACATCGGATGCGCGGATGAAAAGCACTGCGTATGTGACACTCAATACCCCTTCGGTGGAGGAACGGTATCACCAGCCGGTGATACGCACGCATCTGCGCGAAGTCCGTTTCACCGATG
>OQVZ01000552.1_pt1 | contig 14334 bp, 9 predicted proteins | sample 1691571 | NCBI WGS metagenome assembly OQVZ01 (sample SAMN03418261, study PRJEB22391) | human gut metagenome | biome: human-gut; feature: organic feature; material: feces | host: Homo sapiens | place: Tanzania | collected 2013-01
TCGTGATATAAATATATGTTGCGTGTCTTGAAATGATCGTATCATGGCTTGAAATAATCGTATCATAGTTTGAAATAATCGTAGCTCCTTTATATTTCTGAGTGTTTGGTCTATTAGTAACTGATACCGTATTCCTTACAGCTCCAACCTATATAATGTAGTACTAACCAATGAAATACAGTACCAACTAATATAATAATGTGCAAACCGCATTTCGACAACCACATTGTCAGAATCTTACTGTACATCGGTTTCTCAAAAAGCGGATGGTAATCTCCCATTACCTTCTATCTATATCTCCCATTACCTATTATATATATCCTATTACCCACGAGCGTCACTTACAGCTTACTTATAATTTTGCACCCAAAATAATAACAAATTGTGAAAGAACAACATAAATTACCAGACAAAATGGTATTCAGATACTCACTTTTAGGTATATTTATCATTTTCTTTATTTTTTTTGTATCAGCTATATGATTTTTTGTAACTTTGCAAGCGTAACTTTAATAACACAACAGAGTGCTTTCACATTTTCGATTATCATTACTCTTAATATTTTGGGGAATTACGATTGGCGTAAAAGCCAGCGTAGAGGATTCGTTATGCCTCGGTGTAACAGACAGAAGACTGACATCTGAGATGATGGAGCGCGTCAGCGCACGTGATCTCTGGACAGCCATACGCACGCTCGATGCCTCCACTTATGATAATCCAGAGATACTTATAGACGGTGTACGAATGCCAAAGACAGCCCTAATAGGCATCACTGTCGGCGAAGTAGCAGAGGTAAGGATTATCAGAGACGCGGCGAAATTGGCGCAATTAGGAATCCACGGCGGAAAAGGAGCAGTGGAAATAGTCACAAAGAAGTATGCCAAAGGTCCACTAAGTCTTGGTTACAAGGCAGACATACAGGCAGGAAAACCTGCCGATGGCAGCAAGGGCACCATGAAGTGGGCAGAACATTGGCTCACTGCCGATGGGGGAGATGATAATGTAGGTTATCGTTTTACTGCCATCTATGACCCAGGAACGGATACGAAAACTAAGGGAACAGACCGCATTCAAATGCGTTCATATATAGGCTATAGGCGTAATGCGCTTGCCATAAGCAATGACTTGCAGTATGGTAATTATGGCATTCACGAGACATTCAATGATGATGACACCGACAAGACCCGCTTTTCCACGCTTACTGATCGTATAAGGGCGACGTTAAGCCTCATGCCGGGACTGGAAATGGTGGGCTATTTCTCTTTCCTGCGTCAGGAAGTGAGGCGCGATGTGTTCCTTTCACCATATTCACCTGTGTTCAAGGACGAAGATAACCTGCGCAACAAAGGCACTTATGACATAATGCGCGAGACGACGATGACCTACGACGGCGGACTGAAGCTCGCTTATCAGAAGGCAATGACTGGCGGACACTCTCTCATTGCCTCTGCAGGAGTAAGCCTTTACAGTGGAGAAAGGGGAGGAGAATCATACGCAGGACGAGGAATACTGAATGACATACTCAACTATGTATCATTTACCCAGACCTATGACACGCTGCGTAAACCTACGGCAGTGAGGGACTTCGAGCGCACATTGCTGTGCATGGCAAACGTGGGCTACGACTATCAGGGACGCTACAGCGCCACGATGAACGTGACAATGAACCGCTCTTCCCTCCTTTCACCAAAGCATCGCAACGAGGTATATTGGGCTGCCGACCTGGGATGGAACATCAGCAGGGAGGCATGGATGGCTGAAAGCGGGATAGATTGCCTCAGACTTTCTCTCGGTTTGGGAAGAAGTGCCACGGTGCCTTACAGTTACAAGGCTTTTACTCCGATGTATTCCAACATCACCAACGAGACATACATATATAATTACTATCAGACGGGGGCACAACTGCAGGGCTATTACAATGAGAACATCCGTCCTGACGAGGTGACACGTGGACTATTGTCGCTCGACTTTGAGACGAAAGGATGGCATCTGAATGCCTCCGGCATGCGTGCAGAGTCCATGAATATGGTCTATGGCGATGTAGGCAAGACGCTGAAGGGTAAGGACTGGACGGCAATCGCAACGCTTTCTGCCGCTTATGACGATGTAAGGGATATGCTTGCAGGCATGGCCATCTACGGACAATGGCGACGCTGGACTGCCTCTGCATCCTTCTTCACCGATAATTGGGAGACCAACAGGCTGCAGAGCATTCAGATAGGCTACATGCTTCCATCGCTCTGGAGATTCATCAAGGGCGGTATGGTGCGCCTCAGCGGTGAGGAAAACTGCCACAGGGCTTGCCTTACAGTGGAAACTAAATTCTAAAAGGGAAAACGAAATCCATTCGACAATGAGAACAAGAATAATATATATAATGATGATAGCTTGCACAATGCTGCAGAGCTGCGATGATTTCTTCGACAAGACTGGCGACGACAGCGATGTCACTGCGGGGAAATTCTTCAAGGATGAGACAGCTTTCATGCAGGCATTGACCGGCATCTACATGCAGATGCGTGCTCCTGAGCTTTACGGCAACACCCTTTCGCTCGGCATGCTGGAGTTCGCCTCACAGACATTGGAGCCTTATGACGAAGAGACCACGGCGGCATCACAGCTCGATTTCGATGCGCCAGTATTGCGTCAGCGTATGGACACCATGCGGATTTGCGCCGACAGAGTCATCGAATCCTGCGACAGGATAATAGACGAAGCAGAGCATACCAAGGTGGTATTCTTCACTTCAGGACTCAAGGAGATAGTTCTGGGCGAGTGTTATGCCATCAAAGCCGCCATGACATTCGACCTCCACCGCCTTCTGGACCTTCCGATGGACGGAGTGGAGGAATGGCTTGACAAGGCAGACAGACTGCTTTCTGCCAATGACCCCATAATGAATGCCACAAATCCTTCATCGGTAAAAGTGGGAGAAATAGACCGAAGGCTGCGCACTTTCCAGCTCAATGCCTATGCAGTAAAGGCGTTGAAAGCCAGAGTGGCGCTATGGAAAGGCGACTATCAGAAGGCATTGGACAATGCAGACTCAGTGATGCTGCATACAGATCCGGCACGGGTGGCGACGCGATACCAGCTCTTTTACTTCGTCACACCGGGCAAGTATGGTTCTGATTACTGCTTCTCCCGTGAGAATATCTTTGCTTTGTCATCATTGCCGACAGGTTTCACCCGTCTGAGCGCAACGCTTTTCGACCAGAAGAAAGTCAGATGTCGTACTGACATCAACCGCATTTACGCCCAGCAGACCGACATCCGCCGCAGGGCATGGTTCCGCGAGCAGGAAGACGGCACACAGATAATGTCAAACAAATACGGACCGAACACCCTGCTTACAGGCTATGTGAGTACAGAAAGCGGCGGAAGCACCGACCTTCCGGCTGCAATCCCTTACATCAGACTGGGCGAAGTGCAGCTCATAGCGGCAGAAGCTTTGTGGCGACTGGACTGCAAACAGGAGGCACGCCAACGCCTTATAGCGATGCAATCAAACAAGGATGTGACCTACGCAGCCGACGCATCGGAGGATGCTGACCTTCTTCCGATGATATATGATGAATACCGTCGTGACCTCTTTGGCGACGGACAGTTGTACTATCTCAATAAACGTATCAGTCGATGAAAACGAGAATATTGATCATACTGACGCTGATGGCGGCAGACTCCGTGGTGTTTGCGCAAAGCAAAACACAGAAGACAGCCAAGAAAAAGACCGCTATGGCAAAGAATGACAGCACCGTACAGAAGAATGACATACTGCTGTTTGGCGAGATAGGCGAGACTGTCGTCACGGGATATTACTCCAAGACGAAGAACAGCTTCACTGGAACAGCGGTGCAGGTGTCCGGCAAGGAAATGATGAAGGTCAACAGCACCAATCTGCTTGAGGGCCTGAAGGTGTTCGACCCCTCGTTTCAGGTGGTGGATACCCGTGGCATTTACGGTTCTGACCCTAACCATATACCTGACCAGATAGAGATAAGAGGACAGAATACAATGCCGGACATCTCGCAGAGCAACCTGCAGACAGTGACAACTTTACCCGTGTTCATAATCGATGGCTTTGAGGTAAACGTGCAGAAAGTATATGACCTCGACATCAATCGCGTGAAGAGCATCACTATACTGAAGGACGCTGCCGCAGCAGCGATATACGGTTCGCGTGCCGCAAACGGTGTAGTGGTCATCGAAACCATCACCCCGATGGCAGGGAAACTGCAGATAAGCTATACAATGAACGGCAAGTTTGAGATTCCGGACCTTTCGTCCTACAATCTGATGAATGCGGCAGAGGTGCTGGAATTTCAGAAGAAAGCCGGCGTATTTGATGCATATCGTGAGGGGGAAGACGCAGGACTGAATGCCAATTCCTATAATGTGGCACGCCGTGCCGTGCTCAGTGGCGTTGATACCTATTGGCTTTCAAAGCCTTTGCAGATGGGTTTCCAGCACAAGCATTCCCTCATCATCGAGGCTTCACCAAAGACATCACTGCCTGGCGGAACGAAAGTTCGCTTCGCGGCAAACCTGAGTTACAGCAATCTCAACGGCGCAATGAAGGGCAGCGGACGAGACACTTACGAGGCTGGCACAAAGTTGATTATATCCAATAGCCGCATCCGTGTGACCAACGACCTGCAGTTTTCCATGGTGTATAGCAAAGAATCGCCTTACGGAAGATTCTCTTCCTACACCTCGGCACTGCCTTATTATCAGGAGAAAGATGCTGACGGCAACTACTACCGCATGCTTTCCCTGTCAAACTTAGCGCCTGAAGGCATCGCTCTCGGAGTGCTGGCATCCATGCAGTCGCCTGTCTATGAAGCGCGATACCTCAACAGTTACTCCACTTCGAGAGGTATGAACGTGACGAATAATTTCGGAATAAACTGGACCATCACCGATGATGTACGTCTGAAAGGGTCGTTCTCACTCAGCCATGACAGCGACCGTGACGACGCATATGTATCACCTGGCAGCTTCGAATATATCAACAACAACTCCTCCATCACACCCGATGCGCTCTACCAGCGTGGAAAATACACGCTCGGACACAGTTCATCGACCACCGTCTATGGCAGTATGCTGACGTCATATACACATAGTTTCGGTCGTTTCGACGTGCAGGCGATACTCGGAGCAGAAGCCAAGCAGACATCAAATGAGAGCGACAGCTACACCATGACGGGATTTCTCGGCAATTCGCAGGACTATATCTCATACGCAGTGCAGTATGAGAAGTACGGCAGAATCACTGGAGGCAAGTCCAAAGTCCGCACTGCCGGCATCTTCTGCAACCAGAACTACAGTTACGACAACCGCTATCTCTGTGACCTTACTATCCGTATGGACGGCAGTTCGCTCTATGGTGACCATCAGCAGACCACGCCTTACTGGAGTGCCGGACTGAGATGGAACGTGCATAATGAGCGTTTCTTCGCCGGAAGCAGTGTGGTATCAAAGCTCGCCTTGCGTGCAAATGTCGGCACTACGGGCAACCAGAACTACAACCGAAACCAGGCAAGCAACCAGTATAACTATCTGACAAAGGTCTATGGAGGATACTTCGGAGCAATAATCACCACACTCGGCAATCCCGACCTCAAGGGACAGACCACATATAACCGCACCATCGGCCTGGAGGCTTCGCTCTGGAAGAACCGCCTCAACTTGGAGTTCAACTATTACAACAACAAGACCAAGGGCAACCTGACCAGCATCACCGTCGCTCCATCATTGGGATTCGACACCTATAAGGCAAATATGGGCGACCTTCGCAATGAAGGCTTTGACTTCAATATCAGTTATTCCCCTGTACGCACAAGGAATCTCTTGGTCAATGTAACGCTCAACGGCACAAGAAACCATAACACCATACTCAAGATTTCAGATGCTCTCCAGCGACATAACGACATGGTCAATGCCAACGGTTCGGGTTCCACCACTCCCGTATTCCAATTCAAGGAGGGTGAATCCATGAATACCATCTACGCAGTGCGCTCCCTTGGCATAGATCCTGGCACGGGAAAGGAACTCTATATCGACCGTAACGGCAACACCACCTATACATGGAATGCTCAGGATCAGGTGCCGGTAGGCGTCAATGAGCCTGATCTCAATGGCTATGTCGGACTGAATATCCGATATAAGTCATGGGAAATAGGCACTCATCTCAATTATTCCTTCGGTGCAGACAAGTATAACTACACCCTGCACCAGAAGATAGAGAACGTCAACTATATGACAAACAATGACCGCCGTGCGCTTACCGAACGATGGCAGAAGCCGGGCGATGTGGCTCTCTACAAGGCCATCACCGACAACAGCGCCACCAAAGCGACGTCAAGGTTTGTCCAGCACGAAAAGAGACTGAGCATGACATCGCTGAGATTGGCTTACAATATGGACTCTGACAGACTCCGTGGCAGCTGGATATCCATGCTAAGGCTCTCCATCACAGCTAATGACCTCTTCTATACCAGCACAATAAGGCAGGAGCGAGGTCTCAGTTATCCTTTCACACGTTCGGTAACATTCAATGCTCAGGTGAATTTCTGACAATCGACAAAACTGCCACTGTGCCAATGGCTTTCACCGTTGGATAACAAATGGCGAAACAGCAAATCCACAAAACCGCATTTCCCCCTATTGATTATGCGCAAAACATTATTATACATATTATCCATTATACTGCTGCAGAGCTGCTCATGGTTTGATGTAGGAGCCGAGTCGGAGATTGACGAGAAGGATATGTTTGTCAATGCCGATGGTTACTACACCGCTTTGACGGGCATATATATCAGCATGGGCAGCACCGAACTATATGGTGGCAACCTTACTCTGACAGCCCTCGAACCGCTTACCCAGCAATATAACGTCAAGGATGATGCCCCCGATCGCGTCGCTTGGTCACAGTTCAGATACACCACTGACGGAGGACAGGAACTCGTTTCTGCCATCTGGCTCAAGATGTATAACACCATCGTCAATGCCAATATGCTACTTGCCAAACTGCCTGAGGCGGAAGGTAAGATTGACAGCGACGTGATTGACATCATTCATGGCGAAGCGCTCGCTCTCAGATCATTGATGTATTTCGACCTCATGAGAATGTTCAATGAGAGCTATGAGGTAAATCCTGAGTCGGGAAATGTACGCTTCAAGACAGACTTCGGCTTTGTTCTCGGCAAGAAAATGACTAATGAGCAACTTATTGATACCATTATCTCTGACCTTATGCAGGCTCGCGACTACTTGAAAAAGGACCCTCTATATTGTAATAAGGCATACAGCAACCGCTATCTGGCTTATGACCGCACACAGAGGATGAACTATTATGCTGCTACTGCTTTGCTCGCCAGGATGGAAATCTACCGCGGACATTATGCTGAGGCTGCACAATATGCCGAAGAGATAATCGATTCGGAAAAGTATAGGTTTATCCTTCCGGAGGAAATCCTTGAGACTGACATCTACGGAGTGGAACAGAAAGCCGACCGCATCTTCATGCCAGAGATGATTTTTGCCCTCTACAGTGAGAACATACTTACCGTTTCACGCTCATATTACGAAGGTCTGACCGGCGATTTTGCCAAGAGTGCCAACGCATACGAGGACAATGATGTGCGCAGAGCATGGCTATACCAAAACCCGAGCGCAAATGGAAAAATCAATATGATACGCTATCAGCGGTCAGTAAAGTCGGAAGATGCCGGCAAATACGGCGACCCAGTCGTTCCTATGCTGAAAATCAGCGAGATGTATCTCATCATGGCTGAGTGCAATCTCAATGGTATTGAGACCAGAGAGAATGCCTTGAGCCTTCTGAATACTATAAAGCAGAAACGCGGAGAGGCTGCTCTTCCGGCTACAGCTACCACACAGACCTTGTGGAATGAACTGACACATGAGTATATATGCGACTTCCGCGGCGAGGGACAGCTGTTCTATTATTACAAGCGCCGCAACCTCCGCGCCATCGATGACGGAAACTATAACGGCAATACTGTCAGCGTTCCAGCTTCGGCTTATGTGCTACCGTTGCCGGATTACGAGAAACAGTTTGGATATTGACACTTTCACCTCTTAAAGCAATGCGAAAAATTCTATACATAATGCTTACAGCCACAGCCCTATTGTCCGTAGCAGCCTGCTCGGAAGATACGCTGGAAGCCTACGATACATCGACCAGTGCGCTCAATATTGCCCGCGGCACCGTCTTCGGCAGTGCGTCGGATTACCCAGAGAGCTATAGTTTCAATGCCTATTTCCTTGGTGGAAAGGTGACGGACTACACGCTCCAGATACCTGTTCGCCTGCAGGGGGTGATAGATTATGGTCGTGACCGTCATTTCGGAGTGATGATTTCGGAGGCAGAAAGTGAAGGTGTCACTGACGGTTCTCCTGTGGTCAGCTTCGACAGCAAGCAAGTGTTTCGCAGCGGAATGTATCAAGACACGCTCCGCGCCACCATCCACGTCGATAAGATGGACAGCGAAACGACATACAAGATGCGCCTGAAACTCATCCCGGGCGACGATTTCACGGTGGGAGTGCCGGAGTATCAGTATGTGGATGTGCAGTTTACAAAAAACCTTACCATCGCTCCTGCCTTCTGGGAAAACAATAGCAAACTGAGCAAAATCACCTATTCAGCCCGTAAGTGTGCCGTCTTTCTGGAGATTAGTGGCATCACCGATCCTGAATGGGTGGATGACGGCAGCAGCGTTATCCTCGATTATTGGATTTCGCTCTGCAAGCAATGGTTTGAACAACATGAGGAATATGACTCCAACGGTAACAGAATATACTTTGAATAATGCGTAAAAAGACAAGAATATACTATCAGTTGCTCATCCTCGGCGCAGTGATGACCTCCCTTCTCTCATGCTATGGAGGCAAGGACAGCGACGTTACGGACGACATTCAGCAGGTCACTGCCATAAATGGCATTGCCACTTACGGTTCATATACGCTCTATCAGGGGGACACTCTGAGGATAAACCCTTCGCTGACCTTCTCCGAAGGGGCTGATTCTATGCGCTATGACTACCGTTGGGTGGTGGGTAAACAGCAGGAAATAGCCACTAGCAAGCAGTTAGTATGGGAGGTTTCATTGCCTTCTGGATATAATATGGCGACTGATATCCCTGCTGTCTTCATAGCAAAGGACAGGGAAAACGGACTGGAGTTTCGCAAGGCCTTCTCCTTTCAGGTGCTGAGCACCTATACTCCGTCATCCATCGTGGTCTATCAGAAACCTGACGGACGCACCGAATGGATGTCATTGCAGGGTGATGTGCGTGCCTTCACTAAGTATTATCCCGACATGATAGAGCGGATAAACCCCGATGAACCAATCAATGGCAAGTATTATGGCACGCTGTATGCCCTCAATGAGATAGCCGTTTTCACAGATCAAAGCCCTTCTTGGGGCAGATGTATCAGCATGCGCAATGCTGATCCAGACAATGGTTTCTATCATAATGTGGGTGAATATACCGGCAATATATATAATAAGGTGTATATGGGCAGCGCCTCCAGACTGGACATCAGCAATGTCACTTTCGGCTATGGCGCATCGAAATACTTCATCTGCAATGGTAATCTCCATGTCTTCAATGGTCTGGACCGCAAGCTTCCTGTATTCAATGAGAACACTTTCGTCAAGAGCCGCAATGTGCGTCAGGCTATGTCGAGCAAGCAGTTCCAGAGGTATAAGAAAGTGACCTTCGTGCTGCATGACGACAATACGGTGGGTTGCTACCACGTCTATAACGACCAGATGGAGCGTATCACCATCGAAGGCGAACCTTTCCGCCTCGACAGTCTCTGCGGATGCTTCACCGAAGCCACGGGATTGGGCTCCAATCAGCCGTATGAGGTATATCTGATAGGCAAGCGTGACGGAGAGTATGCCATATATGAGTTCTGTGTCAACTATGTCAAGACCACTGTTCAGCCCATCTCTCTCAAGCGCATCATGCCGATTGATGCCTCTCTTGCAAGGACTGTAAGATATTGGTGGGGTTCGTTTGGCGAGAGCTACGCTTTCTATTCTGTTGGCAATAAGGTGTATCGCTTCGACTATTACAACATGAAGGAGTTTGATTCCGCGAAGTCAAAACTGCTTATCAGCCTTGATGAAGGCGAGCAACTGGTGGATGTATTCCCTCTCATTACTGGCTTAGGACTGCGTGATGAGGATGATTGCACCGTCATGCTGACCTATCGTCAAGCCACTGGCTGCTCCTCCATCCGCGTCTATGATAGCGTGACCGGCAAGCTCATCAAAGCATATCAAGACATCATACCCGGCTACGCCACCTACTTCACGAGGTGTTTGTAGGTAACCAGCCATCATATCCACTGCGTAATCGGCAGATATTGATAATCCAAATAATATAAATAATAAATACAAGAAATGCTTATGAAATGTAAACATCTACTCATCATCGCATTCGCGCTCATGGCATTTACAGCCAAAGCCGAGACAAAGACCGTCAATGTGGAGACTGCCGGTACCCTCTCCACTCTCATCAAAGGTGATGACCTCAACGTCACCGACCTCACCTTGACTGGCAATATCAACAAGGCTGACATCGCCTTCATCCGCCAAAGCATGAAGGTGGAGACGCTCGACCTCAAGGATGCCAACATCGCGGCTTACTCCGAGACCGTAGGCGAAACCACAACAGAATACCCAGCCAATGAGTTTCCTGCCTATGTCTTTCAGAAAAAGGAGAATGACGAAGTCATCATTCCGCTGAAGAAGATAGTATTTCCGGCTACCATGACTTCTGTGGGTTCATACGCCTTCGACAGTTCAAGCGACTCCCAACTGGAGACTGTCGATTTCTCTCATTGCTCTAATCTAGAGACCATCAAGGGCTATGCCTTCGAATTCTGCAGTAAAATCACTAAGATAGACCTCTCAGGCCACGCAAATCTCAAGTCCATAGGGGAATACGGCTTCGGACAGACAGGCGCAAAGACCATCAATCTCGAAGGATGCTCTGCTCTGGAAAGCATTGGTGAGCGTGCTTTCTACCAGAGTTATGAGTGCACCGCCCTCAATCTCAAGGGCTGCACCTCCCTCAAGACCATCGGCAATCGAGCCTTCCTCAATCTCTCAAAGAACAGCGCAAATACAGATGGCTACAATCTCGTGCTCGATTTCAGTCCCTGCACATTGCTTGAGACTATATGCGAGAGCGGTTGCCAGTCTGCAAAGGCTGTGGCATTCATCCTTCCGGCTTCTGTAAAGCAACTGCAAAATAATGCCTTCTACCTCTGCACCAATGCGCAGTATTCCCGCTATTTCTGCAAGCTTCCTGAGCTTGGAAGCAGTGCTCTGAAGTCTCTCTACAAGAAGAAGTGCTACGTCATTGCAGGCTGCAAGGCTGATTTCGAGAATGCAGGCTTCGAAGACGTGGAAGAATTTGTTGCTACCGGTATCAAGTCCATCGTCTCTTCTTCTGCCACCGGCAAGGCATACAGCATCACAGGCCAGCCTTATAACGGCACCGGCATACGCATCGTCGGCGGCAAGAAGTACAGCAAATAGCATTAAGCCACCGTGTCAGCCACGTCATTGGCTGAAGAAAATATTAACAACTCTAAAACCAAACAAATGAAAATACATTTGTTACTTGTGTGCATGGCAGCAATGATATGCTCAGGAGCACAGGCAAGAAAGAAATCAAAGGTCACCAAGCCCGTAAAGAAAGAAGTAAGGCAACCGGCAGTAAAAGGTCTCTTCAATGTGCAGAAGCATAAGGATGACTATTATTTCCAGATACCAGACTCACTTCTCGGCAGACTCTTTCTCACCACAACACGCTATGTTTCCACACCTGTGGATGCTGGAGTATATGGCGGAGAACTGGCCAATGAGCAGGTGCTCTACTGGGAAAAGAACAACAAGCAGATGCTCCTGCGTGCTCATCTCTATGACATACGCGTCAAGAGCGACGACAGGATTGCCACTGCCGTAGCCAACTGCACCCAGGATCCTATCGTCTATGCCACGAAAATCGACTCCACTCTGACGGACTCCACCGGAGTGAAGTTCTACAGCATCAACGTGACAAACATGTTCAATTCCGACAATGCCGTCCTCTCCCTTGCGGAAAGCAGCAAGTCTGAACTCGGAGTGACAGCCTTCAAGAAGGATCTCTCCTACATCGAGCGCATCAGCACATTCCCTATCAACACCGAGATTGTCACCGTAAAGACCTACGGTTCGAAGGCAAGCACACGCATCCCTGCCGGAAAGATTACGGGAAACATCACGCTGAAGGTCAACACCTCCTTCGTCCTTCTGCCTAAAGAGCCTATGGCATTCCGTTCCTACGACTCCCGTGTAGGCTATTTCACCGAGGAATTCACCGACTTCGGTGACGATCAGCAGCAGGTGAAGCGCCGTCAGGTCATCTCCAGATGGCGACTGGAGCCTAAGGATATTGAGGCTTATCGCCGTGGCGAACTCGTGGAACCTGTCAAGCAGATAGTCTATTACATCGACCCTGCCACGCCAAAGAAATGGGTGCCTTACCTCATTGCCGGCGTCAACGACTGGAATGCGGCATTTGAGAAGGCTGGTTTCAAGAATGCTATCTGCGCAAAGGAATGGCCTAACGACTCCACCATGAGCCTTGAGGATGCCCGCTACTCCGTGATACGCTATCTCGCAAGCGACATCAGCAATGCCTACGGACCGCATGTCAGCGACCCTCGTTCAGGTGAAATCATCGAGAGCCACGTGGGTTGGTATCACAATGTGATGCAGCTGCTCCACGCATGGTACCAGACACAGGTCGGTGCTGTCGATAAGCGCGCACAGAAGCCTGTCTTCGACGATGAACTGATGGGTCAGCTCATCCGCTTCGTATCTTCACATGAGATAGGTCATACCCTCGGATTGCGTCATAATATGGGTGCAAGCCATGCCACTCCTGTGGAGAAACTCCGTGACAAGGAATGGCTCGAAGAGCATGGACACACGGCTTCCATCATGGACTATGCCCGATTCAACTATGTGGCACAGCCTGAAGACAGCGTGACATACACCGGACTCTTCCCTCGTATCAATGACTATGACAAGTGGGCAATAGAATGGGGCTACCGCTATTTCCCTGATTCCAAGGGCGAATGCGACGAGCGCCTGACTCTCAACAACATGATAATCAACAAGCTCAAGGAGAGTCCACGCTACTGGTTTGGTGGTGAAGGCACTGACAATGACCCTCAGGCACAGACAGAAGACCTCGGCGATGATGCCATGAAGGCAAGCACCTACGGCGTGAAGAACCTCAAGCGCGTCATGGCAAACATCCAGAAATGGAACTATGAGGAGGCTGATATGGATGCCAATCTCAAGTTTGCATACAAGAATGTAATCAATCAGATGGGACGCTTCTACGGTCATGTGCAGAAGAACATCAGCGGTGTATATCATGATTACAAGAGCGCTGACCAGGAAGGACCGGTATATACTCCTGCAGGAAGGGACGTACAGCGCCGCGCCTTGGCATGGCTCAATGAGAATATGATCGTAGAACCTACATGGCTCTGGAACCAACCTTTCGCCCGCAGACTCAACCGCGTGCCTGAGAATGCCGTATATCCTATCGTGGACCGCACTCTCGATGCGCTCACATCGGCTATGACTCTCAATCTCATCAGCAAGCATTGCTATCTCCAGGACAGCTATAAGCCGATGGATTACGTCAATGACCTCCTCGGTTATCTCTTCCGTTCCACAAAGACTGGAGCCAAGGTGTCCAACTATACCAAGCACATTCAGCGTCGTGCTGTCAACAATTTCGCAAGAGCATGGCGTGTGACAATGGTGGAAGACCAGCGTCCGTATGCCTATGCTGCCCTCAAGAGCATCCGCTCTATGGTGCAGAATGCCAAGACATCTGATGCCGACACCCGTGCCCACTACAAAGACCTTGACGAGCAGATACGCATCATCCTCACCGGACTTGCTCCTCAGAAGTCATCCAGTTCTTCTGACGCAATGTCAAAGATGGGTATCGATGAAGAGGAGTTTCTCATCAATCCAAACAAATACAGTCCATGCCGTATGTTCATGGAGGAGTAGTTGGCTTTATATTGCCCAGTAACGCGGGCAACATACTGGCTCGTATTGTTGACTTTTGGAATGTAACAGAAGCAAGCCACTGTGCCAACGGCTTTTAGCGTTGGAATCGAGTAGGAGGAAAACGAAGCCGTTTTCTTCCTACTTTCGTTTTCCGCCGGCTTCTTTCAGATTCCAACTCACGATGGACACCCTTGCCTTTGGCTATG
>OQVZ01000553.1_pt1 | contig 14329 bp, 22 predicted proteins | sample 1691571 | NCBI WGS metagenome assembly OQVZ01 (sample SAMN03418261, study PRJEB22391) | human gut metagenome | biome: human-gut; feature: organic feature; material: feces | host: Homo sapiens | place: Tanzania | collected 2013-01
GGAGAAAATGCCCATTCTGCAAGACCTGTACGACACGCTTCGGATGCAGGAGGAGAAGGAAGCCCAGCACATCGCCACCGCCTTGGAAATCTACGTCAGCGGTTCTCTTTCCGTGTTCAATCACCGCACGGATGTGGACATCCACAACCGGATCGTGTGCTACGACATCCGGGAGCTGGGCAAGCAGCTGAAGAAAATCGGGATGCACATTGTCCAGGATCAGGTCTGGAACCGGGTGACGGCTAACCGGTTCCGCAAAGCCCAGGATGCGGGCAACCCCATCCAGAAAGCAACCCGGTACTACATGGACGAATTTCACCTTCTGCTGAAAGAGGAGCAGACCGCCGCCTACTCCATCGAAATCTGGAAGCGCTTCCGAAAATGGGGAGGCATTCCCACGGGCATCACCCAGAATGTCAAGGATTTGCTGGCCAGCCGAGAGGTTGAAAACATATTTGGTGCGACACGTTGACGCACAAACATCGCTCTATGAGGGTAACACTTCATAGACTTATGGCCATGCGATGCTAAAAACGTCGGGCTTATTCCGTAAGGGATAAGCAACAACTGATAACTCGAAAGGTAGAATGACGGGGTAACGCCCTGAAATGCCTTCTCTGATACTTCGACCGGCTCCGGCTGTAAAGGCAGGGGTCTGGAGCTCGATAAAGTCGGCGGAAGTCTGTCGTAACAGCGTGGCAACACGGCTAACGAAAGTGCGGTAGAGGTACTGTATGCAGATGACACGCCGGGAGTCTACAAAATATCTATGGTGAGAATTGTCCACGACGGACTGACGAAAACCGCGAATGTACGGGTCTAGATGTTTACCGTATAGAAATGTACGGACACTTAAATGTGGGTCAGTGCGGTGGAGTAAGAATCGAAAATATGAAACTCCGTATTGTGTTACAGGCACAGTCAAGCTGACAGGACTATAGCGGACACCTAAGGATATATGCACAGATAGAGTTATCGGAACGTGGAAAGGTACAGAGTTGCACATTTGCAATATGCGGACGAATCATATAAGCTGCTTAATCTGTGCCGAAAAGCGAAGCTCGAACCTATGATAGCCCAACGAAAAAGGCGGGCTTGAGGAATGGGCTTTAGTCGGTTAGAAACTATTGTTGTCATTCAATCTAATAAGGATTACGGGTATGACAAAAAGGGACACTTTCCCCAGAAAGGAGAGTGATGCCTTATGACCAAGAAAAAGGAAAAACAACTGCTATGTGAGGATAATCTGCGGCACAATGAGTATTACGGAATGCAGAGCACCATTGATAATCTCTACCAAGCGAGTGCAAACGGAGAAGTGTTTACAGACTTAATGTCCGTTATACTTCAAAGAGAAAATATTTTGCTTGCGTACAGAAATATCAAGAAGAATACAGGAAGTAAGACAAGCGGAACAGACAACCTCACAATCGAGGACATCGGAAAACGTACCCCCGATGAAGTGGTCGAAAAAGTAAGATTTATTGTAAATGGAAGCAAACATGGGTATCGCCCCAAACCAGTAAGGCGCAAGGAGATACCGAAGCCATACGACCCCAGCAAGACAAGGCCCTTGGGTATCCCTTGTATATGGGACAGGCTTGTTCAACAATGTATCAAGCAGGTAATGGACACATGGATTAATTGAAAGGAGATGAATAAAATGTTGCGAATCATTAATGGAACTGGTAAGTGCTGTCCTGATTGTGGAGTCGAAGTAAATCTTGCTTTTGATGATGAGTTTGATTACATTTGTCCTGAATGTGGTCAACTTCTTTATTCTTGGGAATGTGGCAACACAGTCGAAACCACAATGCAGGATATCAAAGACCAAGAAGCTCTGGAACGCTAAAAACAAAACTGACTGAAAAGAAAGGATTTAAGAATTATGTCTAAGTACACCAACATTGAAGCTGTCAAGAACTACGTCGAACTTGCAAGAATGAATTTGGTTCAACTCGGATTCACGGAATTATTTGATACAAAAATCGTATCAGAATGGAATACAAGAGCTAAAAATCGGTTAGGTCAGTGCTGTCCTAAACGTACTCTTGATGGCAAGCGTTATTTCGTTCTCAGCTTCAACAAGAAATATTTTGAGATTGGAGATGATGCCAATGTACAGGGTACAATCATCCACGAGGTAGCTCACTGTGTTACCAATGGATTAAGCCATGAACATTCAAGTGGATGGTATAGAGCCATTACAAAATACAATGCTGTTTATGGTACCCACATTCAGAGATGTAGTTATGACCCGATTTATCATGACTATCTCAAACAGCAAATTAATTCAAGCAATAATTACAAAATCTATTGTGATTGCTGTAAGAAAGTGGTGAAAACTTATCAGCGTAATTGTAGCACAGTTCAAGGTATTAGGTCTAATCCTTCTGGTTGGAGATGTGGTGGCTGTGGCAAAACAGGAACTCTTAAGCTTTTGAGTTAAACTAATCTAACAAAAAGAAAGGAAGTGCTTGTATGTCTAATATCATTCTTACTGATTCTCACAATGTCGTGCATTGGAAACCTGTAACTGGTATAAAGGGAGAAAACTTCTATATGTCTAAGGATGAGAAATATTATATTTCTCGTCCTGTTTTCTCTCGTAAAGGTTGGGAATTGAGTCGAAGAAATGTGATTGATGGTGTAGTCGTTTACACATTCATCAAAGCATTCTCTTCCCTCAAGGCTGCAAAGAATTATGTAGCTAATGTTCTGCATTCTGATAACTACAACTGGTAACAAAACAACTTGTTTTAACTTGAAAGGAGTTTAACTATGAAGTACATTTCTTCCACTCTTTACAATTGGCTTTCTGATACTGCTGATTCTAAGTCTCAGCTTCACATCTATGCAATCCAGAGCGAAGAAGAATATCTCAATCTTTCTGCTATGCTTGATAACAACGAAGAACAGGAAATCCTTGAGTATCTGCATTATGAAAGTGATGTTATTCCTGCCGAAGCTATTCAGGGTAAGGAATACACTACTTATCATTGCAAACTTATGGGAGATTTCCTTGTCGTTGAAGAAAGTGTCATCATTGATGTTTAACATTTAACTTAACTTGTTTAATTCGAAAGGAGTTATGAATTATGTCTTATACTTTATATCATGGTTGCGTCGAATCTGCTATTGAGCCTATCATCAATGGGGAATACGGGGTGGAGAAATCTGCCCCTATTGTTCATCCTTGGATTTGTGCTAATGGTAAAAAAATCTTCTTTTATGATAAAGAATTAATTAAAGAAGATGAAGGCATTGATGATGAAGATGATGCCAGTGCTATTGAGTATTGTATTGAACGTAGTAATGGACAAGCACAAATTCAGAACGCTTGCCTTCCTCAACCTTTTAATACTACTTGCGTTTTAGAAGTTACTTTCTATCAAGATAAGAAAGGAGATGCCATCAACTCTTGGGAGGATATCTGCGTTCCAGATTGGAGTTGTGAAAATATGTCTGCCGCAGTTTGTATGGATGCTGACATCTTTAATTCTTTAGTAAAGGAAGGCAAAGTTGACTTCAAAGTTCATAAATACGAATTCTTTCCTAAACTCGCTTTGTGTTACATTGCTTCTATGCCTACTGAAAACAATCTCTTTAACAAGGATTGTTTATCAAAGGGAGAACTGAAAGCTTGTAAAGTTATCATGGACGCAGAAGTTTACATTGACGAACTTTATGAAGCAAGTCAAGTAGATTGCTATGAAGTTTCTCCACTCATGCTTGAACAATAATAAAACTTTTTAAGATTGAAAGGAGTTTAAACTATGAAAAATCAGCCTATCACTTCTAAGTTCACATCCATCAACAGTTCTAAGCTTCCTCGTATCTACAATCATATTGATTGGAGTCAGTTGAAATATGACAAAGTTTGGTGTAAAAACGCCTTTAGCCATTATCAAACTTTTGGAACTCCCTTGATTGTTTATGATTGGGGATGTGGTCGCTATCCTGAAGTTATCGGGGATTTTCTTAAGTCTAAGAACATTAAATATATTGGGTATGACCCATATTGGTATCCTGAAGGGTATAGAAACTATCCTGATGAGGGTTATGGCTTTCCAAGTGCAGATGTCTTTATCTGCTCCAATGTTCTTAATGTAATCTGTGATTGGACAGAGGTGAAACGTATCTCTCAGATGCTTCGTAATCAGTATAGACCTTTCTTTATCACTGTTTACGAGGGAACAAAATCTTATATTGGTCAGGAAACTCGTAAGGATTGCTGGCAGTGGAACAAACCTGTCGAATCTTATATCATGAATCACAAGGATGTGATTAAAAAGAAAGTGCTTACAAACGAAAAATACAAGTCTTATATCATTTAAATGATACCGTTTAAAATTGAAAGGAGTATAATTATGTCAACCTTAAATCTTCGTTCTGTTCGTACTACCATCGAAAATAAATATGGCAAGTTTAAAATCTTTACCCCTTGGGCAAACGTAGAACATAGATATTACATCGAGTTTTACCCTCCCAAAGTTGACGTTCTTGATGAAAGTCCTGAGAGATGTCTTGGAATTATGACTATTTATAATCCTGAAACTGACAAGCTTTCTATTAAATGGATTTGGGATAGTCGTGATTGGAAAAATCATTATGCGCTTTCTTATACGCATAGTTTTATTCCTATCGTAAATTCCATGTTATCTCACATCAAAGAAATTGAAAAGGAGTGTGCGTAATGTTAACTTATTTCTGTGGAGACCATATCAACAAACCCGTTGTCATGATTGCTTTTGGAGACCCTGAACATTATGATAACATTTCTTTGCCTACTTCTCATTATGATGGCAAACATATCAAAGAAGCCTATATGTATGAATACCTTCGGGACTTTATGAAGTATCTCAAGGAGCAGTCTGAAATGAAGGAGGAGCTTGAACATCCTACTGTCTATTGGATTGTTGACCTTAAGAGAAACATTACTCTTTGGACTGGTCTTGCTTTTAAGTCTAGCTTTGTTCATGCTACAAGAACTCTTAAAGAGTATTACGCAACAGAGCTTAAACTATCTTCTAAGCTTCAAAGATACGAAGTTAATCTTGAGATTAAAGGCACTCTCGAAGTTACTGTTGAAGCAAAAAGTTTTGACGATGCCAAGCACAAAGCACAAAATCAACTTCATACCTTTACAAGCGAAGACCTTTTCTGTCTTACCACCAAAGCTATCAGTGCTATGGATGAAAGTAAAACCACCCATGAGTACTGCTAATATATAGTCCCTAATCACACATTAATTAACAATTTATTTTTGAAAGGAAGTTTTAATTATGGCTAAGTCTGTTAACAACAAGAAGGAATTCACCATGTCTCGTGAGGAGTACATTCAGCATCTCTCTATGAGAACGAATGAGATTCACATGACTACTAAGAACTCCAAGACTGGTATGGGAGTCATTGATTTGGCAGTTCCGACTTGTTGTTGTCGTGAAGATGCGCCCTGTAAGAAGGGTGGTTGTTATTGTATGAAAGGTACTCAGACCTTAACTATCGTTCAAGCTTCGTATCTTCGCAATCTTCGCATTTATAATAGTGACCATGAAGATTTCTGGAATCAGGTTGACTTTAAGCTCAAACATTCTGGTCTTAGTATGTGTCGTTTCTTTGATTGTGGCGACATTCCTGATTACGATTTCTTCGACGGAATGGTTAACATTGCTTTGAAGAATCCCAAGATTAAGTTTATGGCATTTACGAAGAAGTATTTTATCGTGAATGAATGGCTTTCTGAAAATGAAAAGCTTCCCAAAAACTTAAACGTTATCTTCTCTGCATGGGATAAGGATTGGGTTGTTCCTAATCCGTATAACCTTCCTGTGGCTTATGTTGATTTCAAGGACAAGTCTAAGAACCCTGAATTCCCCAAGAATTATACAACTTGTCCTAATCAGCATGATAAGACTGTCACTTGTACAGTTTGTCAGAAATGTTGGAATAAGAAGGTGAAAACTGTTGTGTTCCAGCAGCATTAATGTTATAATAAGAAAGGAGGTGGTGTAATGTTGTATGCTTTATTTGCATTCTTCATGGGTTTACTTGGAACAGCAATCTTTAATCAAGGTTTGTTTGCCAATGCTTTGTCAACTACTGTCGTTTTTCTGCTGGCAATCCCTGTTATCTTTGCGATTGGTGGAGCAATCCACGAAAGCAGGGAAGAAGAGCAAAAACATCAAGCAGAGTTTGAGCGAAAACAAAGAGTTAAACGAGGTCATCTTGAGGATGATTTGACTCCTCAACAAAGAATTCTTTGGAATTCTCTTCATAAGTATCGTTATAGTGATGTCTTAACAGAGAACATTATTAACGAAACTAAAAGAGAACACGACCAAAAAATGTGGAGTTGGAGGTATAACAAAGAACTTAAAGAAAAATATTTTGCTTCTTATTGTAAAGCTAAGAGAGAAGGTGATTTACTAAAAGCTCAAGTTGACTACACCACATTTACGTATTATGAACGTAATACAGATACAGAAGCTAAAGAGCTTCAGAAAATCGGACTTCTTGACAAGTATAGGAATTATACTTTTTGGGATAATTTTCCTGATAATTGGAAGTTGTCTGATGAAGAGTTAGAGGCATTAGATTATGAGGACGAAGACTGAAAGGAGGTGATGTCCATGTAGATTCCTTAAAATCTAATGAAAGGAGGTGAAGCGTATAACCATCGAAGGTATTTTGCTTTGCTTCGAGATTGCAATTGCAATCCTGTGGCTCATTGGTAGAGCTAAATAAGATTGGGGAGAGAAATCTCCCCTTTCTTACAACTCAATTTCAACAATAAAACAATTTATTTTAGAAAGGATTTATTGTCATGAAAAACAATCTTAACAACAATACCGCCATCTCTACTGCTGCTATCTTTGCTGAAGTTATGTCTGAAATGCTTGACTCTTATTTTGCAGAGTGTATCTGTCATTTCAACAAGCTTTGTATGCGCAAGCGTAAGGATGAAACCACTCGTTATTTCTTTTCCATGAAGGAAGTGAATTATGTCAGAGATAATTTACAGAATCCTGATAGTGTTGTTGTTAGACCTTTGTATGATAACGGCTCTATTTGGTGTTATGAAATGGATTATGCTCAGGTAACTAAAGAAAAGAGAGGAGGAAAGGTTGCCATTAATACCTAAGTATAATCAAAATCAAAGAAAGGTTGTGATACTTTGGCTTACTTTGCAATTGGTCTTCCTATTGCAATCCTGATTCGTCTGTTTGCAGGAGTTCCTTTGTTTTGGTTTATTGTAATTCCTATTACAATTCTCACATTCATTGGAATTGCTAAAATGGATGAAACTTCAATCTTAGCAGCAAGAAAGTTTAAAGATGGTAAGTCTATTGACTCTTTAGCTATGGCTAAAAAGTATTACGAGGAATACCGTCGAAGGGATGAGAAATGTGATTATAAGCATTTCTGTGAACAGCAAAAATATTTTTGGAAAAAAATAAGGAGGGAACATCCAGTGACTCAGGTTTATCTTAAAGATGGCACTGATATGTGGTGCGATTATGTAACATGGAATGAACGACTTCAGGAAATTCATCTTCGCGACAATAATCGAGAAGAATACAAAGTCGTTCGTTATGAAGACATTGGTTCAATTTGTGTCCGTTAAGTGAAGTCTTGGTAGGGAGGGTGGGTTAGACTTCTTAGCACTTATAGTTACTCAGTGGCTATAAGTTAAGATTCTTACTCAGTGAGAATCTGTCTTCCCTTTTAATGGGGAATTTTTTTCCTTATTCAAGGGGAGATTTTTTCTAATTTCCAAGGGGGGAGGTTTTTTAGTTTTCCCCACCACCACCCCAGAAAATTAAAAATCAGTAATCGAAAGGAGAAACGCCTTCCTTTCAATAAACCCTCATCAAAGGGCAAAACTTTTTCAGGTTCGTCGGATGCGAAGGTCCCACTATGTTTCTCTTTCACTTTAATCTCCCAACCCACCCACCCTTTTTAAAATGCAACGGGGGAGATTTTTAATCACCAAAGGGAGAATCTTTTTCCCGCTTCGCTACTTTCATCTCTTCTCAGCAAATATCTCGCCATTTCATTTTCCCCATTTCATTTATAATCAATTCTTTATAAATTTCATTTCAGAATTAATTCTTTCTTCCGCCCATCAAATTACACCGTCCCATCTCTATCTTTCAAAATTGAAGCTTAAATATAAATAATTTATTTATAAGTCACCCATCTTTCGTCCATCTTACACCCACAAAGTAAAATTGTAAAACAAAAAAGACCCAACTTATAAAAGTCAGGTCTTCTTGTATCTACATATTATATCTACATATTTATAATTACATATTTATAATTGTATCTATATATTATTCCTTATTTCCCCATCTTGAAGCAGCAATTCTTTTGCCACGTTCCTTCATGGCTTCTCTCTGTTCCTCAGTCAAATTGCGACTCTTGGGAGGCTTGGGATTCCTCATCCATTTAGCAGGAATCTTAATAGTCAAACATCTGTTCTGTCCATCACTGTCACTGTAGTCAGATACAATGCTTACTTCATCAGGATAATTCTTGAGATATTCCTCCATAATTCTAATTACAGTAAAATAATCAGAGCTCCATACAACAGTATCTTCTCCATGAATGAAATCAATACTGGTCTCAGCCATTTGAATTATCCTCCTTTAAATTTTTGTTTGGATTATTTAAATTCTCATCATGGTTCTTAGCCATATATTCTGGCTTGTAATATGGCTTAATTTCTGCTCCATGCTTAATGAACCATTTATTAATAACCTCACCTAAATCAGAAGCACATCTACTACAAATGTAAGGTTGCATTTCCTCTACAGCAAAATGATAAGATGCAAGTGTTGTAAGCAAAGATAGATTTAATCTACGCCCTGAATAAACAGGTTCTTTGCAACATACGCATCGAGGTGTGTCATCCTTCTTGGGTCTGCCCTTATTTACAGTCTCTACTTCTACTTCCATTTTATTAACATCTTCTGTCTTGGTAGTCTTACTAGAGACTTCCTTTACAACATCCCTACTAGAGTTTGTTGTGACAGTATCAGTAGCAGGTAAAGGATTTTTCGGCAACTCCTGTTGTCGTTGATTTTTCCTCGGTCTACCTCTCGGCATTATATGCACCTCTCTTTACATTAATCATTATAACAAAATGCCTGTAGCTTGTCAAGAGTTTAATAACTTTTCTTGACTTACTACAGACATTTGGCAACTTTAGTTGCTGTGGATTTCTTTAGGTTGTATAAAGCATACTTGAGCAATAGATATACAACTAAACAAAATTATGGATTAATTATATATTAATTACTTATAAATTTCGTTCTGTTTTTTGTTGCATCATCATTTAGGTAAAAGTATACTACTAATTTTTAGTAGCTTTGTACTTTTGTATTTGTAATATATTATAATTAAATTATTTATTTTCTTTTTGTTTTTATTTTTTCCTATTTCTTTTGCTTTTTCTTTTAGTTTAATTATAATTATAATTACTTTTCAGTCTAAATTAAGTTCGCCATATTTTAGAATTAAAATATATCCAAAATATATCCAAACTATATTCAGACCGTACTCAAGTCCTAAGCTTGCTTACAAATAAATTATATTATTATAAATCCTTAGCTTTATTAAAACCTATTAACCTTCTCTGGTATAATTGATTACAGGTTCATTCTTTAAAGCAAAAAATTTATGACCCCCAATATAATTAGTAGTACTTCCATCTTCATTTACATAAGTAATAGGTTTTAAAGTTTTAGCATTCTCATGCCATGTACCTTTACTACGTGCAGGAGCATAGAAGAATAATACAAAATCATCTGTAGGCATACTATAATTATCGAATATCTCTTTTACTGCTTGTCTACATTCATCAGCAGCATTTGTGTTGCCATAGGCTTTAAGACATTCTTTTTCAAATTCATCAATGTCTTTATATCCATCATAGGAGTATTGTTTTCTTACTTGTGAGGGGGACATATTATCTCTCAACATGCCATTATAAATAGCCTGTGCTACGAGTTTCTTTCCTACAAAGGGTTGATTTCCACTCTCACCAGCTACAATGCTTTCTACCACATGACGTTCAGAATCAGTCAGATGAATTAAATATGCGTAGCGATAAGTTGAGGTCTTGGATTCAGGCTGTTCAGGTTCAGACTGTTCAGGATTTTCAGAATACTGTACGCTCATGTCTGAAAAAATATAAACAGGCTCATCATTATTTTCAACCATTTTACTCATGTCCACATAAAAAATTCTATCAGGACTAACATTTCCGATATTGCTTATGTCCCAATAATTTTCTTTTTGTGTTTTGAAGTTTTCAATAGCAATATAATGAGGAGATGAGATTTCAGTTTCATTTAGGCTTGAAACATTATCTTTGGAAGCATTATCTTCTCCTGTTTTATTTAAGGCTTGAGCATACCCAATACCACTTACCACTAAACTGAATGTGAGACAAGTTGCAATCGCTTTACGAATACTTGTCTTAATTAGAGGATGTGTGTTTGTGAGCTGTGCTTCATGTGTGGATGTGTTTGTGTTTGTGTTGCTATGACTATATTCAAGTCGATTAGACTTGCTGTATTTAATTGTATATTTCTTGTTTTTCATTTATCGTTTCCTTCCTTAAGTCTATATGATGAATAACTTATATTAAGATACGGATTCTTAATAGATTACTCACCCTTAACGCTTAGGTCGTTGGCAATAATGTTTATTACCTACTTTATACAACCATGAGAGTATTATAACATAGGAAGGAGGTGTTGTCAAGAAGTTAATGAAATTTTGGTTACAGATTGTTACTTTTTGAGTATTTGGGAGGAAATGTAAATTTTTGAGTATTTGAGGGTGGTTTGTTTGAATTATGAACAAATTATGAATTTTTTGTAAATTTTTTAAAAAAAGATTGTGTTTGTGCCTACCTCTCTTTACCTAAAAGAGAACCAGAATGGGAAAATGGGCAAAATTGGCCTTCGATACGTCAGGGCTAATGTACCAAATATTCCAAGAATGTTCCAAACATTCCATTAAATGTACTAAATGTACCATAACGTTCCAGACTACGTTTTTTCTCAAGCAAAATTATCGTTTAACAATAATTCACTCTCAAACTTTACAACTTTCTTGTAATTCATTCAAATTGTCACAAGAATCTTGTTATCTATATTCTATCTATATCCTATATCGACTGTCAAGACATCTCAATTTTCCCCATATAATTCAAGCCTTAATTCAAAACCACACCAAAAACTTTACACAACTGTCCAATATCTGCCCACCCTATCCAAAATGTATCTACATATGTTTTTCTCTTTATTTTTCCTACCCTAAACAGAAATCAATCTTCAAACTTTTTATTCCCCATTATCAATAGTATCACATAATTCTAATATAGTCAAATCATTCTCAATACCTGATAAAGTACTATTACAATACTTTTCATTTCCAAGTTCACTCATAAACTGTTCAAGTTCTTTTCTATTCATAGTACCAGCAACAGTGTAATACTTATAATTCACAAGCTGACCAGACTTTTCAGTAGGAAAGTTAATAGCTTTTAATCTCTCTAAAGTTCTTTCCTCAAAACAATTAGCACATACCCCAGTATATCCAGAATTAGGATTGTATTTAGGATAATATAAATAGCAACCACACTTAGGACATCTATCCACAAACCACTGAGTAACATATTTTCCATCAGCATAGCGACTATTAATAGGAAAGCGCAACTTTCCTCTCAGCAATTCCTTCAAATCATAATTATCAAGTTCTAAGTCACCATTATTGACCTTATAATCAAGATATTCAAAAATAATCTTCTCAATATAAACAGTAATTATGACATTATCACTCTTAAAGCTTTTATCAAGTTTATCGAACTTTTCAAGATAATCATTTTCAATTTTTTCTTTAATCTTTCTCAAATAAGTAATCTTATCCATTATTTCACCTCACCAGTAAACTTCTTGTTCTGGTAAATTCATTTACCAGTACACAACCTGTTCAGGGTTAGTACAATCCTTCATAAACTCATTAAACTCATATTTACTAATTAAACCAAATCTATGCCATGTATTCATTCCAACTGTTCCAGTCATCGGCATAGTTACTTTTTCAGCGTCTTCCTTAGTTTTATAAGTAAAAACAAAATCATTCATAATATGTTCAGAAAAACAATTAGAGCAAACAAACCAATCCTTATAAATATAAAAAGTATTACAACCACAATCACACTTATAAGTAATCCACTTATTAACAGTCATCTTGTAATACTTAAATTTTCCTGTCAATAAATTTCTAATGTTATCTCTCCAAGTATTATCACAACCACAATGCATATCACAGTACTCATGATGCCCATAACAAGAAGACTGTTTAGTTTCAGTAAAAATAACTACATATAAATTATTTTTGTCAAAAGCACTTTCAAGATTTTTTTCAAATTGCTCTTTCTTATGCTTAAGATATTCGTTTTTATTCATTTACTTTTACCCCCATCAATAATTACAAAAACAACAAAATCATCGCGTGAGCGATGCTCACAATAGCCACAGCAAATAACACCATTCCAAGTGCCATAACAAGTGCAATATCATAGTTCATTTATATTTATCTCTCACATTCCAGCAGCAATAGCCAAAGCCAACACACAACAAAAAATAATACCAATAATAACCATATTAATATTCTCCTCACATGGTAAACTTTTCCAACTTAAACCCACTCTCAGTAACCAAAGGAACAGACAAACCATTACACAAAGTATACAAGCAAGAGATAACAGCATAAGTACTATCAAGAAAAAATCCATCACTACAAACCTGAATAAGAGAAGTAAACTTAGACAAAGGAAGAGATTCAAACAACTCAGCCAGAGCTTTCATAGTCCAACCATTCTTATTATCAATGGCATCTTGAACAGTCTGTGTAAAATTCAAAAAAGTAACACCAGTAGTAAAAATAACACTGCTATCTTGACTATACTTATAACCTCTATAAACAACATTGTCTACACGGTTACAAAATTCAACAGCTTCGCTTAAATCAAAAGGAGCATTTTCACGAGAATACTCCAAAGTCATAAAAATACCCAAACTATCAACAATCAAGTGATGCTCACAATTTTCTTCACTATCATAAGTAAGATAAAGGATATCCTGAAAATTATAAACACGTTCAGACATTTTTTAATTCTCTCCTGTCATATTAACAAACTTAAACCCTGCGTTTTCCAATGTACCAAAGTCAGGATTTTTACACATAAGATACAAAAATGAAATAACATCATACTCGTCTTTGATATTATCACTGTTATTAATGATAAGCTTAGTGAACTTAAGCAAAGGTTGCTTTCTAAAAACTCTCAAGTAGCTATTCCAGTCATAGTTACAAACACCGATTTTCTTATTGAATTTACTGATAAAATGTTCAATATAGCAACCAGAGATATAACAAAAATCTTCTTCATGGTACAACTTAAGAATAACACTGACAATATTATTCTCTAGGTCTTCTTTATTATCAGTGGTACGCTTTTCGTACTCAAGCATATAGTCTTTACTATTCTTAAAAAGACTATTTTCTTGAAGCCAACCATCAGAAAGAGACAGATATAAAGTATCATCATTACTATGATAAGTAATGTCAATGATATCCTTAAATTTAAAACAAGTAATCATAATTTATCCTTTCTTTATTTTTTACTTTTTGTTCTGATACTCTTCTTCCAACTTCTTAGCTTTAGCTTTGTCTTCCTCAGTAACCATACCGTCAACAAACTGGATATTGACTTTCTTGACTTCTTTAGTCTTATTCATATTTCTGATACCAGTTAATTCTTCAAGGTAAACATCTTCAACAGGCTTAACAATTTCAATACTACATCTATAAAAATTATAATTCTTTTCCATAATTTCAATAACTTCATCAACAAGTTCAGAAATATTCAAAGGAGAAGAATTACCATCATAAATAGCAGATTTAGCAAAAGAGTCAAACTGGTTTTTCAAAAGATAATCAAAAGTATCGAATACATCTTGAAGTTCATACTCCATAGTACTAGTACTTAACATCATATCATCACAAGGAGTAAAAGCTACGATACAAGGAGCGACCTCATTAGTATTCTCATAGATAGAATGAATAGTACGAAATACAGTATAAGTACCAAACGTATGAGTAAGAATAGAACCCATAATTACACTTCCTTTATTTTTTAATTAAGCACATTATCAAGAAATCTCTTAGCATCTCTCTGAAAAGAATCCATAAAAGAACTCATATTATTATTGGAAATAAGTGTATAATAAGCAGTAGAATTATTTCC
>OQVZ01000556.1_pt1 | contig 14320 bp, 8 predicted proteins | sample 1691571 | NCBI WGS metagenome assembly OQVZ01 (sample SAMN03418261, study PRJEB22391) | human gut metagenome | biome: human-gut; feature: organic feature; material: feces | host: Homo sapiens | place: Tanzania | collected 2013-01
GGTTTGATAATTTAATCAACGTGCATTCGGCGGTGCAAGGCATCGTCATTCTTTCATTGATCTGTACTTTGGGACTTGCCCTCGGCAAGCTCCATGTAAAAGGTATCTCCCTCGGCATCGCCTTCGTCTTCTTCGTGGGAATCGTGGCGGGCCATCTCGGACTCTCCATCGACCCTGACATGCTGGAGTTTGCCGAGAGCTTCGGACTTACCATGTTTGTATACGTGCTGGGACTCTATGTGGGCCCTAACTTCTTCGGCTCCATGCGCCACGAAGGCATCGCGCTCAATCTCTGGAGTCTGGCGGTCATCGTGGTGGGAACTCTGTTTTCCCTCCTCCTCTGCCTGGTGCTGCCCGTAAGTCTGCCCGATATGGTGGGCATCCTCTGCGGTGCCACCACCAATACGCCTGCCCTGGGTGCTGCCCAGCAGGCTTTGCAGCAGTTGGGCTTGCCTAGCGGTGGAGCGGCACTTGGCTGTGCCGTCACCTATCCGCTGGGTGTGGTGGGCGTCATCCTGGCGATGATGTTCCTGCGCAAGCTCTTCGTCAAGCCGGCTGACCTGGAAATCCGACGTGCCGATGAAGACGACCATACAGCCATCGGACAGTACGTCATCGTGAACCCGGCGCTCAATGGCAATACCATCGCCGAAATATCGATGATGACCCATCGCAAGTTCATCATCTCAAGAGTATGGAGAGGCGAACAGGTTATCGTGCCGGAAGCTGATACCGTGCTCCATACCAACGACAATGTGCTCGTGGTAACCAACAAGGATGAGGCGTCTGCCATGCAGATTCTCTTCGGAAAGAAGGTGGATAAGGAGTGGAATAATGATAAGGTAGACTGGAATGCGATTGATGCCAAGCTGGAGAGCAGAATCATCGTGATGACCCGTCCGGGACTCAACGGAAAGCGACTGGGTAGTCTCCAGATGCGCAACACCTATGGCGTGAACGTGAGCCGAGTGCTGCGTGGTGATATCCGACTGCTTGCCACCGACGACCTCCGTCTGCAATACGGCGACCGCCTGACGGTGGTGGGCGACCCGACGAGCATCGACCACGTGGAGCAGTTTCTGGGTAATGCCGTGAAGACGCTCAACGAGCCTAATCTGGGTGCCATCTTCCTGGGAATCATCCTCGGTCTTGCCGTGGGAACCATTCCGCTTCATATTCCGGGCATGACGGCGCCTGTGCGTCTGGGTATTGCCGGTGGTCCTATCGTGATGGGTATTCTTATTGGTGCCCTCGGTCCTCGTGTGCAGTTTATCTCTTATATGACGCGAAGTGCGGGTCTGATGCTGCGCGAACTGGGTCTTGCTCTCTATCTGGGCTGCTTGGGCTTGTCGGCTGGTGGACAGTTTTTCGAGACGGTGGTTCGTCCCGAGGGTTTGATGTGGGTAGGCATCGGCTTCCTCATCACGGTGGTTCCTGTAGTCATCGTGGGCTTCATCATCCTGAAGACCAAGAAGTATGATTTCGGAAGCATCTGCGGAATCCTCTGTGGAAGCATGGCGAATCCGATGGCGCTCACCTATGCCAACGAGACGCTGGATGGTGACACCCCTAGCATCAGCTACGCCACGGTTTATCCGCTAGGAATGTTTATCCGAGTCATCATCGCCCAGGTCATTATCATGTTCTTTGTATAATAGACTTTGTATAGTAGACTTTATATAATAGACTTTTTTATAGCACAATATTTTCCCTTAAGGCTAAATATTATTACCCTTAAGGGAAAATATTTTTTGCCTTAAGGGTAAATAAAATCAGCCTCTCGCTTGATGTTGATTTCCTTCCCCGTAAGAGGATGCTCGAAGGTAATCTCCTCGGCATGGAGATGAAGGCGGCTTGCCTTCTCGTTGCCATAGAGCGGGTCGCCGAGGATGGGGGCATTCAAGCCTTCGTGGTGGGCACAATGCACACGGAGCTGATGGGTCCTGCCCGTCTTGGGATAGAGCGCCAAGCGGAGATGGGTGGCGTCGATGCGGTCCAGAACCTCATACTCCGTAATCGCCTCCTTGCCCTGGGCATGATTCACAATCTGTCGGGGACGGTCCAGGTAATCGGGCATCAACGGAAGGGAAATCTTCTGCTTTTCTGCGGAAATAGAAGATTTTCCTTCTTCCTTCAATTCTTCTTTCTTTGCTTTTTCCCAGATTTTATCGCAGGCTTCCTGGTCCTTGCATCCAATGATGGCGATGTATTTCTTCTGAACCCGATGGTGCAGAAACTCATTCTGCAGACGATGGTAGGCAAAATCCGTCTTGGCAATAATCATCAGACCGCTTGTCGCCATGTCGAGACGATGGACAATCAGCGGACTGCTTGCTGCTGGATATTTCTTCCGCATGATGGAATAGACGGATGGCTGGGATGAATCCTTGCCCGGCACAGACAGCAATCCCGAAGGCTTGTAGATGACAGCCAACTGGTCGTCTTCGTATAAGGTTTCCAATGCCTGCTTTTCGGCAATTTTAGAATCAAATACCCTATCCGGCAGCATCCAATGCAATATCGGCTTGCATTTGCCATTGCAGGCAGGATAGAACTGCAGATGATGGCGAATCTCCTCCTTCGGACTTTCTCCCCACCAGAACATCGCCATCTGCAACGGCCTGTAACCATGCAGGTAAGCATATTGCAGCAGTTTCGGTTCGCAGCATTCGCCACTTCCGGCTGGCGGCACCATCTTCAGGGCAGCTATTCTGCTCGTTGCAAGGGTGGCTTGCGGATAATCCCTGAGGGCTGCATCCCTGAAAATCTCCTGCAGGTCCTTGATCTCGCCTTCATGATTCTGCATGCGGAATTGCGAGAACAGCCATTGCTGCAAGGTATCAGATAATGACTTGCGCAGTTGCTTCAGGCGAAGAATATCCGCTTGAAAGACTTCATATTCCGTTTCCAGGGTGGTCTTTTCTGAAAGCGATTTTTTGAGTCGGCGCAGTTCTGCCTTCATAAACTGGCTTTCCTTCACCATCTCAGCCTCTTCTTCCGTGGTAAGATTTCCTGTCTTTCTCCGGGCATCACGCTTTGCCTTCGCCTCCTTCATCTTTTCCTGATAGGCAGCGATGGTCTGCTTCCGCTTTTCCTGCAGTTGCTGGATGAGGCTCTTGGCTTCCTTTATATGCTTATTGCCCTCCAATTGCTTGATTCTCTGGTTGATATCGGATATTTCAGTCTCATGGGTCTTGAAATATCCGTCGGGTTGCAGATAGTCGAATACGGCTGGCACAAAGTCATCCCAGTCGCTTCTTCCGCCTATCTGTCCGCTATAGGCAGCAAGATAGCCTATTTCTGAGGCACCAGGTTCCGGTTGGGCATTCTCAACGATGAGTACGCCAAACATTTTTCCTTTATCTATCTCCTCTCGCCAGTCTTCACGCTCCGATAGATAGGTTTGCAGCTCCTTGCATACGGCGATGCAAAGAGGATGAGGCTGATAATCGAGCGGATTGTTCATGCGCTCGGGGATGTCGATGCCTGATAACAGGACTTGGTCTATGGAATGCAAAATCATACTGCAAAGTTACGATGTTTTTTCCAATTCCCCAACTTTTTAAACAAAAAAATCCCACAAGCCTCCTTTGAGGGACTTGTGGGACGTCAACTTAGACACTAAAAAAACGATTGATGATTTATGCAAATAAATCCGTTTATTCGTCGCAGTCGTCATCGAAGATGTTGAAGTGCTTTTTAGACGAAACCGTAATGTTGTCTTCTGCACTTGTATCTCCGAAGCCGCCGAAATCCTGGGTATTGAATTGTGAGCCCGCCAGGATGTTAGGGCTCTCTATTTCTATTACTTGAATAGAAGGTTTCTGATATTTCTTCATGTTGCCTGATCTTTATTTAATCTTGATCTTTATTTAATGATGTATTTCTTGCCATCCATGATGATGATGCCTTGCTTGCTCTCTGTTCTCTGACCAGCCAGATTGTATTTCTTGTTGGTAGAAGAAATCTTGCCGTCGGCTTCTATTCCCTCGATGGCTGTTGTGGAACCAGGGAAGGCGATGCTCAGGAACTTGGCAAGTCCGGTAGTGGCTGGCTGCAGATAAGCCTTGCCGGCAGGAACCGTAATGCTGGATGTTACCTGATAGATGCCTGCCTTGCCGTTCTTCACGCCGAGAATATAGGCTCCTTCGGTGCCAGCGAGGGTAGTGGCTGTAAGGCAACCCTTGATCAGGTTGATGCTTACGGCATCGCCTGTTTTTGCTGGGGCAATCTGATAGGTGGCATTTGGTTCACCCTTGATGAATACGCCTTCGTTGGCTGGAATGTGAGTCACAGGTTCCAGAGTAACGATGTTGTTGTCTACGGCTGTGCAGACATAAGTCTTGGCTTCGCCAGAAAGAGTGGTGTTTTCTGCTGCGCAGAATGAAGCCCAACCGGCTGCGTTGGTTGTTACGAGGTAAGCATTTGCCTTGATGCCCAAACCGCCATTCTTGTTGGCTGCGCAAACGGCATAATTGCCGGCACCATCGATGGTGAAGGATGTAGAGGTGGTGTTGCCCATGTACTCGCCATTCTTGAAGATGACGTAGCTACGGGCATCTGCTACTGCCTGCCATGAGAGGGTGTTCTCCTGGATGGTTACCTGCTCAGGAGCAGCACACAACTTGGTTTCAGAAATGACGTCCCATGAATCGCTGCCGCCCAATACGTTGCGCAAGGTGAATTGTGCTGCCTCCTCGTCTGTAAGGATTGGAGAGTACTGGTTGAGTGAAGTAGGTGAGTTCTTGCGGGTGCTCAAATCAATGAGTTTGCCATCCTTGTCGTATGACTGATACTCATAGAAATGAGTAGTGAGATCGCCCATTTTGGTCCATCCGGCATCGCTGCAGAGTACTTCCATCTTAGTGTTCAGATAGTAGGCTCGAGGCTCGTTCTGCCATGGTCTGCCAAGGTTCCAGTTGCCATCAGCTACCAGCGAAGCTCCCTCGTCTGCCTTTACCGTACAGTTCTGGAATACGTATCCCCACTTGGTTGCTGCGTCTGTGTTTGGAGCAGAGATGACATTGCCGGTCTTGTTGCCGAGTATCAGGTTGCAGCGTTCAAAATAAATGTTGCCACCGCCACAGATGAAGTCTGTAGTACCATAGATGTCGCAATCCTCCAGATAAGTACGCTTTCCTGTAACGTAGGTGTCCTGACTAGCCTGCAAGGCTACATTCTTCAATACGGTCTTGTTACCGCCATTCATTGCAACGCTCACACCCTTGAGGGTAGAACGGAAATCATAGTTGTTGCGGATGGTGATGTCCTGCAGATAGTTGCCTGTTCCATCGCCAAGGTCGAGGGTGGATGAGGTGATGCCATCTGTGGTTCCCTCGATGAGTACGCCTTCCTTGCTTTCACCAATCAACGATACATTATAGATGTTGTTCTTGTTTTCCTTCAAGGATACGTTGTGCTGGTAAGAACCGGTAAGGGTTCCGTAGGTGTATTTGCCGTTCTTCAGGAAAACCACCTTGCGGGTTGCATCGGCAGTCTTGTTGCTTTCTCTCAGGGCTGCGATGGCTGCGTTAAGTTCTTCAGCATTGCTAACCACGTAGTCGTAAGCGGCTTGCTCTACCACTGGTGCGGCTGCGGTTGAGAAGTTAACAACGATGTCTTCCTTGGCATGGTTGCCATAGTTGTCTGAAACATTCATTGCCGCAAGCTGGAGGGTATAGTTGCTGTTGTACTCCAAATCCCAAACGGCAAACTGAAGAGAGGTGCTGCCACCATCTGCTGCCAAAGTCTGGTTGTTGCAGGTTGCTGTGGCTGCCTTCACTTCACGGTCGAAGTTGACGGTGATAACGGCGTGGTTATCCACAACGGTAGAGTTGGTAGAAACAACTGCAGGATTTCCTTCTGTGGTTTCCTCTATTGTGAGTTCAATCCAGGCAGTAGGCTGACCAGCCTTAATGAGGTTGAAGACAATTTCCTTGCCGGTCTGGTGACCTTCGATATTTACGCAAAGATCGTATTTAACATCTTTCGTTGCATCTCTTCGTGTAGGCAGATAGACGGTAGCTCCCTCTGAAGTTACTTCAGAGATAGATGCAGCGCCATCATCATAGTTGTTGCTCAAATCCTTGAAGATGACTTGCTTTACCTTGATGTTTGAAGGAATCTGGATGGTGTATTTTGTATCGTTCAGTTTGAAAGAACTGTTGTTCCATCCGTCAAGACTTGATGAAAGAAGAGAGTACAAGCCATTGCTCCAGTTTCCTTTTCCTTCAGCACCTTCGGTGGTATATTTCAGTTGTACGGTCTTATCTTTTTCTCCTGGGGTGTAAATGTTCAATCCCTCAACGGTAAGATGTGCCTCGTAGTTCAGAGCCTTGATGGTGTAGATAACGCTAGTACCCTCAATGGCAGATGTAACATTGGCTTGGGTATTGTCGCTCATCCAGGCAATGAGTTCAGGCACCTTGGTGTAGGTGTTTCCTTTAAGGGTGTAAGAACCCTTGTCGTCTTTAAGAGCCTGGAGTGCCTCTGCTGGAAGAGAGAGACCATCCACCTTTGCACTTTTCAAGGTTGTGGTTGCATCAGGGGTATAATCTGCACGTTTGGTTACTCGCAGATTTTCGAAGTCCATGACGTAACCACCAGAATTGGTAAAGGAGAGTTTCATGGTCTTCACTCCCTTGCTCAGCGGATAACTGATTGGCATTGCCACCTCATTGCCATAATCTTTTGCCAGGTCTTTGGTGATGGTGATGTTCTGGTTTACTTCTTCTGCTCCTGTCGTAGCATCGGTGATGGTAACGTTCATGACTCCTCCTGAGTTATAGTGAATCGCCATACAGAGGCTGTAGTAGGCTTGCTCTGTTACGTTGATGTCATAGCTGCACCAGCAGCCGTTCTTGATGTAGCCTACTTTGTAGCCGCCTTCGGAGTCAGCTTTGTCAATAGTCTTAGCCCCACTATAGGTACCATCTTTCAGGTTGATGTAGCCTCCCACATCAGTAGGGCTACTGCTTGCGCCCCACGTGCTCACTTGTCCGATGATTGCCAGAATCAGGACAAGCAGAAATCTCATTGATTTGTTCATCTTGTTAAGTTATTAAATGTTCTATAAAATGTTCTGTAAAAGAGAAGTCAAGGCGTTTCCGCCTCAACTCCCGTTAATTGAATACGGCTTATGGCCGCTCATTTTGATAGGTTTGATATAATGTTTCTTAATTAAATTGAATATAATATTTCTTATTAAAATTGTTCGATGTTCGTTTCTGTGTTGCAAAATTACGAACTATTTAAAAAGGATAGGTGGTAAAATCATAAAAAAAGAGGGATAATTTTGTTGTTTTATACGTTTTTTACTACCTTTGCAGACAAATTCACTAATTTATGAGAATGAGTCGATACATACTTATCATATTGTTCACCCTGTTGTCTGCCATAGACATGGCAGGCAAGGAGGTGATGCGCTATCGCCGTTACACCACGACGGATGGATTGTTGCAGAATTATGCCACCACCTTCGCCCAGGATAAGGACGGATACATCTGGATTGGTTCCCGGTCGGGACTCTGCCGTTTCGACGGAAATCAGTTTGTTCCCTTCAATCGTACAGCCGACGGCAAGAAGATTGGATGGGTGCGACGGATTCGTGTGGATAAGGACGGGCATACCTTGCTGATGAAAATCAACAATGATAAGTTTGCCTCCTATCATCCGGCTACCCGTACGCTTACTCTTTTGTCCGAAAAGATAGAACTGGGTGACCAGAAATTGCCTGCTGATGTGTTCCGCTATGGCGACAAGGGAGTGATTCTTCACCATCATGGCGAGGAACACATGATAGCCTACATGGGTGCAACTCCATCGGAAATCCTGCATTGCGAGAATTTCATCGACAGGCAGGGAAACATCTGGGCCAGCTTTGACAATGCCGTCTATCAGATTACCTTCTCGAAGGCTGACTATCTTATATATAAAAAGGTGGGAGATGCTGCCGGTACGGATTTCACGGGAGATGTAAGATGCATCGCCCGCCTGAAGGATGGCAGCTTCCTGGTGGGAACGAAAGCTCGCCAGTTGATCCGCTATGCCAAAGACGGTACTTTCATGGGATTTGTCAATCAGCAGGGAAAGATGCAGCCCCAGGCTACGGAGTTCCTGGGTTCTGCCTATAACGTACAGCAGGATGGTTATGGAAGGTTGTGGATGGGCTTACGTGATGACGGACTGGTTTGTATCGACAAGCCATTTACCAGTCAGCAGAAACTGTATCATTATCGGAATCAAGACACACCGCGCCTTCCGATGAATCAGGTCTTTGACCTCCATTTCTCTGCCAAGACGGGGTGGCTCTGGATTGCTACCTGGGGAAATGGCATCGTCTTCATCGACACCCAGTCGCCGAAGTTGAACCTGAATTCCCTTTCCGCATCCATCAGGAATGTGGACCGGTCGGAACTGGTGAAGGTGCGACGTATCCAGGAACTGGGCGATACCATAGCGGTGAGCACTACCTCAGGCATTTTCCTGTATACTCAAAGAGGCAAACTGATTTCCCGTATCGGCGACATTGATGTGTCGGGTATCGTACGGGTGGGCAAACAGCTCTATGTGGGTGCCTACAGTCAGGGGGCTTTCCTGGTAGATAAGAACAATCAGCTGCAGCAGATAGATATTCCGGGTTTGGGAGATTGTATCCATTCCATCCAAGCCTGTCGGGGCAATCAGGTGTTGTTCACGAATCCAGATGGCCTGATCTTGTATGATACCCAGCGTGGAAGCGTCAGATATTTCGACCATAGTTATTTCGGCGAGGATGTGGCTTTCAGCGAGATTCAGCCTCGTGTAGAAAAGGGTATGCTGATAACGGGTCTGAAGGATGGAATCCTGCAGTTGCAGTTGGGCGCTCATCCTTCTCATTCTTCTTTCCGTCCCACTCTTCTGATTCCTAATGCCGGAGCTTCGGTGAGCATGGGTGGCGAACTGATAGTCAATCCTACGGTTATCGACTATCGTGTTCCACGCACGGTGAGCTATGCCTGGCGCAACAAGGGTGACAGCACCTGGCATTATCTGACGGGTGGAAAGGATGAGATTTCCCTTTCGTGGACTCTGCCTGGAAAGCACGTCGTGGAGTTCAGAAGCACGGATGCCATGGGATTCTGGGTGGATCAGATTACCGAAGCCGAGTTCTATGTTGTCCCTTCCTGGTGGCAATGTTGCATTCTGGTATTGTTGGTAGCGGCACTCGTGGTGATAGCCTGCCTGGTATGGAAGGTGCAGCATCCTAAGCTGATTACCACCTCGGATACCACAGTGGATACGGCGCAGGACATCTTCCCTTCTACTCCTGATGTGACTCCTTACGACCGCCAGTTGGCGCAACGCCTGGTGGATTGCATAGAGCAGCATATCGACAATCCGGATTATGATGTTGAAAAACTGGGTAATGACATGGGTATGAGCCGTTCGCAGCTGTATTCACAATGCAAGGATACCCTGGATAAGACGCCTGCCGCATTCATCCTGGAGATACGCATGAAGCGTGCCATGCAGTTGATGGAAACGCATGATCTGCGTGTCAACGAGATTGCTTACAGGGTGGGATTCACCGACCCGAAATACTTTGCCAAGGTGTTTAAAAAACGAGTTGGTGTATCGCCTACGCAATATTCTCAGCAATTCAGGTCTTCGAAATAGTTATAGAATTCAGGTATTCTAAAAGGTTCAGACCTTCAAAACAGTTAAATAAGATAATGACAAGAAATAGCAATATCTTCTATCACCTCGTCGCCTTCCTCACGGTGGCGATATGGGGTACCACCTTTGTAGCTACCAAGGTGCTGATGCTCAATGGGCTTTCGCCTGCCCAGATCTTCACATTGCGCTTTTCCATCGCTTACGTGCTGATGCTCTGTTTCAACCATCGCCGCATCTTTTCCGATTCGTGGAAGGATGAGGCTAAGATGGCGCTGCTGGGCATTACGGGCGGATCGCTCTATTTCTACAGCGAGAACGAGGCGATGAACTTCACCACCACCACCAATACCTCGCTCATCGTCTGTTCGTGTCCGCTCTTTGCCACCCTGCTGGTTCGTCTGGTTTATAAGGATTCCAACCGCATCCATATCGTGCAGCTGCTGGGTTCACTTCTGGCATTTGTGGGTATGATCATCGTGGTATTGAACGGCAGGTTTGTGCTCCATCTTTCTCCGGTGGGCGATGCATTGGCGTTTACGGCGTGTATGTGCTGGGCGATCTATTCGCTGCTGATGAAGTCAACCACGGGCGATTACAGTCCTGCATTCATCACCCGCAAGGTGTTTTTCTATGGTGTTCTCACCATCCTGCCTTATTATATCTTCATTCCGGGTTTTCCTCCGCTCGAGGTATTCACCCGTCCTCAGGTATTCGGCAATCTGCTCTTTCTGGGCTGCCTTGCCTCTATGATCTGCTTCCTCACGTGGAACTGGTGCATCTCGAAACTGGGTACGGTAAAGGCCACCAACTGGGTGTATTTCAACCCGATAACCACGATGATTTTCGCCTCGTGGGTGCTTGGCGAGCAGATTACCCCCTATTTCCTGGCTGGTGCCGCCTGCATACTGATAGGAATGTATGTGGCGGATAAGAAAACGAAAGGGGAGCAGTAATCTCCCGAAAATATCAACCTATCAATAAACGATTTTATGGTAAAACTAAAACTTTATACCTGGCTATTGCTGTTGGGATGCATGATGCTGCTGGCTGCGTGCTCCTCAGAGAAAAAGGAGGATGACTCCTGGTACAGACCCATCGATGAGTTTGTTACCCAGCATCAGCAGATGATGCAAAGCCTGCCCGACTCGATGATTCTGCAAATCAGAAATCTGAAATGCGGAGGCAAGCCGGAACTGGTAGAGCAATGGAAAAGACTGATTGTGGCGAAATGCTGCTATCTGAAAGGCGCCGATCCGGAATGTCAGGCGCTTATCGACTCGGTAAACGGCTTTTGCCGCCAGCATCCCGACCAGGAAACCACCTTCAAGATACAGTCGTATGCCGACAACCTGCAGGGTGTATTGCTGCAGGCTGTGGGCAAGCGGGAACCTGCCCGCACTTATTACATCAAGGCTTACCGGGAATTGATGAAACTGGATCATCACAATGATGCCATCGACATCTGCATCAATATAGCCGATGCTTCCAGACAGTTGGGTAAGCTGGCGGATGCATCCTCGTGGTATCGCCGTGCCAATTTCCTGGCAGATTCCCTGAATCTGCATGAGGCTCAGAACAGTATTTTGGCAGGATTGGGACAGGTGTATAACGACCTGCGCAACTATCAGTTGGCGCATTTCTATTTCCGCAAGGCTGAGCGCCAGTATCCGCCCAGGAATCCGAAGGATGCCCATTTCTTCTACAACAGTTGGGGAAATGTGTATAGCAGTCAGGAAAAACCCGCTGAGGCTCTGAAGTGCTTCCTGAAGGCGCAGAAGGCAACCCTACAGATGGGACAGCCTTTCATGACGGCTGTGGTGGATGCCAACCTGGGACAGACTTATCTGGAACTCAACCGCCTGGATTCTGCCCAGAAATATCTGGCTAATACCACGAAGTTCTTCTTCGTGCAACCCAACATGCAGAACGACCTGCAATTCTATATTGATGGTTTGAATGCTGCCCTGGCATTGAAGCAGAACCGTCTGGACAAGGCTTCGGCGATATTGAGTAAGCCATACGACCTCTCGAAGATGTCGCCCAACTACCTTTATCTCTATCACAAGGGATGGGCGGATCTTTATGAGCGAAAGGGACAGTTTGCCAAGGCTTTGCAATATCAGAAGCTGATGAAGCAATACGATGACTCGCTGCGCAACGCCACGATGGTATCGAATGTGCAGGAGAACGAGCTGCGATTCAAGCAGGATACTGCCATCGTTTGCCGCGACCTGACTCTTCAAAGTACGCAGGCAGAGGCAAAGTCGTCCCGATTAATCCTGCTCCTGGTCATCGGTTTGCTGGTGGTGGGTGTGTTGGCGCTGGTGGTGTTCTATCGCTATAAGTCGTTGCGCCACAAGCATCAGCATCGGGAGGAGATGAACCGCATGATGGCGCTGAAGATGGAGAACGTGCGCAATCGCTTCTCGCCCCACTTCGTGTTCAACGTGCTCAACATCTTTATCTCTAATCTGCCAAAGGGCGTCAACGTGAAGCCGCTGCGTCTCCTGATACAGGTGCTCCGTGCCAATCTGCTTACCTGCGATCAGGTGGCTGCAAGCCTGGAGGATGAGTTGCAGATGGTGATGAGCTATTCGTCTCTTCGCCACGAAACCAATCCGTGGCTTCCGATGCCCCGTTTTGACATAGCCAAGGAGGTGGACATGACGCTGATGCTGCCTTCGATGATTCTCCAGATTCCTGTGGAGAATGCCCTGAAGCATGCTTTCGTGGGAATGGAAGAATCGGGAGAGAAACCGCAGCTCGATGTGAAAATCTGGATAGAAGACGGCATGCTCCGCATCGATGTCATCGACAATGGCTGTGGCGGTGTGGGTGCCGTGGCTGGCATGGGCACAAGGAAGGCTAATGCTGCGGCAAGCACGGGCACGGGATTGAGAATCCTGAACAGTACCATCGAGATGCTCAATGCCGGAAATGCACGCAAAATGTATTTCAAGATGCAGAGCCGTGCAGGGACTGCAGATGGCGGAAGTGACCGACAGAAAGGAATGTGTGTAAGTATCGGAGTACCATGCGAATACGATTATAGCGTATGCCAGTAGAGTGGGGAGACTCCTTTCGTAAATATGTAAAAATGGAATAATATGCAAACGGATCAAGATAAAATCAAGGTAGTGATTGTGGATGATGAGCCACAGAGCATCCTGAGGTTGGAGAACGATCTGGCTGCCCTGGAAGATTTCGAGGTGATAGCCACTTCCTCTTCGGCGATGTCGGCAAAGACCTTGGTGATGAGCATGCAGCCCGATGTGCTGTTCATCGATGTAGAGATGCCGGGACAGACGGGTTTCGAGGTGTTGCAATCTCTGAGAGATGAGATGCCGATGGACCTCATCGTGGTGTTCTATAGCGCCTTCAACAAGTATATGATTGATGCACTGCGTGCTTCCGCCTTCGATTTCCTACTGAAACCCTATCAGCAGGAGGAACTGGAACTGGTGGTGGGACGCATTCGCCAGAAAATGGAAGGGGGAGATGGTTCTTCATCCTCTTCTTTATCCTCTTCCTCATCCTCTTCGTCCTCTTCTGAATCCCATCAGGATCCTCAGAATTTATTGGGCTTGAACGGCTTGTTGGGAACATCGGGCAAGCGTCTTGCCATTCAGTCCATTTCGGGCTTGCTGATGGTGAAGCCCGACGAGGTGTTCTGCTGTACATTTGATGAGGATACCCGTCTATGGCATCTGAGGTTGGCTAACGGTCAGATTCATAAGTTGAAGAAGCAGACCACGGCGAAGTCTGTTCTCTCCCTGTCTCCATCGCTGGCTCAGGTCCGTCAGGATTGCATCATCAATCTCGACTACCTCATCAGCATCGAGAACTACACCCTTCGCTGCATCTTCTCTCCTCCCTTCGATCAGGAGGATATCACCGTTTCCCGCCGCTGCTACAAGGCGGTGAAGGAGAAGTTGGAAATATTGTAGGGATGTGGAATATAATAGAAAGTAATCTGGGCTATTGGCAAGGCTACGGCTCCAGCTTTTATGAAGTGAGGATTATGGTGGGGGAATGAAGGGGAAAAGGACCTGGTGATTTTTAATGTTTTAGATTCTTCAGGAATCTGATAGACTTATAAAAAGGAAGCGACGAAATGCAGATAATGCGTTTCGTCGTTTTCTTTATCCAAGAATATCTTTACTCCAATATTCTTGCAAATAGTATTTTTTATTCGCTGCCACCGAATAAAAATGCTTGATTTTATTCGGTGGTAGCGAATAAAAACTTTTGCTTCCAATTTACTACTAAAAAACTCAGAATACCTTATTTTACAAGTTTTAGGGTATTCAGAATGCCTTATTTTACATGTTTCGGTGTGCTTAGAATGCCTTATTTTACAAGTTTTGGGGTGTTCAGAATGCCTTATTTTACATATTTTGCTAAAATCATATACCGGTTGTATCTTGATGTCACTTTGTCTTATGCATAAGAATATCACATAAAAGGGTGCATCATGGACTTATGACACACCTTCAACTTTTTACATTTTAGTCCTTTTGGTATAAACGAATAAAAAAATGACCTCGAATAAACATAAAGTTTAGGCTCAGGGGAGATTGTCCGTGGATAGACAATCTCTCCTGAGCCCAAAAAACGCCTCGCACGATTTGAGCATTGTTAAGAGGCTTGGCGAGGACTGACG
>OQVZ01000562.1_pt1 | contig 14265 bp, 12 predicted proteins | sample 1691571 | NCBI WGS metagenome assembly OQVZ01 (sample SAMN03418261, study PRJEB22391) | human gut metagenome | biome: human-gut; feature: organic feature; material: feces | host: Homo sapiens | place: Tanzania | collected 2013-01
CGCCATTGTACGGCACTGCAAAGGTTGCATAATTATCCTTGATAACCTGCAACTGTTGAACATATTTTTGCTTATATCATGTAATATAATATCACCATTATCCCATAGAACATAAAACCAATACCGCAATAGTAGCCCTTAAGAACATAAGGATGAGGAATTGTTATTTTGAAATAAGTCCTATTAACAGGACTCTTTTTCTGTTCCATATATGTATCAATAAATATTTCTATACCAAATAATATTGCACAAAATGCATGACAGATGTAATAAAAAAAACTTATCACACCTAAGAACAGTCCTATCAATGAAGCTATTCCATATATATATGTGGAAAAACTTTTTTTACTCCTATTTCTGTATAAATATATAAGTATCCATACACTACTCAAGAGCGTTATGCAATTAATAAATATTATGCACCATAGAGGTATCGTATCCATTATTTATTATCTTTTGTATTATTATTTTTAGAGCTTTCTATGTATTTTAATCGAGTAGGAGGAAAACGAAGCAGTTTTCTTCCTACTTTCGTTTCACTTGTTGCGTCTGTTTTTTGAATCCATACCTTTAGAGAAAGCACGAAGTTGTTGCTTCCCAAGGAGGCCATGAAGTGGTGATGAACGGAGAATAACACTATTCACTCTCTCTCGGAGGGTGTGACAGAAGTTCTTTTTGTACAAACACTCCTTTCTCGAACTTCCATTTTCCAAACTCATAATCAACGGCAGAACCACGGCTGAAAGATTCAATAATCTTTTCTTTTTCGTTAAGCGTAGGATTGGGAATATCATGGAATGATGGAACAAACAAGAACTTCTGCTTGACTTCATTCCAGACATAAGCATCCCAATATTCCACACCTTGATTTCCGAATTGTCCCAAATATACCAACAGATCTTTATTGCCATCAAACGTCACATCAGCCATCAGACAGCTATCCTTCCGGCCACCATTTGGGTCAAAAGTATCGTCCTTTGGATAAGAGAAAGGTATAATTTGTACAGTTTTCTCCCCTCGCATAATAACTACTTCAAAATCGAAATCCTTGGACTTGGGAGATTGTGTTCTTATAACAGCGTTAAGCGTATCTTCCGATGCAATATCTTGCTTGGTAAAGACCTTGCCCGAAATCACACTATCGGTGTCAATAGACATGCTGTCTTTGGTAGGGTTTCCCTGCCCCACCTTACTTTCCTTGCAACCGAAGATAAACATCAAAGAAAGTATTACTAATGTACTATCGATAATTCTTTTCATTGTCTTTAAATATTTTGATCATTTCATTGCGTTATTTTTTCTTATCTTATATCTTATAATTGAGTGTATTCTAAATATTGTAAAATATCTTCCAAATTATCATAATAATCCAATATGTTCGGTTCTTTACACATATACATTTTTCTCACATGGGAAAGAATTATCTGTTTTAGCTTATGAAAATTTGAAGGATTTACGATTTTGCACAAAGCCAAATCAATAAAGATCCAGTCAGCTCCAACATCAGGTAGAGAAACCTCTCCGTTTAAAATTGGCACTATTGTTTTATTATAGAGTTTATCAAGTGACGAATATTCTGAAAAGACATATTCTGCACACTTTTGAACTTTTGCTTGTAATTCATTAAAATCGGTTGCATATTTTTCCCCATTCAAGTTGAAATAAAACTTGTCTTGCATAGATAGCATATCCCCAGAAAAATCGATACTGGCTCTGTCTCTTTGGTCTTGCAAATTTTTCATACTAAATTTCTCAAACCATTTTGATAGAATATCGAATCTTACACCATAGATAGGATATATTACGAGAGATGATGTTGCTTCGTCAATCCAGTGATCCATCTCAATAAATTGCTTACCACCTTTTGTCTTCAACAAGAAGGAAGAGTCTCTTTTTCTAAATTTATATTCAGAAAAAAGTTAACAAATCACAATCAAGAATTTTTTCTCCATTACCTCGCCACCATCAGTTTGTTTTCGCATTTGATGAGAATTGGATTTTGTGCAATGTTATTTCTTTTTTAACCTAATTTTATAGCCCGACCACAAGCACCAAAACGCAAGAATGCCCATAACAAAGATGAATATGTATGTGGCTATCGTTCCAATGAAAATTCTGCCACTATGCACCTCTAATGCCACATTCCAAAGCGACATCGGAAGTTGGTTCATGCTCGAAGGTTGAGGGGCAAAGTTTGTTCCCTCGTAATATTCCGCTACGACAGGGGTGGAAAAGTCTTGGCTCATACCTGCGACTGCTTTCTTTCCGAATGGTGCTCCTGCTTCATTCGGTGCAGGTTTGTTCGTAAAGTAATCGGTAGCAGTTCCTTGTCGTCTGTCCCAAACAAACAAGCCGCTAAATGAACCGCAAAGCCATCTACCATTTGCATCTTTCTGTAATACATTCAATCCCATCACGCTGACAGGTGGAACAGAAGTAATAACTTTCACTGTAGCATTTTTGATGTTCAATGAATAGAATCCTTCCGATGAGGATAACAGCCAATCATGGCAGCTCTCATCATAACGAATTATGCGGAGCTTGTCGTTCCAAGGATTCTTGCTTCTGAGTGTTGTGCCTGGGATAGACGGAATCTTGCTTAACACTAATGCTATCATCACAGGAGGGCGGAGACACCAACCCGTCAGTGCAATCAAGAGCGCAACTATGATAGTATATCGCCCGATTCTGTCATGCAGATGAAGCGAGGTTTGCAGTAATGCCTTTCGCTTCGGTCTCAGCCAAAAGACGAAACCCGTAATACAGAGAACCACAAGAATAATGGCTATGGCATCAACCACAATCTTTCCTGTTATTCCGAAAAGTTCTCCACTATGGAGTAGCCAAACGGTACGAAAGGCAGTTACTTTGCCGTCATAATCCTTTGGCGCATGAAGTTGAATGCGCTTAAAAGTCTTATAAGGAGGAAGCGAGGTATAGACAAAGGAACGACTGAGCACTACAAGGGTGTCGCCATGCGAAGCGATGTCCGTAAATTTCTCCTCATCCTCCAGTGACATATTCACCTTATACCATTTGTTATGCACTCCATAGCGATAAAGCCCGAAAGGTGAGACAGCAAATATCCTTCCATTATCAAGCCTTATGACATTTTTGATTTGCCTATAGTCGGCACCTTCTGGCAACCCCTTATTGAAATCCTTGAAGTAGGAAGCCTTGGAGTCGGTAAGCCAGATGCCACCATCGCCATAAAGCAACAGTTGGCGACAAGAATCCACATTCCTCATGGAATCTACCATTAAATCCTTGCCAATGTCAAGCGTGCCTCGTAGCAAACCGCCATTCCATTTCTGAAACTCATAACGACTCGGCAGGTACTTCCTGCTCACGTTCACATCCTTGATGAGTGAACGATGATTGAGCAGGATGCCTGACACGCAGAACATCAGCATGAAGAAACTCAAGCCGATACCAAGCCATTTATGTTGTTTTCTCCAAGTTCCTTTCTTCATTGATTTCCTTATCTGATTATCTATCTTATTTCTTTTCTTTCTTCGCCCTTGCATCCTTGACAATCTTTCCTGCCAAGAAACAAAGTTCTATCACCATTACCACCCAATGCCAAGGATATTCGCTCGGATGTGCAATGAGCTTCCCGATGATGCCCGTGCGATTAAATGCCTCTACCGCTATCCAGAACACGATGACCGTTGCCGTACCCATTCTGATGTTTGCTCCCCACGATTGCAAGTGGAGTTGCTTGCGAAATACGTATGGGGCGGAAAGCAAGGCACCGAAGGCTACACCGAAGGTGACTGGACTCTCACGACCAAACAATTGAGGATCGTAGAGGTTCATCAGCAGGAGATAGCAAGTCCAGAGCATTGTGTTGATTTCCATGAAGGTAACAATGCTGGTGTGGCGTGTCATCGGGCGAGCGGCGATGAGTCGCTTGTTCTTCCCCAAGAAGAGCGTCTGCCACCAGTTGAGGAAGTTGCAGGCATTTCGGGAACAGAAGATGTAGAGCAACATCACCATTGCCCACAAGCCAAAGGTGGCAGGGAGCAGAAGATATTCAGGGCGGCTCAACACTTCTCCTGTCACTGGGTCAATCTCAGCATGTGTGCCCCAACGATGGGCATAATACATGAAGAGGAAATCCACCCAACCCGTCCAGTAGAACATGCCACCGATAAGTCCGAGCAAGGTTTGGCGAGTCTGTCCCTTGACGAAAACACCGACCACCACCATCACCAAGCCCACGAATCCCACAGCCATGCCAGCACCCAACAGTTGCGTGCCGTCGTAGTTGTCCTTCAATACTCGTGCCACCAAATGAACGATGGGCATGCTTCCCAATATCACGCCCATCGATACGATGGATTTCCACCAATATAGTTTCTTGTTACTCATGGCTTTTCTTCTTGTGAGCTGCAAACATGATATAGACGAGCAATGCCACGAATGCCACGAGGATGCAGATCATCTGTGTGGTGTATTTCTCTGGCTCAATCCAAATCTCCTTGAAAAAGTCCAAACGACCGAGCACTTCCACTGGAACCCAGAACACGACAACCGTTGCGATAGCCATACGGATATTGGCTCCCCATGTGCTCAAACGCAACTGCTTTCGGAAGATGAAGAAACTACCTATCAGACAAGCTACGGCAACAATCGAAGTTACAGGATGATGGTCGCCGAGGAAATTCTTGTCGTAGCAGAACATCAACAGGAGATAGCTTGTCCACAAAATCATGTTCAGTTCCATGAAAGTAACGATACTTGTATGATGTGTCATCGGACGGGCGGCAATCACGTTCTTGCGGGAACGGAAGAGAACACGCTGCCACCAGTTGATGAAGTTACATCCGTTCTTGGTTGAGAAGATGTAGAGCACCATCATCATCATCCACATGCCGAAGGTGGCAGGGAGGATGAGGTATTCAGGGCGAGTCACAACTTCGCCATTCTCCATCTCCGGCTGTGTACCCCAGCGGGTAGCATAGTACTGGAACAGGAATTCTATCCAACCGGTCCAGAAGAGCAGACCTCCGAAAAGTCCCCAAAGAGTTTGTTTGGTGTCTCCCTTTACGAAGACACCGATTACTACCATGATAAGACCTGCCAACCCCATGAAGAAGGCTGAGTAATGCACAGCTTCAGGAGTCATCGTCTTATCCATTATCATCATCAGCGCATGTCCCAACGGCATGGTAAAGAGTACCACGAGAAACGAAGCGATGGATTTCCACCAATTCAATTGTTTCATAATGTTTAATATTTACTTTAATTCATCTAAGTAATAACTGATTCTTCCTCCCTCATCACCTATCTGCACATTGGCATCATACCAGGAGATAATCTGGAGCTTGTAATATCTCTCGCCATCCCACGAACGGATTACGTAGGTATGGAAAGAAGGAGTATATACTGGAGGTGGACCCGAGAAACTCATCGCCTTTTCGAGCACCGGATTGCCGCTTACCAACTGCTTGGCAGGACCATTGTTCGGGTCGAACCAAGGGTTCTCGTTCATATCCATTTTGTTGGCGATGCAATACTTGTTCCAGTCGTTCTGCGACATGGTGACATATACGCTTGCTGAATCATCCACGGCGAAAGTCATGTTGTGTTCAGCCAGATAAGCATCCACCTGCGCCTTGCTCGTCCACTTGTCATATTCGCCATAGCCCAGGTCGGCAGCACCACCCTTGCCTATGCCGCTTGTTCCACTGTTGGTTCGCAGCTGGTAACCATCAAAGGCAAGGTCCCACTCCGTAGCAGGATAAGCCATCGTGTTGGGGTCATCCTCCATGTTCTCCATCACCAGAATGCTGCTTGCCTGGCGCTTCACCGTCTTATAGGTTAACTTGCCAGTGGCTTGATTCTTGGTAAAGATGGTATCGCCCTTTGCATCACGCTCTGCATCCTCGAAGATGTTCTTCTGTACGCCCTCGCTCCAATACTTTACGAGTTTAGCTGTACCTTTATAATGGAAATATTCCTCTATCGGCTTGCCATCAATAAAGGCGATGACACTCTGGTTAGGATTCAGCACATTATAGCGATGTCCCGTCTTCAGGTCAAAATAGAGCCAATCGTTGGTAACACCCGTGCTATAACCTGTTTTTCGGGGCAAGGTATGACCTGTGAAGTCCTCAGCCTCGTAAGATACGCAGCTCGTCATTGCGGCTGCCATACCTATTATATATAGTAATGCTTTCTTCATCATTTCTTCTTTCTAAATGCTTTTACCAATTCATCTACCAACACTTCCACCTGCACATGCGCCTTGGCTCCTGCCGTGGCTGGCACGTTAAACATGGTGATGCCCGAACCCAGGGTCTTTGGCACATAGTTAAAGATGTTATCCACACCCACAGTTACCTTTACCTTATTATAGAAGGTCTGAATCACCGACAGGTTGCACAATACATACTGTGGCAACTGGCAGCGGAAGTAGGCATCGTGGCTCTCGCCGTTTACAGAGAGTCGGTCCTGCACATCAAACTTCTTCTCACCCATGTAGCTTGCCGAGAAGGTGGCGCCCAGTCGGTAGTTCTTCTTGTTGTACTTATAGTCGAGGCTCGCCGTAGCAGCATGAGGCGAAGTGGTGTTCACCTGGATGCCATCCGTCTTGCTCACGTTCACGTAGCTGTAGGTGGCATTCATCGTGAAGTGGTTGAGGAAGTGCCAGCGCATGATGGTCTCCAGACCGATGAGGTTCTGCTTGGCGAGGTTGGTGTATTCAAAGTTATACTGCATGTCGTAGATGCGCCATACACCCTCTATCTTCTTGCGGAAGAAGTTGCCATACACATTGCCCGAGATGAAGAAGTTATCGTTCGAGTACTCTGTGCCCAGGCTCACGTAGTTGTTCTTCTCAGGCTTCAGGTCCTCGTTACCCTTAATCATGAACATGCCCAGGTGGTCCCAGTTGAAGAACAGCTCCTTGATGCTTGGCGAACGGTAGCCCATCGAGTAGTTGGCTCTCCATGCCCAGTGATCAGAAGGACTCCACTTGAAGGCAATCTTAGGCATCGCCATCAGTCCGAAGGCACGGCTGAAGTTGGTTCTCACACCTGCCGAAACCATCCAGTGGTCGTTCATCGTCCACTCGTCCTGCAGGAAAGCCTCCGTCTCTTTTAATGAACGGGTGCGCATGATGTGGGAGGCATCGCCGTTGAATCGGTCGCTCGTCAGGTCATCGCTCAGGTGCTCGATACCGAGGATGAGGTCGTGGCCCTCAAACTTCTGCGAGGTGATGGAGAGGCGAGGCTGGAAGATACGGCTCTTATACACTTTGGTACGCTCGTCGATGCGCTCATGTCGCTTGAAGCGGTCGTAGAAGTCGCCATGAAGGGAGGCGGTAATCTTGAACCAATCCTTGAAGGAGTACTTAATCTTGGTTCCAGCCGTCCAGTCACGCGCCTGACTGAAAGTCATATCCTGAATGAGGTCGTAGGTATTCATATAGAACGCACTACCGTAGGCAAGAATCTCCAGGTTCTTGAAAGGGTCGTAGAATACCTTCTGCGATACCGAGATATGCTCCGTGCCCTCGATGCCCATTGGCGGACGGGAAGCCACGCTGGTAATGGTCACGTCGTGGTCGAGCCAAGGATTCGCCTCTTGGGTATAGACCTTCTTGTCGTTCTCTGCCTGATACATGTAGAAGGCATCGCTCGAAGAATACCACACGTCGGTCTGCGAGGTCACCTTGCCAGCGTTGAATCCTGCCGATACCCAGCTCTGCAGGTTCGGGCGGTCGGCGTTCTTCTCAAACATATACAGGAAATCCTTTTGGGAAGGATTCTTGTAGTTGGTTTCGTTCATCTGTCCCCAGCGTACACCAGCCTGAATATCGATAGGCTTGGTGGTTTTCTTGGTGATAAGGTTGATGACGGCACCCGATGCACGGCTTCCGTAGAGGGTACTGCTGGCACCTTTCACGATTTCGATGCGGTCGATGGCATGGAGGTTGAAACGCTCGTAGTCGAGGTTACCCGCCATGTCGCCCGTCAATCGCTCACCATCCTGCAGGAAGAGCACGTGGCGGGCATCCAAGCCCTGCATGGAGATTTCGTTGCCGAATCCCACTTTCTGGATATTCATACCCGGTGTCTCCTGTTGCAGAGCCTTGGTCAAGTCGGCATAGCCTGCATCTACCAGTTCCTTACCGCCGAGCACCTGCGTGCTCACTGGCGAGAGCTTGATAGGTCGGGCAGTACGGGAACCAGTAACCACCACCTCGTTCACCTTCATCACGTCTTCTGTCATGAAGAGCTTGAGGGAGTTGCCGCTTCCGATGATTCCATTCAGCGGGTTGTAGCCCACGGATACCACCTGGTAATAACACTTGTCACTCTGAGGCACCGAGATGGTAGCCTCACCATCCATGTTGGTAACAACACGCTGTGGCGACTTCAATTTCTCGTTGTCGGCGTAGGTGATGACTGCGCCGATGATTGGCTGCTCAGTGGCTTTGTCGAAGATACCGAACTTCACCTTTCGCTGTGCAGCGATAGGGAGGGCAAGTATCAGCAGCAAGCCGATGAGCATTACATTTCTAATTGTCTTCATTTATATTGTCATTCTATTTTTTCCAAATCCTTACACGATTTCAGCCTCGCTATGGCTTGTTTCTCTTCCCTTCATTTTTTACTTGCAAGAAGAAAGAGAGACATGTCTGGGCATATCCCTCTTTCTTTGATTATATGAACAACTTTAAAGTTATCCTTGACCATTATCTTTTTTCCACTGTGCAAGGTCTTTTTCATATTGTTCAAACTCGGCTTTAAAATTGTTAAGGCGACTTTTGTCAATAGTCTGTTGGAATGTTTCTGTACGTACATTCATCATATTATAGTTCACTATAAACTCAATCTGATTTGTCAATACATTCAGATAACCATCAACAGAAGCTCCACTTCCTGTTTGGCAATCATTTGGATCATCACCATTAGTGGTGACATTACCATCCTTACCTTGGAACTTAATCCAACCAGCCTCCGGTCTTTCATCCTTATCCCATGAATTCAAGTTCATAAATTTGGTATTACACTTGAATGTTACGGCAAAAGGCATTGAACCTACAGTAAAATCAACCAATGAGAGGCTCATTGTTCCATCTTCTTTCCATGCAAAATTAAATTTAGTTGGACATCCATTTGCTAAATGGGTCTTGTCAACTCCACTCATGGTTGCTTTTGTAGAAAGAACAATATCGCCGCTGAGTATATCTTTTGCTTTTGTCACATATTCTTCAGTAGGTGCTTCTTTGTTCAAATCATCATCACTGCTACATGAAGAAGCTAGCATTGTAAAAGATGCTAAAAATATCAGTGTTAAACTCTTTATCCAGTTCATAAGAAAATAAGATAAAGAGGGTGTGGCATAAATCTACGACGCACCCTCTTTGGTTTCAAATTTTACTCAGCCACGAATGTTACAGAACCATCAAATGCAGAAAATCCTAAAACTTTCAATGCATAGGTATCCAACGTGAACTTTTTGGCATTACCAGACAATGAACTTGCGTAAATATCGATACTTCCTCCAATCTTCAAGTTCAAAGTTCCAGCAGTCTTATTAGCATTTAAAACAGAAAGCTCTCCGTTTTCAATAGCAACATCCATGTTGACAGAAATAGCTCCAGGCATCTTGCCAATAGGGCCAATGTCAGATAAACTCATCAATATACCTGTTCCATCGCCATTGTCAACAAGTAAAAATGACACATTCTCCACATCAGCATAAGTTTTACCGTTCATCGTGACATTAGTCAACTTGCCTGTCAAAGTTGTTTGACTCTGTGCATTAGCACCTACTACACCCAAGATGTTCATTAAAGCGAACATCAACATTACTAAATACTTTTTCATATTTTTGAAATTTAAATTAATTATTTAATTGTTAACCACATTCCTGGATTATTCTTTTTTGACTTTAAAATACGAGAATAACCCAACTTCTTGTCTTTAGTTGCAGAATAATATTTCTTAACGAAGTCAACTGTAGAACTCAAACCCATAGTTTTTTGTGAACAAGCAAAGTCAGTTCTATTAGAAGTTGAATTGAAAACTGTTAAATTTGGGTAAACCAAATTATAGCTTTCAGGTAAGTCACCTATGCAAAGAGTACAAATCATTTGTATGTTACTAATATCAAAAGACTTCAACTTTGGTAAAAGTTCGAAATCCAAGTGGTTCAAACTAAGTGGATTTGATGCCTTTGGCAATTTAATTTCTTCTACATCTTCACACTCTACTACATATAGCGAACTTCCTGTCATTGCATCTTGCTCTGCTTCTGTACCACGCTGTCCAAAGATTGGATTATTACTTAAATCCACTTTGGTAATTCCAGAAATTGCCATTAAGTCAATATAATGAAGTCCTGTAGCCTTTGTAATATCAAGTCCTTTGGATGCATCCAAATTTTTAAGCTGAAGCAAGGTAACAGAAGAACCAACTTGCATTTTTGGCAAAGCAAGAGTATTATTAGGGGCTATATAAATTGTAGTTCCTTCCCAATAAGGATTCTCAACGATATATTGCAATCCTTCAAGATTTGTCACATCGTCGATATTCAAACCTGCATCTTGAAAAAGCCAAGGATTCACATAAATATTATTTATTTTCTGTGCATTACTAAGTTTTTTGCTTAAATCTATTTTCTCCCCATCAAACAAATCTGAAAAAGTTGTCTCTTTATTAAGATATGCTCTAAGAGTTGCATCTGGTATTTCTCTCAAAGTGTTATACTTTTCCAAGCTACCGTTAGCATTCTGCATTTCAACATCCATCGTACCACCATCAATGGCAGACTTATTCTGGCGATAGAAACGCATGAGCTGAGCAATATTATATTTAGCTTCCTCTGGCAAATAAAGTTTGGTAATATTGTGAAGATTCTCCACTATCTCATCGCCATTTTCTTCTACAGTAACCTTTACGAGGTTATCGTAGTTGTAAATGTCGTTATTTGTGAGGTCAATGCCTGTAATCTGAGCAGGGAGAACTGAAAAGTCGAAAGTCTCACCATAGCCGTTGCTGCTAAGGTTCAACTCTTTCAAATTAGGAAAAACAGAAAGTTCCTTCAAGGCAGCGGTATCAACCTTTGTGCCTGAAAGGTCGAGAGATGTGGTGCTGTTGGCTTTGTCGTCAAGGAGCATTTTGCCATTTTCATCAAACTGGTATCCCTTAGCTTTGAGGATAGTCATCAACTCTGAGTTGCTTACAGCCACATTGCTGTAAGAAGGTGCATCGTCGTCACTGCCGCAAGAAGCGAAACCGAGGCAGAGTGCCAGGGCAGCGAGACCGATGAAATTCTTAAAAATCTTCATTGTTTTATTATTCTTTTAAATGTTTATAATTAATATAAAATATTACCCTTAATTTGTGGCTGCAAAGATACATATTTATTAAATAATGTACAATACCTAAAAATTATGAAATATTTTCCTTGTTAGTGAGGGTTTATCACCATTCTATATAATTTGCAGAATAGGAGAATTGTAAAATTTTTGTAATATTTGCTTTTGTAAATGTTTATATTGCTACTATAATTGCTTGTTTATTCGATACTTAAAACTAATGATAAAGTAACTACCAATTTGGAAGGTGCGACTCTCGGTGAGCCCTGTGGCGGTAACATTGCGATAATAGTTTTTCTTGTCGCTGAGAATATCTGACCAATAGAGCGAAAGCTCGGCTTGCTTCTTTTTGAGGAATCGCCAAGATGCCCCTAAGTTCCAAACCACTTGGTCGTCTTCGCCTTTTTTGATGTTGGTGCCGTTACGGAAAGAGTATGCAGCATCGCTCTTGACCAGGAAACCAAGAGGAAGTTCTGCGTAAGTATTCAGCGAAAAGTTGTAACTTCGGGTATAGTTGGACGTACTACGAAGCTGGTTGGTGGCATGGCGGTAACGCCAATCGCCCTGCAAGTCGAAGCCTCCCCATTTCGGCTGATAACCCAAACGAAGGTTGGCATTATACGAAGTATTGTGGGTGACGCTGCGGTCTGGCTCCTCGCTCTTCCCCTCGTTCACCAAGGCTACACTTTGGCTAAAGTTGGCACCTGTGCGAGCGGAGAGATTGAACCGTTTCTTCCATCGTTTCTGATAGCGAAGACTGGCACGCATGTTCCAGTTGCCATTCACATTTACGGGGTAAGTCTCTGTGCCACCTGTGGCAAGGTTGTAAAAGACGGCTTGCGTCTGACTGTTATAGGTGTTGCTAAAGTGTACATCGCCCGAAAGCCCGAGGCGCGTGTTCCTACCTGTCAATCGGAAATTCTGATTATAGGATGCTTTGAGCGAAGGATTGCCATGGGTGATGTGCAGCGGGTCGCTATTATCGGTGAGCGACATCAAGCTACCGAGGTCGGGCTGTCGGCAACTACCGTCATAATTCAGTTCGAAGCGAGTCTTGCCCCGATGCCATGACACATTCAACTGTGGGTTCCAGTTCACACTCGTCCTTACCGTGTCGGCGTGGAGCAAGCCGGTCTTTTGGTCAAGACTCCTGCGCTCGGGCTGCATCAACACTCCTGCATTTGCCTCCCATCGCTTGCCATCATAATTGAGGTAGAGGCTGAGGTCGTGGGTAATGGTCTTGCTCAGGGTGTGGTTGCTTAGGCTATCCATATACACCTCGCTCTCGTAAGTACTTCGGTCGCTCATCTGTCGTGTGGCAGCATAGCGATAACCGAGTTGCAGGCGCAAGTTCTCAGCCAAGGGTTGCGTCAAGTTGATGCCTACGGAATAGGCACGATTGGTGGAGGGGGAGTGCTGGTATTGGTTGCGATAAAGCACGGAATCGCCACCCAGACTGCTCTCCAACTGATAGTAAGTGGTCTCGGAAAGGGAATGTGACTCGTTGGTACTCTTGCTGTCGGAGTAACTACCCGTGAGGCTGATGCTCGTACCCTTGTCGTTGAACACTCGGGTGATGTCGGCATTGACGGAGAACGAATGGCTGTCGCTCTTCGAATCCGAGTTTCTCGTGATGCTGTTGATACGCTCATCGCCTTCTGAAGAGGTGGATTGCTGGCTGTCGCTGGTGTTGTCGCTCTTCGACTTGCTGAAGTTTCCACCTATATTAAAATAGGTCTTGTCATCCAAGCTCCACCTCATGCCCAACGAACCATTGCCCATCGTGTTGCGATTGGTGCTGGTGGATGCCGAGTTCTGGTAACGGTTGCCTGTGGTGAGATATTGCTCGCTATATAGGGTGCTCTCGTTGCCACTGGCATAATGGTTGTACATCATGTTGCCATAGAGGGTGAATCGCTTGGAGAACTTCTTGGCAAAGTTCATCGCCACGTTGTCCTGTCGGTTGTCGGGATAGCGAGAAGTCATATATCGGTTGCCACTTCGTGCTATCACGGAGATGTTATCGCCAGTCTGGCGGAAGAGGTTGGATATTAACTCGGCTTCCTTCTTTTCGTTGTTGCCCCTGCCTATGCCAGCCGAAGTAATCAGCGTGCCGTTGAACTCTCGCTTGGTCTGCAAGTCGAGCACATAGTTTTCGCCGCCCTTGCGCACCTTGGTGATTTTCTCCAGTTCGCTCCGCTTGTCATATACCTTGATTTTGCTCACCAACTTGGCTGGCAGGTTTTCGAGGGCGAGGGTGCTGTTGCCGCCAAAGAAACTCTCGCCATTGACATTGATTTCATGGATGGGAAGACCATTATATGTTATCGTCTTGTTCTGCTTTTCGTATTCCAATCCAGGCACTCGCTTCAAGAGTTCTTCGAGGTATGCTCCTTCGGGAGTCTGGAAAGCATTGGCATTGATAACCGTGGTATCGCCCTTCATCTCCACCTCCTTCATGGCAGCAGTAACCACCACTTCGCCGAGGTTGAGCGTCTTAAAGATGGAATCTTCTTTTTGCGTTTCCACAGAGTCGCCATCGCCCTCTGACAAGGCACGACTCTCCCTTACTGTATCACTCGACACAGCATAAGAGAAAGCCCTTCCGTCAGGAGAAAGGGAAGACGATGCCCATACATTTGCTATTGTTGAGAAGGACATGAGCAAAAGCACAGACACATAAGCATATCGTACCTTCATTCTTGGTTTGAATATTCAAAATCGGCTGCAAAGGTACGAAAATCGGTATATATTTGCAATACCTTGAAGTAGGTAAAGTGCCAAAGGACTTGCCAAGGGAATCCATTAAAGAAAGTGAAAAAATGAGCAAAAATAATTGTATTTCAAAATTTCAATTTATCTCTGCACTTGTAATCAAAGCGTTCTTTGTATATTGCAAAGTTGTGAAAGAAAAAGAATATAGCTCG
>OQVZ01000564.1_pt1 | contig 14232 bp, 10 predicted proteins | sample 1691571 | NCBI WGS metagenome assembly OQVZ01 (sample SAMN03418261, study PRJEB22391) | human gut metagenome | biome: human-gut; feature: organic feature; material: feces | host: Homo sapiens | place: Tanzania | collected 2013-01
ATGAATACCGCTTAAAATCGTACGATCTGTGCCTGTTCCATCATCCAGAGTGAACTGTAACAGCTTCTTGGATTTCTTAACAGCTTCACACGCTTTAACCTTTACAGCTCTGAAATCTGACTTGCTGAAAGTATCGAAATCAACAAATTCCTCAAATAAAGGCTCTACCTTTACCTTGGAGAAGTCGATAACTTCTTCTTTCTCCGGTGCTTCTGTAGAAGTGCCATTTTCTGACTTCGCAGATTTCTTATCAGCATCCAGTGACTTCATTGTCGGGAACAGAAGTACGTCACGAATAGCCTGGCTGTCTGTCAGGAGCATAACGAGACGGTCGATTCCGTATCCGATACCACCTGTTGGCGGCATACCGATCTCCAGTGCATTCAGGAAGTCTTCATCTGTGTGGTTGGCTTCCTCATCACCTGCGTCTGCAAGAGCATCCTGTGCTTTGAAACGCTCTCTCTGATCGATCGGGTCGTTGAGCTCGGAATATGCGTTACACATTTCCCATGTATTGATAAAGAGCTCGAAACGCTCTACCTTGTTCGGATCGGAAGGTTTCTTCTTGGTCAGCGGAGAGATCTCGATCGGATGATCCATGATAAATGTCGGCTGGATCAGCTCTTTCTCACAGTACTCCTCGAAGAAGAGGTTGATGATATCACCCTTCTTATGACGATCCTCATACTCGATATGATGCTCATCAGCAAGCTTCTTGGCTGCCTCATCATCTGCTACTTCGTCAAAGTCGATTCCTGCATATTTCTTGATGGCATCGTTCATGGTCAGACGTGCGAAAGGCTTTCCAAGATCGATCTCGATACCATTGTAGGAAATCTTTGTGGAACCGCAGACCTTTTCTGCAAGGTAACGGAACATGGACTCTGTCAGCTCCATCATTCCCTCATAATCCGTATATGCCTGATAAAGCTCCATCAGAGTGAACTCCGGATTGTGACGGGTATCAACACCCTCGTTACGGAATACACGGCCGATCTCGTAAACTCTCTCAAGTCCGCCTACGATCAGTCTCTTAAGATAAAGCTCCAGGGAAATACGAAGCTTAACGTCTTCGTTCAGTGCATTGTAATGTGTCTCAAATGGTCTTGCAGCTGCACCGCCTGCGTTGGAAACCAGCATTGGTGTCTCCACTTCCATGAAGTCGCGTCCTGCAAGGAAGTTACGGATCTCCTTAAGGATCTGGGAACGTTTGATGAATACATTCTTGCTGTCCTGGTTCATGATAAGATCCACATATCTCTGACGATAACGGGTATCTGTATCTGTCAATCCGTGGAATTTCTCAGGAAGGATCTGTAAGCTCTTGGAAAGAAGAGTCATCTTCTCTGCATGAATGGAGATCTCACCTGTTCTTGTTCTGAAAGCAAATCCCTCCAGACCAAAAATATCACCGATATCAGATTTCTTGAAATCTGCATAGGAATCAGTTCCAATGGCATCTCTTGCCACATAAACCTGAATGTTACCCTGTAAATCCTGGATATTGCAGAAAGAAGCTTTTCCCATTACACGCTTGAACATCATACGTCCTGCGATCGATACGTGGATCGGGCTTGCGTCCATGATGCTTCTTCTTTCTTCATAATCCTTCTTCTGAGCCTCTTTTGCCTGCTCTTCATCAAGACCTGTTACATCAAGCTCCTTGCGATCTTTGAGAAGCTCTGCCTCATGTGCTTCATAGAGATTTTTCACCTCAAGGGAATGATGTGTCTGATCGAACTTTGTGATCTGGAACGGGTCTCTTCCGTTCTGCTGCAGCTCTGCAAGCTTCTCACGGCGAACCTTCAGTAAGTGGTTGATATCCTGTTCCTGTGTCTGCTGTGCCAATTTCTTCACTCCCTTTTCTTTGTATTTTTTAGATATTTCTCTGGATAGAAAGTACTTTGTACTGCATAATTCCGGCCGGTGTTTCTACATCGACAATGTCATCCTTGTGTGCGCCGATCAGCGCTTTTCCTACCGGAGACTCGTTGGAAATTTTTCCTTCCAGGCTGTTTGCCTCGGTGGAACCAACGATCTGGAACTCGATCTCCTCGTCATACTCCAGATCCAGTACGTCTACTTTACATCCGATATTGATCTTATCAGAATCTACTTCGTCCTCAACAACAACCTCTGCGTTTTTCAGGATTTTTTCAATCTCTTCAATTCTTGCCTCGATATCACGCTGCTCATCTTTTGCTGCATCGTACTCGGCGTTTTTTGAGGTTGCCGATTTTTTTGCATTTTTGGTTAAAGCCGAAACTTTTTTTCTGCCCGTTTTTGCGCCTGCACCGTTATAGATACCACGAACATTTGTGAGTGTATAGTCGCCGAGCGAAACCGACGGAGCGGAAAAGAGGTCGTTTTTATTTTTAGGGCGAAGAACACCGTAAAGCGCAAAATAGGTGTGCTTTACTTTTTGCATTTCTTTTTTGTTCCAATTTGTGTCATAAGAATAAAAAATATTTGTGTCGCCCTCGCCGGTTGCTATTGCGATATGACCGTAATCGTTTTTGCTTGAAATGTCACCGCTCCAAATTACGATATCACCTTTTTCGGGAATAAAATCGGGTGTGTTTTTTATCTTTTTAAAATTAGCCGTCATAGTGGGATGAGAAGAAAAAGAAAGCCAATAATCTTTTGCATTTCCCCATGCTCCGGCTTTGATTCCGAACACTTTATAAAGATAAAGTTTTGCAAGGTCAACGCACTGAACCCCCGCAACTCCGTCATAGTCTATCGCCGTGCCGAGATACCTTTTTACAAAAACATCAAAATTCATTTTTTCATACCTCCCTCAAGATTCATAACTGCCGCAACTCCTGCCGAAACAGCAGAAACGCCAAGACCGATAAGTGCGGTTTTGAGTATGTCTTTTTCTGCTGAAAAATCGATTGCCACTATATTTATTACTATGTAACCGATTGCGGTTTGGGCAAAAGTTCTAAGCGCTCTTTTAATTGTTTTTTCAGTGATTTTCATTGTTTTGTGCCTCCTTTTCCAAGTCATCTATTCTATGATTTATAACCTTAATTTGTTCCTCAATAACAGGCATACGGCTTGCAAAATTGTTGTGCTTATCGACTTTTCTTTCAAGCTGTTCCAATCGAAATGAAGTGAGCTTTGACGAGGTTAAAATACCTCCGAATGTGCCGACTACCGTGCCGAGCATTGAAACCAACGCTATCAAAATATCCTTATTTATTTTAATTTTCCTTTCAAATTTATTTGGGTGGACTTTGGGTGGCACGGGAGCTTTCCCGTAAGAAAAAAATATTATACGAAGTTCAAAATTTTGCAATAGCGGGTACATTTTTACTCCCTTTGCCTATGCAGTATATGTTATATAAAGTGCATATAAAATAAACGCATAAATATACAATTATATGCATATTTATAACAATTTTGCTATAACTATTGACAACAGAAAATCACCGAGTATAATAATTAAGAATAGAAAATAATTAAGCGGAGATATGTATAAAAATGAAGCGTATATTTATAGACGGAAAAGACGGTACAACAGGTCTTAAAATTTATCAAAGATTTGAAAACAGAGATGATATTGAGCTTTTGCTTATTGACCCTGAAAAGAGAAAGGATGCAAGCGAGCGAGCAAAGATGATTAACGAAAGCGATATTACTTTCCTTTGCCTGCCTGACGCCGCTTCGATTGAAGCAGTGTCGCTTGTTAATAATGACAAGGTTAAAATTATTGACACTTCCACCGCTCACAGGACTAACCCTGATTGGGCATACGGTTTTGCAGAGCTTTCAAGCGAGTTTAGGCAAAAGATTGCGACAAGCAACAAAATTGCAGTTCCGGGTTGCTACGCAAGCGGTTTTAACTCAATCGTTTACCCTCTCGTTCACAGCGGTTTCATTTCAAGCGATTACGATATTGTTTGTTTTGCTATGAGCGGATATACGGGAGCAGGTAAAAAAGGTATCGCTCAGTATGAGGATGAAAACAGAGATAAGGAGCTTGACTCGCCGAGGGTTTATGCACTTACTCAGCAGCACAAGCACCTTAAAGAGATGAAAGCTATATCAAAGCTTAGCAAAGAGCCGCTTTTTTCGCCGATTATTTGCGATTATCCTCAGGGTATGCTTGTTAACATTCCGATTTATACAAGCAAGATGAGCAAGAAATATACTAAAGAGGACATTTATGAAATGTTTAAAGAGCATTACGACGGCAGTGACATTGTTAAAGTTCGTCCGCTCGGCTACAGCGAAAATATGATTGGTTCCAACAACTTTGCAAACCGTGATGATATGGAAATTGAAATCAACGGCAACGATGAAAGAATTATAATTACCTCTCGTTTTGACAACTTGGGTAAAGGCGCCAGCGGTGCCGCTATTCAGTGTCTTAACATTGCAATGGGTATTGATGAAAAAACAGGTCTTAATATAGGAGAGTGAAAATATGAAATATATTGACGGCGGTATTTGTGCCGCTAAAGGTTTTAAAGCTTCGGGTACATATTGCGGTATTAAAAAACCGAGTGTTGAAAATTTCGACCCGACCATAAAGCACAAAAACGATATTTGTCTTTTTACGAGTGATAAAGTTTGCAACGCTGCTGCGGTTTACACTCAAAACAAGGTTAAAGGCGCACCGATTCTTGTTACAAAAGCTAATTTGGAAAAGAGCGGCAATAAAGCAGTTGCAGTTATTGCAAATTCAAAAAATGCCAATACCTGCAATGTCGACGGTGTTGATAAAGCAAACAAGATGTGCGAGCTTGTTGCAAATGAACTTAATATACCAAAAGAGCAGGTTATTGTTGCTTCAACAGGCGTTATAGGTCAAATTCTTCCTATTGAGCCTATTGTTGAAGCTGTTCCTAAACTTGCAAAGGAGCTTGACTACGGCAAAAATGAGCAAGCCGCAACTGCAATTATGACTACCGATACAATCAAAAAGGAATATGCTGTTGAATTTGAAATCGGCGGCGTTAAATGCGTTATCGGCGGTATGGCTAAGGGTTCGGGTATGATTCACCCAAATATGGCTACTACTCTTAATTTCATTACGAGCGATTGCGCAATTTCAAGCGAAATGCTTCAAAAAGCGCTTGGCGAAATTGTAAAAGTAACATACAACTGCTTATCGGTTGACGGCGATACATCAACTAACGATATGGTAAGCCTTATGGCTAACGGTCTTGCAGGCAATGAGGAAATCAACAGCGAGGGCGCTGAGTTTGAAACATTTAAAGCCGCTCTTTACGAAGTTATGGCAAATCTTACAAGAATGCTTGCAAAAGACGGCGAGGGTGCAAGCAAGCTTCTTGAATGTAAGGTTGACGGCGCACCTGATAAGGACACGGCAATTATCGTTGCAAAGAGCGTTGTTTGTTCTTCTCTTTTCAAAGCCGCAATGTTCGGTGAGGACGCTAACTGGGGTCGTGTACTTTGCGCTATAGGTTATGCCGATGCAGAATTTGATATTAACAAAGTTGATGTTGATTTAAGAAGCGAATACGGTGTTATTGAAGTTTGCAAAAACGGTTCCGGCATTGAGTTTAGCGAAGAAAAGGCAGCAAAAGTCCTTTCAAGCGATGAAATTTATATTGATATTAATCTTAATCAAGGCAACGAAAACGCAACTGCGTGGGGTTGTGATTTGACTTACGATTATGTTAAAATTAACGGAGATTACAGAACCTAATAGGTGTAATTGAAATAAAGGTGTTCCCAAGTCAAATCACACGGGCGAACAGTGTTCGCTCCTACGGTGGTTTGCGACATTTAGGAAAACGAAATACGAGCAATTTTAATCGGGTCGTCGAGGACGCCGACCCCTACAGCAGTCTATAATATTTAGATTATCCAAAATAGAAAAAATTTCGTAGGGGCGGATATCATCCGCCCGCAATCTCTCTTACAAAGAAGCCAAAAAGGTAAAGGATATAAAGTATGGAAAATATTAACAATGCTCAAAAGGCGGAGATAATCGCACATGCTCTGCCTCACATCCAAAAATACAGAAAGAAAACAGTTGTAGTTAAATACGGCGGAAACGCAATGATTAACGATGAACTTAAAGAAGCCGTTATGCGTGACCTCGTGCTTTTAACCACAGTTGGAATAAAGGTTGTTCTTGTTCACGGCGGCGGCCCTGCCATAAACAAAACCCTCAACCAAATGCACATTGAAAGTAAGTTTGAAAATGGGCTCAGAGTTACGGATAAAGATACGGTCGATGTGGTTCAAATGGTGCTTGCAGGCAAGGTTAACAAAGACCTTGTTTGCCAAATAGGCAATATGGGCGGTCACGCAATCGGCCTTTCGGGTATGGACGGCAATATGATTAGGTGCAAGGCACTTGATGATACTCACGGCTATGTTGGCGATATTCAGGAGGTTAACACGGAAGTTATTGAAGAAGTGCTTAATCACAACTTTATCCCGGTTATTTCAACTATCGGCTATGACGAAAAAGGCAACTGCTACAATATCAATGCCGACACTGCTGCGGCTGCTGTTGCAGGTGCGCTCAAAGCTGAGGCGCTCGTTTCCATGACCGATATTGTAGGTCTTTTAAGAGATAAGGACGACGATTCGACTCTTATTCACAGAGTATACATTTCAGACACTCCGGCGCTCATAGCCGAGGGAATTATCAGCGGAGGTATGATTCCTAAAATCGACTCTATGACGCAAGCGCTCAGAGAGGGTGTAAAAAAAGCATTCATTATTGACGGCAGAGTTCCTCACTCCATTCTTATGGAACTTTTAACGGATGAAGGTATGGGAACAATGTTTCGAAGCAGATAAGAGGTACAAGATGGACACTAAAGAATTAGACAACGAATATGTCGCTCACGCTTACGGCAGGTTTAACACTGCGCTTGCAAAGGGCAAGGGTTCAACGATAAGCGACGAAAACGGAAAGCAATACATAGATTTCGGCTCGGGTATAGGCGTTACCGCATTCGGTATTTGTGACAACGAGTGGAAAATGGCTGTTGAAATGCAGCTTGACAAGCTTCAGCATGTAAGTAATCTTTACTATACCGAGCCTTGTGCCAAGCTTGCAAAAATGCTTTGCGACAAAACGGGAATGAAAAAAGTTTTCTTTGCTAACAGCGGCGCAGAAGCTAACGAGGGTGCAATTAAATTTGCAAGGAAATACTCGTTTGACAAGTACGGCGAGGGCAGAAGCACGATTATAACCCTTGTTAATTCATTCCACGGCAGAACGATAACTACTCTTGCCGCAACGGGTCAGGACAGTTTTCATACTGTTTTCGCTCCATTTACTCCGGGCTTTAAATATTGCCCTGCAAATGATATTGAAAAGCTTAACGAAATGGCAACGGATGATGTTTGCGCAGTTATGTTTGAATGTGTGCAAGGCGAGGGCGGAGTCAACAACCTTGACTATGACTTTGTTAAAGCGATTGAAAAGCTTGCAAAAGAAAAAGACATTCTGATGGTAGTTGACGAAGTGCAGACAGGTAACGGCAGAACAGGCAGGTATTTTGCTTACGAAAACTTTGATATTATGCCTGATATAGTTTCAACAGCCAAGGGACTTGCAGGCGGTTTGCCTATGGGTGCGGTGCTCTTTGGCGAAAAAGTTAAGGACTGCGTTACTCCGGGTACTCACGGTTCAACTTTCGGCGGAAACCCGGTTTGCGCAGCAGGTGCAATTTCTATCGTTTCACGAATTGACGATGAATTTTTAAAATCTGTAAGAGAAAAAAGCGAATACATCAAAAAATATTTGATGGGTATAAACGGCGTTAAATCTGTTTCGGGTATGGGTCTTATGCTCGGCGTTGAAACAGAAAAGAATGCAAAGCAAATTGCAAACGAGTGCCTTGAAAACGGACTTCTCGTTTTAACCGCAAAAACAAAAATCAGACTTCTTCCGGCTCTTAATATCAGCTATTGCGAGCTTGACAGAGGACTTAAAATATTGAAAGAGGTAATTGAAAAATGAAACATTTGTTAAAACTTCAGGACTTGGACCACGGTGATATTTTAGACATTTTGAACCTTGCAGACCAATTAAAATACGAAACAAAGCACGGTATTGAGCATCACCATCTTAAAGGCAAAACTCTCGGTATGATTTTTCAAAAAAGTTCAACAAGAACAAGAGTAAGCTTTGAAACAGGTATGTATCAGCTTGGCGGTCAGGCTCTCTTCCTTTCTAACAGAGATTTGCAGATTGGCAGAGGCGAACCGGTTGAAGACACTGCAAGAGTTCTTTCCCGTTACCTTGACGGTATTATGATAAGAACCTTTGAGCAAAAAGAAGTTGAGGACCTTGCAAAGTACGGTTCTATTCCTATCATCAACGGTTTAACAGACTATTGCCACCCTTGTCAGGTGCTTGCAGACCTTATGACAATAAGAGAATACAAAAAGAGTTTTGACGGACTTAAATTCTGCTTTATCGGCGACGGCAACAATATGGCAAACAGCCTTATCGTGGGTGCAATCAAAATGGGTATGAGCTGTGCAATCGCTTGCCCTGATACATATAAGCCTGACGCTGAAATTATGAAGTGGGCGCAGGAAAACGGCGACTTTATGTGTTCAAGCGATATTCTTGCCTGTGCTAAGGATGCCGACATTATTTACACGGATGTTTGGGCGTCAATGGGTCAGGAAGAAGAAAAGGCTGAAAGGGAAAAAGTATTTAAAAATTTCCAAATCAACGACGAAGTTATGGCAGTTGCAAAGGAAGACGCTATGGTGCTTCATTGCCTTCCTGCTCACAGAGAAGAAGAAATTACCGCAAAGGTATTTGAAGAACACGCAAACGAAATTTTTGACGAAGCGGAAAACAGACTTCACGCTCAAAAGGCAGTGCTTGTTAAATTGCTTGGTAATAAATAATTAAATAAGTAAACGGGAGGATGGTATTCCCCCTACGGTAGTCTGAATAAACAAGATATTCGTAGGGGCGGATATTATCCGCCCGCAAATTTTCATTTATACAACGATAACTAATAAAAACAATCAGGACTAAAAATATGGAAGATAACAAAATTTACATATGCCTTGAAAACGGTGATGTATTTGAGGGAAAAAGTTTCGGCGCTAAAGGCGAAGTTATCGGCGAACTTGTTTTTACAACAGGTATGGGCGGATACATTGAAACCTTAACCGACCCGAGTTACTACGGTCAAATAGTAATGCAGACTTTTCCGCTTATCGGCAACTACGGTTTTATTGATAAAGACAAGGAAAGCGAAAAATCGTATGTTTCGGCTTATGTTGTTAGGGAAAAGTGCGATGAGCCATCAAACTTCAGGTGCGAAAAAACGCTTGACAAATACCTTAAAGACAACAACATTATCGGTGTGTACGGCGTTGATACAAGAGAAATTACAAAGACTATAAGAGAAGCTGGTGTTATGAACGCTATCATAACCGCAAACCCTGCCACGGTCGATTTCGACAGAATTAAGGCTTACGAAATTAAAGATGCCGTTAAAAGCGTTTCTTGTAAAAAGCCTTATATGAGTGCATCAAACGAGCACAAATATAATGTGGTTCTTATTGACTACGGAACTAAAAAGAATATTGTAAGAGAGCTTAACAAAAGGGGCTGCAATGTTGCGGTTGTGCCGTATGATACCAAAGCTTGCGACATTTTATCATTAAACCCTGACGGAATTATGCTTTCTAACGGTCCCGGCGACCCTAAAGAAAATGTTGAAGCAATAGCCGAGCTTAAAAAGCTTGTGGGCAAAGTTCCTATTTTTGCAATTTGCCTCGGTCATCAGCTTTTGGCGCTCAGCCAGGGCGGTGAAACGACTAAGCTTAAATACGGTCACAGAGGTGTAAACCAGCCGGTTAAAAACCTTGAAAGTAAGAGGACTTACATTTCTTCTCAAAACCACGGTTACGCAGTAGTTAATGAAGAAATCGAAAAAACAGGCGCTAAGGTAAGCTACATTAATGCAAATGACGGTACTTGCGAGGGTGTTGATTATCCGGGCAAAAAGGCTTTTTCGGTTCAATTCCATCCTGAAGCTTGCTCCGGTCCTCACGATACGAGATTTATTTTTGACAAATTTATTGAAATGATGGGAGGTAACAAATAATGCCTCTTAATAAAGATATTAAAAAGGTACTTGTTATCGGCTCGGGTCCTATTGTTATAGGTCAGGCTGCAGAATTTGACTATGCGGGTGCTCAGGCTTGCCGTGTGCTCAAAGACGAGGGAATCGAAGTTGTACTCGTTAACTCAAACCCTGCAACAATTATGACCGACAAGGCGCTTGCAGACCACATTTATCTTGAACCCCTTACCGAAGAAACGGTTAAAAGAATTATTGAAAAAGAAAGACCCGATTCTATCCTTTGCGGACTCGGCGGACAGACAGGTCTTACAATAGGTATGCAGCTTGCAAAAGACGGTTACCTTGACAAAATGGGAGTTAAACTCCTCGGTACCGACGCCGAAGCGATTGACAAGGCGGAGGACAGGCAGATGTTTCGTGACACGATGGTTAAAATTAATCAACCCGTTGTGCCGAGCGACATTGCATACACCGTTGAGCACGCCAAGGAAATTGCGCAGGATATAGGATATCCGGTTATTATTCGTCCTGCATTCACCCTCGGCGGTGCAGGCGGCGGCGTTGCATACAACGAAAAAGAACTTGAAGTTATTGCTAAAAACGGCTTAATGCTTTCACCTATTACTCAGGTACTTGTTGAAAGATACATTGCAGGCTGGAAAGAGATTGAGTTTGAAGTTATGAGGGACAGTGTGGGCAATGTTATTGCAGTTTGCTCAATGGAAAACTTTGACCCGGTCGGCGTTCACACAGGCGACAGTATAGTTATTGCTCCTGCCGTTACACTTGCCGATAAGGAACTTCAAATGCTTCGCAGTGCTTCACTCGACATTATTACCGAACTCGGAATTGAGGGCGGTTGCAACTGCCAGTTTGCGCTCAATCCTGAAAGCTTTGAGTATTCCGTTATTGAAGTTAACCCGAGAGTTTCCCGTTCATCGGCACTTGCTTCAAAAGCTACGGGTTATCCGATTGCAAAAGTTACGACTAAAATTGCGCTCGGCTATACTCTTGACGAAATTAAAAATGACATTACAGGCAAAACCTGCGCCTGCTTTGAGCCTACCCTTGACTATGTTGTGGTTAAGCTTCCTAAATGGCCGTTTGATAAGTTTGTTAACGCTTCCCGTAAGCTCGGAACTCAGATGAAAGCTACGGGTGAAGTTATGAGCATTGCGCCGAGTTTTGAACAGGCAATTATGAAAGCCGTAAGAGGTGCTGAAATCGGTCTTAACACGCTTAACAACAAAGCGCTTGACGGTGTTGATATTGAAGAAAAGCTTCACGACCAAGATGACATCAGGCTCTTTACAGTGTTTAAGGCACTTAAAGAGGGCATAAGTATTGAAGAAATTCATAAAATCACTATGATTGACGAGTGGTTTTTGGCTAAGCTTAAAAATCTTGCCGATTTTGAGCGTGAAATCGATGGTAAACCGCTTTCAAAAGAGCAGTACATTAAAGGTAAAAAGCTTGGCTATCCTGACAAGGCACTTGAAAAAATCAGTGGCGGAAGCCTTACATATCACCGTGACTGCGTATACAAAATGGTTGACACCTGCGGTGCGGAATTCAAGGCTGAAACGCCGTATTTCTATTCGACTTATGACGAGCACTGCGAGGCGAGAGAGCTTGACAAGAGCGATAAAGAAAAGATTATCGTTCTCGGCTCCGGTCCTATTCGTATCGGACAGGGTATTGAATTTGACTACTCGAGTGTTCACTGCGTTTGGACTTTAAAAGAACTCGGCTACGAAGTTATTATCATCAATAACAACCCTGAAACCGTATCGACAGACTTTGACACCGGCGACAGGCTTTATTTTGAACCGCTTACAGATGAAGATGTTATGAATGTTATCAAGGCTGAAAACCCTATCGGCGTTGTTGTTGCATTCGGCGGTCAAACTGCTATTAAGCTTACAAAATTTCTTGATAAGCATGGCATTAAGATTTTGGGCACAAGCGCAGAATCTATCGACATTGCCGAGGATAGGGAAAGATTTGACGAACTTCTTGAAAAGTTTGGCATTTTCCGTCCAAAGGGCGAAAGCGTTATGACGCTTGACGAGGCTTTGGCGGCGGCTGACAGACTTGAATATCCGGTTCTTCTTCGTCCGTCATATGTTATCGGCGGTCAAAATATGACTATTGCCTACACAGATGACGATGTTAAGCAGTATATGGCAATTATCCTTGCTCAAGGCATTGAAAACCCGGTACTTGTTGACAAATATATGATGGGAACGGAGCTTGAAGTTGACTGCATTTCCGACGGTAAAGATGTGCTCATTCCCGGTATTATGGAGCATATTGAGCGTGCGGGCGTTCACTCGGGTGACTCAATCGCAGTTTACCCTCCTTATAACCTTAATGATAAAATGCTTGAAAAGATTTGCGATGTGTCAACAAAGCTTGCGCTTGAACTCGGCACCGACGGTCTTATCAACATTCAATATCTCATTTATAACAACGAACTTTATGTTATTGAAGTTAACCCGAGAGCGTCAAGAACCATTCCTTACATAAGCAAAGTTACGGGCGTTCCTATGGTTGAACTTGCAACAAAAATTATGGTCGGTCAAAACCTTGCAAGCCTCGGCTACGGCACGGGACTTTACAAAGCTCCGCCTTATGTTGCGGTTAAAGTTCCTGTTTTCAGCTTTGAAAAGCTTAACGATGTTAACTCAAAGTTAGGTCCTGAAATGAAGTCTACGGGTGAAGTTTTGGGCGTCGGCAAAAATCTTGTCGAAGCACTTTTCAAAGGTCTTGTTTCGGCAGGCTTTAAAACAGATTTCCATTCAAAGGACGAACACGGCGTACTCATTACAGTCACCAAGCAGGACAGGTTTGAAATAGTCGGTCTTGCCAAAAAGCTTGACGATTTGGGCGCTAAAATTTGGGCGACACCTGAAACAGCTAAGGCTATCGAAAGCCTCGGCATTAAGGTTAATGTTGTTAATAAGCTTAGGGAAGATGATTCGATTATGAACCTTGTTGAATCAGGTCAGCTTGATTATATTGTTTATACAGGCAAGAGCGATAAGGCTTCCATTGCCGACTATATTAAGCTTCACAACAGAGCAAATCAGCTTGGCATTGCAACAATCACTTCGCTTGACACTGCAAATGCCGTAGCCGACATTATCGCTTCTCGCTATAAGCAAACGAACACGGAACTTGTTGACATCAACTTTATGCGCAAGGAAAAAGGCATACTCAAGTTTTCAAAAATGCAAGGTACGGGCGATGACTACATTTTCTTCAATAATCAGTGCCAAATTATTACCTGCCCTGAAAGTTTTGCTATCGAATTTTGCGACAGACACAAAGGTATCGGCGGTGACGGTATAGTTCTTATTGAAAACAGCAACATTGCGGACGCTAAAATGCGTGTTTTCAACCTCGACGGAAGCGATGGCAAGATGGCAGGCAACTCAATAAGGTGCGTCGGCAAATTTCTTTATGACAACGACATTGTAAAAAAAGAAAAGATTACTATTGAAACTGCTTCAGGCGTAAAAGTGCTTCATCTCTTTACCCGTGACGGAAAAGTTTCTTCAGCTACCGTTTCTATGGGCAAGGCAAAGCTTAATGCGGCTGAAATTCCTGTAACTTGGGACGGTGAAAATGTAATAAATGAGCCGTACACCGTTGACGGTAAGGAATATAACATCACCTGCTGTTCGGTCGGAAACCCACATTGCGTTGTCTTTGTTGACAATGTTGACAAGATTGACATTGAAAAGACAGGTCCTCAGTTTGAAACTGCACCGATTTTCCCTGAAAGGGTTAATACCGAATTTGTAAGGATAGTTAACTCGAAAACACTTAAAATGCGTGTTTGGGAGCGTGGCAACGGCGAAACGCAAGCTTGCGGCACCGGTGCTTGTGCCGCAGTAATTGCGGCGGTTGAAAACGGGTATTGCAATAAAGACGAGGATATCACCGTTAAAGTTAAAGGCGGCGACCTTATAGTTAATTATTCCGATACCGGCATAACCCTTACAGGCGATTGCAACCTTGTTTATAAAGGCGAAATTGAATATTAACGCAAAAAAGCAGTCGGTGTAAATTTGCCGACTGCTTTTTATTGTGTGGTAAATTATAGTTTATAATCGGTTGACGGCGTTGCCACATTATATTGTTTCTCTCCCTCAGTCAACAAAGT
>OQVZ01000566.1_pt1 | contig 14220 bp, 10 predicted proteins | sample 1691571 | NCBI WGS metagenome assembly OQVZ01 (sample SAMN03418261, study PRJEB22391) | human gut metagenome | biome: human-gut; feature: organic feature; material: feces | host: Homo sapiens | place: Tanzania | collected 2013-01
ATTAGACTTATTCAGGTTACAATAGATATTGCATAGATAGAAATTACAAGGTAGAATTTTAGGTTCGGTTTTTGAAAGTGAATCCTGCTGGCAGTGATGCCGGCAGGATTCTGCGTTATTATCACCCATTGATAATTTTTTGTGTTAAATTCGTGAAAAATACTTGGAAGATAACAGAGAAATGATTACCTTTGCATTAATTAATGTAAGAATGAGTTTTATGCATATACTGAATGAACAGACACGAGAAACATTAAGTCGGAAGTTAGGAAAAACTTACGATGAGATATTGCAGATGAGTGCGGAAGAGCTAGATGCACTTGTCGAGGCTCGTATTGGCAAAAAACTAACCCCAGCATTCTCTCTCAAAAACATGGTCAATAGAGGATCTGTCTATTTGTTTTTCAAACGTTTAGTTTCAAAAAATGATATAGACAAACGTTTAGCACGAATTTAAAATGGATAATAGCAAGCAAATTATAGCACTATATGACGACTACAATACGATTATCAAACCGCTTATTGCAGAAGTAGAAGCGAGGACAGAACAGTTCCCGTTACCATTATTTAATGAAATACGTGCATTGCATGACCATATTGCCCGATGCTACTTTAAAGATATAACTCCAGAGCAAAGAAATGTCGAAATTCATAAAGCAGAACGTCATGTACTTAGAATTATACTTGACTGCTATAAGTGTTTGAACTTATCTATTCACGATTCGGTTTTATTATTTGAAAAACAAACAAGACATGTGGATTTGACGGTGCTGCAAAACGGCACTTTTTATCCAAAATATAAATCTCTACGCTCTGATGCAGTAAGAGCTGTACGTAAAGCTAAGATTTTAGAAAGTATCAATACTAGCGAAGCGTTAGATATTTATCAGCAGGCCTACAATAAATATAGTGAATTGGAACTTCTTATGGATACAACAGCTCCCGATGTTCACTGGGCTCGTGTACATTTTACTGTAAGACGTGCATTACAAGTCTTCCTATGGATTTTAAGTGCTGTTGCATCAGGAATCATCTCCATAGTATTGGCTGATTTATTCTAAAGATATTGATATGAGTACAACTATAGAAACAAAATCTTCCGCCTCTATAAGAATAGATACGGATTTGCTCGAAGGAATTTGGCAAGGACTCCGTGAGGTTAAAATGATAAAGGAGGGTAAATTGAAAGCAAAATCCGCAGACGAACTTTTCGATGAGCTATAAAAATCCGTATGGCTATTGATTCCAAAAGAAAAGGTAAAGCTGGAGGAGCTAGAGTTATCACATATACCACATTGGTAGATGAGAATACAGGTGAAGTATGGTTGATAGGATACGTTTTTATCGATACATTGCGTAGAATTCCTGCACCTTGTTATGGAGCATGCCTCCGTTCATCATCCATTCCTTAAACCTTCTGGCAATATCAAGAATATCTACCTTTTGACAAGCCACAAAAGAATCTAAGATGCACAGCATCATGTCGGTATCATCAGTCCAGTCGCCTCTTTGCCAACGACGACGATGATCATCCTGCACGATTTGAGAATAATCCTCTATCCCATTAGGATAAAATTGATCCACCTCTTGCTTGGACATAAACTCCGTGCTCAGTCCCAAAGCATCTCCTACAGCTTGTCCAAAGATGGTACCGAGGAATCTTTCTTTTATAGTTTCATTTTCCATATTTTTTCTATTCATACAACCAACCAATCGTAAAGTCATCCCTATCTGACAATAGTGCTGTACCGATTACACAGCTCCACTTTTTAAACGACAACACTTATTCCCTTTCATGCTCCTTCAGATACAACTATATGTTCTGTGGAAACCATGATGCGGCTGAGGAAGCTGCCATCATGTACACTATGATAGGAAGCTGCAAGCTGGCTGGTGATGACTTCCGAAAATGGACAACCTACTTCTTGACTCATATACATGAGTATGATAATGATTATTCGAGAGATTTGGCAAACTTCCTGCCATTGAGGCTAAGAGAGAAGGGAATTCTGTAATCTCCCTCTGAAATTCTTGTAACTTCTTCTAAATTTCTTTAAATATCTCCGAAAATCTTGTAGAATTTTGAAGATTCCTACAAGATTTTCAGAAAATATTGCAAGACGGGGTTAGCCGATGGCTTACATCTTAATTCTTTTTGTACAATCTTGGTGGCACTTTATCTAAAGGTGAAGCCAGATTAGGAGTATTATACATCAAATACAACTGGTGCATTGTACGTGTCATGGCAACATATAACGCTTTCCTTGTTTCTTCATTATTTGCTCCATCAAACATAGGTATGATAACTATATCAAACTGAAGACCTTTTGCACTATGATAGGTCATTACTTTTGGAAGGTTGTTTGTGAAGTGAAGTTCGCCCTGAGCCCTTTTGTCCTGAGCCTCAGTTTTGAATTTGAACTCATAATCAAAGTCTTGTAATTTAAGCTTTTCGCAAACTTCAATTACTTTCTGATTACTTGGGAGTAATACCCCTATACTCATTTCTGGGTTGGAGTTCGAGATTTCAATGATCTTTTTTATTTGTTCATCTACAGTCTCGAAATGAACGAAATGGGGTAACTCTTTCTCCTTGTTTTTATAAACCTTTTCCTCGTATTTCATAACATTTACGCCGACATAGTCTTGTGTAATCTTTGCAACGTTACGTGGAAGTCGGTAATTATTGTATAACCTAAGAGGAACAAGACCTGTCATATCAGCAATTTCATCAATGGACAGAGTCTTTTTGCCAAAATGGTTATAGATTGACTGAGCAGAATCACCAAAGAAGAAATAATGCTTAGCAGCAGCCTCTATGAACTCCTGAATTTCTTCACGTTCAAAATCTTGAATTTCATCAACAATGATATAGTCAGCGGAAGGCATACCAAGATATTTCCAGTAATGATAATGATAGAACTGGTAAGAACTGCAGCTTCTGCCTGTCTTCATAAAACTATTAAGAGAACGTGTAAGGGATATAAGTATCACAGAATTACCCTCATTTGCAATCTGTTCAGCTTTATGCATAGCAATAACAGACTTACCACTACCTGCACAGCCTGTTACCAACATAGACTGATCAATAGTTATATCTATCAAATCAAGTTGGTCATCATCCAGAGAGTCTTCGTCTAAATCCCAGTCATCTACTGCAAGTCGCATACGTTCCCGAAGCTGACATTCTCTTTGTGGTCTATAAACAATAGGAGTTTCAGGAACTAACTCTTCCTCTGTTGCTTGAGATTCAAGTACTTGTGTAGCAGATAGTAAATTCTTTAGTTCTTCTATTTCCTTTTGCTTTTCTGCTAACAGGGATTCTACTTCTGAAGTTCTTTCTTGTGATGCCAAGTTTTGTTGCTCTACTTCTGCTAACTGTTTCTTTACAAGTATCAAAGCTGCTTCCTTCTCATCAATAGTTTTATTGGCGAGCTCTATTTGATTCTTCGCTTGGTTTAACTCTTTTCCTCTTACAGAGTTAAAGGAGAATGACTGCAAACCATTCAGAAATACTATTGTATCTGCAGAAAGTATGGAATTTCCTTTTAGAAAGTCAAAAAAACCAGGAATACAAGTTGCGCAACCTCTTGCTTGCTCTTCTTCCTGCATTGATGAGCCACCTGTATGGCTTCCGAACTCGCTTGCAAAGCTATACCAACGGCACAATTCGGAGCTATAACTTTCAATGCTCAGTTTCAATCTTTTCTTTTGTACATCCTCTCTTGCACTATACACATCTGGATGATACATAAAGTAAGCACGAGGGAATATTGCAGTAAAGATACTACCTGTTGGCTTTCTTGAGGTAGGTCTTGTATCAAGGTAAAAGAGATTATCCTTACTCTTTTGTATTGATTTTCGACCTTCCACGATGTCTGTAGAAGTGGCATCATTATTTATAATGTCGTAAATAACGAGTTTGCACAATAACTCAATAGCAGGTCGAACGTTTCTAAAGAAAGATGTATAATCCTTCTTGTTGAAACAATCGACAGCTAAGTTGTAGTCGTGCTTGAAACTATTCTTTATCGATTCCATTTGTTATCATTTTAAGCAGGAGTACCAAATCCTGCAATTTGTACTACATAGATATATCCACGTTCACGAGCCGCTTGACACCAATCGTTAGCGAAAGGTCTATATTCGCGATGTTGGGCTATTGCCTTAGCTCTAGCACTTTCATCTGCCTTTAAGGTATCTTCCCATGACCATATACTTACATCACTCACAAAGAATCCACGCAATCGAAGGATATCATTATTTCGCGCATTTCTTGCAATTGTGCTTGCTCCTGATAACCTAGCGACTAAGTCATTACCATGTTGAACATAGTAATTGCCATCAGACTCTCGAACAACCATAACGTCATCGTCTTTTTTAACATTCTGCGCTATTTTGTCATTCATAAAGAATGTATTAGCAAAGACATTTTGCGATAGATAGTATTTATTCATGCCTGGTTCACGTTCTGCATATACAATGGTTCCATCGTCCACTGGCAAATAAACTTGATTAGCTTCTTCAATGGCTGCCTCACGTTGTCCTTTGTAAACATGCAGATACTTCTTTGCACGAGTATAAGCAACAAACATCAGACGGCGTTCCTCTTCTATATCTGCTTTATCGTCTAATTGAAGTTCTTGACCTTTGGCATAGGTATGGTGAGGTTTCATCGGCAACGAAATGGAAGATGGTGTGATAAATACAGCATCAAACTCCAGACCTTTAACTTTATGCATAGTTGTCAGAATGACGGTAAGAGTATCATCTTGTAGAATGCGTTGCTCTTTGTAACGGTCGTATATCTTATATACTTGACCACCATCATCCTTTCCTGCAACTTCCAATATATAATTAGCCAAGTCAGAATAGCTATGAATAGATTCGTCAGAACGAATGGATTCCAGATAATTAAGAACAATTGTGTATGCCAAATCTATGTTATAGGCATCCCAAGATGGGTTGTCTTCAATTTTTTTCATTAAGAAATCCTTCATGCCATGAGCTGTTCTATCATCATCAAGCAACAGTTCTGTATCTGGATGTTGATTCAGGAAATGTATCAAATCATACACTTCTCTCTCGCGCCATAACTCGCACGTACTTGCACCTTGAATACGTATTCTTACATCTTCAGGCACTCGTGATCTTATATCAGCATATCCTCGATAGACTTCATTGTTGGTTCTGAAGAACACAGCGACATTTTTTATAATAGCGTACTCATTACCATTAGATTTTGCTATTTCATTTTGTTCCTTTACATTATTTATATATACTAACAGATCACCAGTCCATGATGTAGATGTATCGTTGAATATAGTGTATGGTTCATGCGGCTCATGCGCCATTAGCGTTGCTGCTGAGATAGGCATATTACTATCAGTAGGGACAAACTTAGCAGAACTATCCAAAATCTTTTGATATGAGCGATAGTTTGTGAACATTGTCAGCTGAGTAGGATGAAGCTCTTCATCCAACTTCTTATAATATGCATCAGGATTTAACCATGCAGCATATGTTATAGGGTTATTCACCTGTAGTGCACGACCATTACTATCCTTTGGCAATCTGTCAAATCCGTAGATGCTCTGATTCTTATCACCAATAGTGAAGAACTTTACATCAGGATAAATCTTCTTTATTTCAAGTAACGAAAGTAGTCTGTCCCTGGTTATATCCTGGAACTCATCCACAAGAACGTATTCAATTTGAGGGAATATTCCTCTGAACTCTACAGTGTTATTCTGAAGGAACAGTAAGAACATCTTTTCCCAAAGCTCAGTAGGAACATTATCTAAACGGCTTCCCATGCAGATCTTTGCAAGCGCATGGAAAGTATGAATATGCAAATGATGTCCGATACGACTCATACCCAACTTTGTAAAGAGGTTGTCAAGTCTGTTTTTAAGTTCGACAACAACAGCTCTGTTGTATGCAAGTATCAAAAGGTGGCTCGGCTCAACATGTTCTTTATAGATTAGCTTTGCACATCTCATAGTCAACATGTGAGTCTTACCCGAACCTGGACCTGCCAATACATTTATGGTCTCATTTCTAGGCTGCTCGTATATTTTTATCTGCTCTTCATTTTTCAAATATCCTTTTTCTTTGTCACCATAGAACTTCTTTTCCTCTTCTCGAAGAGCTTCATCTGTCAATTCGGACATAATATCAGAACTTTCAGGGGCATACTCACCTGCCAAAGCGAGATAATCCCGATAGTTACGACACATGAAGTATCTACGTATGAACTCGCCTTGTTGTTCCCTTCCTATCAACGAGAAAATGTGCATTGCAGTAAGACGCACTTTCTTTACTCTTTCCTGTTCGTCAAAGTCTTGTCTGAAATCATACATTTCAGATTCCTTATCAGTTCCCTCATCTATATCAGATACTGTCTTGTCATTGGCAAGAACCTCAATACCCGAGCTTATCAATGGCGTATGTTCAATGTATGCCAACAATCTGAGAACAGTCAAAACCTTCTCGAAATAGCCATACATATTGCCATTGTGATGGAAATCAAGTTCTTGCAATTTTTCTGCCCAGTAAAAAGAACCAGCCTGCTCACACACAAACTTTATCCATTTAAAGCAGTCTTCCTCAAAGAATTTAAGGAAATCCTTCCATTGTTCATTCTTTACTTTCACATGGAAATCAAATTTCTCTTCAACTTGCTGTATATGGAACTCTACTCCTGGTATATAGCGTAGAATCGAGAATATTTGTGGACCGACTCTCGTTATGATATTACGTTTGAATGTTTCCGCAACAGTAACGGCACCCTTTGGAGGATTCAGAATTTCATTCTTCCAAGGCATGTATATTGTAGTCTCAACCTTCTTCCTACGTTTCTTTTCTTCTTTAATTGTTTCATAATAAACATCATCGAGAAGATGCCTGTATATTCCTTCCCGACTCTCTACATCAAATATTTGTGTAACACCTATCTTACAATCATATAACAGATTGCGAACGCCTTCCATGGCTATATGAAGCGCAAAGGTGTTATCATCATGATTAACCATGTATCTTGCTTCACAAAATCTTCTGGTCTTTATCTCACAACGCATCATTTCATTCAATGAGAGTAAATTCAGTGATTGACAGTATAGAATGGCATTCATTATCTGTGGGAACGACATTTTGTACATTTTAAATGCCGCTCTCATATCCGCGATAGAAAACAGTGATGGTTCATCAAGACGTTCTGCGTTCCTTTTTAGGTAATCGTAAACGTTTCGATGACGTTCATCCCTATAATTAACACCAGAAGCATTAGACATAATAGTCATGTCATAATATGCAGAACTCAGATATTTCAGTTTTATGAATCCCATTGTTTCAAGCCAATGGAACGCAAGTCGTGAAGCTGTTGTATCTGTAAAATGATCAGAATCATCATTCTTTGACCACACACCATATGGTACAACCAATGGTTTTGTCTTGACTTCTTCTATAGTCCTAAATCGTTTTATAAATGCCACAATCTTATCCTTGCAGTCTGTTAGGTCAGACCAACTCATCTGACTACGGACAAGCAGATCTTTCAGCTTATGGAAGTCCTCGTCCGATGTAATACACACTGCAGGTAGTTCATTATGAGATAAATAGAACTCAGGTCTTTCAGAAGGATCTTCTTGATAGTCTCGACCTGCACGTCCAACTTCCTGTAAGTAATCTTCAAGTACTGAAGGTGGTGTAAAATGTACAAGATAGTGAATATTTGGAATGTCCATACCCATACCAAATGCTTTTGTCGCACACAAAATATAAATGTGTTCTGACTCTGCAACAGGTACGTCTACACCATTCTCTTTACGAGTTTTCTTGAATCTACAATATTTTTCGTTACGCTCTTCTGCATCAAGACCTGCATGGAAATAGTCTATATGGTCAAAACATTTATGCAAAACGGAATCTTCAGAAGCCTTTTCGCATAAAGCATTCAAAGCTTCGGCTGTTTCGGAACATTGATTATGCGTCCTACAGAATATAAGCATACAGCTTTCTTTGAAATCAATCTTGTTTTCTGTAATGTATTGAGCAATCGCCTGAACTCGTGCATCATCATTATGACCTTGTTTTCTCTTTCCTGAGTTGGCTACAGCAAAGGAAATTCCGATATGGTTACGTATCGGATTATATTCTTCTGCAGATTGTCCTAATCTTGTAATATCTGGAATGAACTTCTTGAAGTCTGCCTCTACCTGAGTTGTTACAGTTGCAGAGAACATCGCTATCATTATGTCAAAAGTTTGTTGCAATTCAACACAACGTACTATTGCATTTCTGTAGTCAGGTCTGAAATCCTGTCCCCATTGTGATACGCAGTGTGCTTCATCAAATACAACATACTCTAATCCACCGTCCATACGAAGACGTTGGTATAGCACATCCATGAAAGATCTAACTCTAAATCGTTCTGGAGTAATATATAGAAGTGCAATCTCACCAGATTGAATACGTCTGTAAATCTGTTGGGTTTCAACAATCATTCTGTCGCCACTAAGGTAATCAACATTGCTTACGAATCCTTTTGACTGCAACTCCTCTACTTGATCTTGCATCAGGGCACGCAATGGAGTGACAACCAATGTCAATTTGTGAGACGTAATTGCTCTACACAAAGCCGGACCTTGGAATAGCACGGACTTACCACCACCTGTAGGTATTGAAACCAAACAGTTGCCAGTCTTAGATAGCATGTAATCGACTATTTCTTCCTGACCGTTTCTCCAGCCACTATACCCCCAGTTAGAGAGTATCATCTGCTTCATCTGGTCAGTTCCTAACTGATCAGTTTCAGCAACATTATCCTTAAAATATATAGAAGCACGTTCTAAGATTCGACGGAACTCATCATCATCTTTCCATAATTGGAACTCTACAGCTTTTCCTTTACAAGCCTTCGCTAAACCAGAATAGTCTTCAAAATGAGAATCAGTGATATAGAACTTAGTTTCTGGACTATTTGCCATTGCCAAAGAACAGTAGTGCTCAAATATTGGCCATGATGCAAGAATACACTGTCTGGCAGTAGTGCGCTTGTATTGTTCATCTGCATCAGAATCAGATGAATCCTCGTAATCGCCTTCAAAAGGTAACGTGTCCCACATGACCATATATCGGTCTATATCCATGTTGTCCCATATATAACAAAAAGGCTTATCTGTTCTGTAACTACCGAGACCTGTCATGAATTGTTCCTTAGAAATAATAATCATTCCATCAGGATGGCTACCGATATGTTCAAGTTTGCGGAAACTATTACCTTCTTCTGGAATGAAATATCCTTTAGAAGTAGCATATTTGAATAGTTCGTCGTATTCGTCCAAGGTATTTACGACATAAACTATTGGAAGACTTCTGTTCTGCTCATGAATCTTATCAACAAGAGCAAATTGATATGCCCAGTAGTTGCTTCTTCTGGTAGTTACAGAATTTACACGTAGTACAGAAGCATCGTATGTATCCCTTAATTGTGTTCTTACCTGTATAATATTCTGTGAATCTGACTTTTCCCCCTCTGTTTCCCAGTATATTGGATTATGCTTTATACCAGTAAAATGAGACAGGAAATGATCTCTATATTTCTGATACTGATAGTTCTGGTAGATGACAAAAGTTCCATTAGGTTGTCTTTCGCACCATACATTTGCAGTCAATGGGTGTTTCTTTATGCCAAGTTTTGTTTGGTCAGCATCAGATATAACGGCAATGTTGGTTGCTGCCATTTGCATAGGTAGTTTGCTACCGACTTCCAACAAATCGGAAAACTTCCATTCACGCTGTTCTTTACATTTATGTACTCTATCTTGTCGTTCAGAACCAATAAAGTAGATGTGTTGATAGTCCTTAGAGCATATTTCCTTTGACTGGAATGCGTCTATATCAATACAGTCAATTCTGCTGTTAGATTTTTCCGCAAATCGTGAGAGTATGCTATTTGTAAAGGTAATTTTATCACTACCTTCATTTTCGATTCTTAAATACTGTGCTAAGTTTGCTACAATAGGAGTTGCAGACACCTTGCAGAATCTGCGCAAAACAGTATTCCACAAATGTGAAGGCATTGGATATTCGTTAAGTTTATCCTCATATATAGCCTGATATTCTATGTCATCCCCAACAGAAGGGAAACGAAGAGGTATAATTTGAGCGATTCGTGGCCACAAATCCTTTGGAGCGATAACCAAGACATTGCTATTTTCGGTTTCCGCAACTATGTTTGAAATCTGAGAATGAACTCTATTAGACAGAGGTCTTAGCTCTTGGAAGAAATGCTTTTCTACATTGCTGGAGTTCTTAAAGTATTCTCTAAACACAGGTTTCTGCAATGTTGCCAATATAGTATTAATTTCTTTCGGAAGGAAATCTTGCAATTCCTGACAAGATTCTTTATCTAGAGACAGCCTATATAGCTGGTTCCAGAAAAGTTCATTTTCTAATTCTGTATCAGCTTTTGCGTTATGTTCTGTCCTAAGAGAGTAGGCGTAGCGGCATGGGTTCAGAAGAATTTCAATCTCTAAAGTGTCCCATATAAAAGATGAGGTAGATATACCTTTTTTATTTAATATCGGTAAATCCCACTGTTTTATGTTGTGTCCAACAACTATAGCTGTCTTAGAAATGGCACGACCTAAGCTAGGAAGCTGATCATTAGAACTAAACTCCCTAACATTGCCTTCTTTTAAGTAAGCAAATTCCGAAATGTTATTTCCATCGGATTCTATATCAAATACTACGTATGGTACTTCGGCTTGGCATCTTTTCCATTTCTGACCGATATAAATTTCATGGAGCTCTGTATCTTTGAGGTGCGTTTCAACAAGTTCCATACAGAAATCCGTAGCCACATCGTCAATGTATTCTATTAATTGTGTCTGTTCGCCTTCTTCTTGAAGTAATATTGCATTAGCAATAGTTTCCATACCAATAAGTATCAGTATAGAATCATCTACCATTAAAGAAGAGTTTGCATATCGAACAATAAAATCATCAATAAGCTCCTTGTCTTTAAGGAATTGAATTACTTCTGTCCAATCGTCGATATTATCTAGATATTCTTCGTTCGCATTGCAAAGGAATAGCAGAGCCTTAATTATACTTGAAATATTGTCTGCCCCATCATAGAGATCGCAGAATTCGATTCCCAAAGCATTGTATAACAGAATAACAATATCGCCACTTAGCGTAGATAATTCGTCAATAGAATACAACTTCTGTATTCCATTGATTCCAATTGCTGCATAAAACTGGTGAATATCAATATTCCTATAGTTCGAGTTCCTCTCGATATTTTCTTTTATATTGAAATAGTATTCAGATATATCTGTGTCAGCATTAAACAATTCTGCTATTTTATCCCAATCTGTATTATCTTGGGTAAATAGCATCTTGGTTGAAAAAGCTTTGAGGCAAGTATATGCAATAGACGCTTCTTCATTAGGCTCTCGTATGATAGAGTCAATAATCTTCCCTGTTGCTTCGTCAAGATATAACTGCTTTACAATAGATTCCCGATATTCAGCTTTTGTATTCTCTACAAATTCGAATAAGGCATCCTTGAATACATCAGAACTACCAGTGGCACGTTTTGATGCATTGTAAACATGCGAAATGACATTCTCTTGATAATTATGTTCTCGCTTACTATCCCAACCTAATATTTTAGCATATGAACCACGATATTTGAGTGCTTGCATGATTGACTCTTTGCCAAATTCCAGTTTTGACAAGTTCTTAGCAGCAAGTCCGCCACGTCGATCTTTTCCCTTTGTAAAGGTAACCCAATGTCCATCGTATGGCGTATATCCACATGCTACACCTGAGGAATGAACAAATACCTCTTTTATTTCCGATTCGATACCACGTGCATTGTTTATTCCTTTGTTGTTTGTTACCAGATAGCCAAATCCTTTGTCATTATCATAGAACTTGATGATGCCAATTAATCTTTGCTCCTGCTTTTTCTTTTGCTCGTTTTTGGGAGGATTATTTTCTTCCTTTACATCAGATTCCACAAGTTTAGATAGTTGAGCCAGATCAGTCATTGGTTCAACCCTTTGTTCGCTTGTCTCAATGGACAGCTTTACCGAGTCCTCTGCTTTTGGTTCTGTAGGAATTATATTTGATTTTGGCTTTGGAGTCCTATATTTTAGGTTGAATGCAAGTATAGGATCAATGGCTTTTAACTCTGCTACGGAAAGCACATAGTTAGAGTCAGCAGGAATAGCAACACCTTTTCCTGCAAGATAAGTTTGAATGCTTTCGACTGTTCCTTTCTTTATCTCAGAAACCTCACCTAATGTGATATTTTTAGAAGTATTTGACATTCTTTGATGGAATTAGCGATGGCAGCAGAATGCGAAGATAGCCTTCTATTCTGCCATTTAGGTTATTTATCTTGCTGATAAGCTGCCCGCGAATATCAACATTCAAGAGTTCTGTAATCTTTGACAACGTCTGAAATCTGGCTGTGTGGTATTTGTACACCACTTGATTACGGTAACAGTATCTTTGCCTAATTGTTCTGCCAGCCACTTGTTTGTCTGGTTCGCATCAGCAAGCACTGCCTTCAATCGATTAATATTTTTTGTATTGTCCATATTTAAATAATTAACGTTGAATGCAAAATTACTAATTTTTGCTGACATAAAAGAAACTATCTGTAACTATCTGCAAAAACAGATAGATTTTTTCCAAATTTTGTACAATAGGGAACAAAAAAGGCAGTAGAAATGAGTCCTACTACCAATATTTAAGACAAAAGTAATATCATCAAAGGATTGTGATAATCTTATCTTGTTTCGCTTTCTCAGCTATCCATGCATCCAGTTCTTCTTTAGTCATATCAGCTATTCGGCGACCATTGATAGTACAATCTTTATGAAGTGTCATGCGCTTAACTCCAAAGGCATCTTTTGCCATGAAGAATCCGTCACTAATGACCTCGCCAGCAACGTAAGTTATATTGTTTGTTAGGGTGTCCTGTTTTGTGTTCCAAAAACATGGTCTGGAAGCACCCTCCAATTTGTTAGAATAACGCTCTGACATTTAACGCTTTAAGCAATAAAATAGTTCTTCGCGAATTCAACAAGCAAGTGCAAAATTACGAAATGTTTTTATAAAAGCACTCCTTTGGTGTTGAGAAATTCAATTTCTTTCTTGGCCTCTCATTAATTTTTGCCATAAACTTTGTTATTTTCTGCTGACTGAAGTTTGAAAACGCAGCAGACTTAGGAATGTACTGCCTAACGAGTCCGTTTGCATTCTCAATAGCACCCTTTTGCCAGGAGGAATACGGATCAGTAAAATACACTGGTACACCCAGAGATTTGCTGACTATCTCATGTGCAAGAAATTCCATCCCATTGTCTGTTGTTATGGACTTTATTTTTCCCTTGAATGGCATAAGTAGCTGCTTTACAGTCTCAGCCAATTTCTTTGCATTCTTTCCGTGCTTCAACATTCTCATAAACAGCATATTTGTTTGCTTTTCAACCAATGTAACAATTGCTCCACAATTCCCCTTTCCAACGATTGTATCCATCTCAAAATCACCAAATCGCACTCCATCAACCTCCTTGGGTCTTTCGCTGATACTCACACGATTAGGTATGACAATGCGTTTGCCTCCTACAGGTCTTGCACGATGCTTCAATCTGTGACGGCAATTCCTATACAAAGAACCTCCCTCTTTTTTGTCTTTTCTGATGATGCGACAGATGCTCTCCGTAGAGATGCGCTTGCCTTCTTTGACAAGGTAGCCAAATATCTGTTCTGGGGACCATTGCTTCTCTTTTAGAAGGCGCAGAGCCTCTTCCCTTACTTCCTGGGAGATGCGACGATTGCCTGGAGTTCTGCGCTTTTTGCGGCGGGCATTGGCTTCTGCTGTTTCCCTGTTGTAATGGTTACGACTACCACTATTTCGCTTTAATTCGCGATAAATGGTGGATAAATCTACATTTATTGCCTTGGCAATATTTTTTTGCTCATTTTCTTTTGGAGTAACACATTTATTGTGTACCTTTGCTCCGAAATAATTTGTTTGTACATAGCAATGCAAATATAATTATTTCTGGGGAGACAGCGGTCTCCCCATTTTATTTTTTGCATTGCTCATTGAATTTCTTAAACCACAAGCGAAAGTTCAGGACTCTAATAATTCATTCCGAAGTACCAGAGAGGGATGATGATTCCATGCCCCGT
>OQVZ01000567.1_pt1 | contig 14201 bp, 17 predicted proteins | sample 1691571 | NCBI WGS metagenome assembly OQVZ01 (sample SAMN03418261, study PRJEB22391) | human gut metagenome | biome: human-gut; feature: organic feature; material: feces | host: Homo sapiens | place: Tanzania | collected 2013-01
CCATCTGTAAATACTTTGTTTTACGTCACCAACAATGAGGTTACCTGCATCTTCTATACTCAGGTTTCGGCAAAAATACAAAGTCAGCAAATCCTCGGCCGGTCGGTAACTCACGAACAGGCTTAAAATAGTACTGCATCGCACTCAAGTATGCGATTGCCAGAACACTGCTCAGCGAGTTCTCATTATTATATTGGATAGAAGATGCATACTCGTTATGAATTTTCTCAATCTGGGCACTAACAGCCTCACCATCCATGTCGAGCGTAGCGTCTAGCAAACTTTCCGATTCCTGCTGGAACTTCAGCATTTCATTCCAATGCTTGCTCTCAACCGCAGTTGTTAGTTCCTGACGAATTTCTTCATTTGGTACAAAAGCAGTCTTGTGGGCTTCGTTGTAGCCCAGATAACCCAAGTGGATCATATAGGTCAACACATCATCTTTGCTCTTAATATTAACAGTGTCATTTTTAAAGGTCGCTGTATTCACCTTGACCTCTGCGCCAGAGAGCATTTCAATGATTGCTGTTTTCAACCCATCATAGTTCATATTGATTAGTGGGACAATTGTATCGTAAGATGCGGTCTCAGACCAGTAGCTCTTGAACTCTCCTCGCAACATTACACTGACAACAGCCCTAGGGTTATAAACTTGATAGTTTTTCAGAAGATAACCATCATACCATCGTTTCACTTCATCGAAATCCTGATGATATTCTTCTGCTAATTTGCCAACTTCATCCTCAGTAAAGCCAATATACTGTGCCAGTCTACCAGGACTCAACATTGTGAATTCATCAAAATTATTCAATGCTGATTGTGTTTTTTCCTTTTTAATAGGAAGGATTCCCGTCAGGTAAGCCAGCTGAATATACTTTGTAGGCTCTGTTCCTTTGAACATTCCTCTGAGGAAGTTGATGTAGTCTTCCTGTGCCTTCGCATTAGCAGCTTCATCACGGATAAGCACATCCCATTCATCAATAATGACGATGAACTTTTTTCCTGTTACTGAATTGATGTATGCTAATGCCTCCGGTAGCGATTCGGTTTTCTCAGCTAACACATCCGGATAATAATCTCGAAGCTCTGAAATTGTCCTCTCAGAAATATAGGAAACGACCTGTTCAGGACCCCCAGCGGGCTCAATACACCATTGAATATCAAGATGAATTACATCATACTGATTTAAATGCTTCTTAAAATCTGTGCTCTTGCTGATTTCCAAATCAGCAAACATCGCTTCCGAGTCGCATCCCCTGCTATAGTAGGCAGTGAGCATATTCGCTGTAATAGATTTTCCAAATCTTCTCGGACGGCTGTTACAAATATAACCTTGTAGCGTATTTAAAACTCTATTCGTGTATTTAATGAGTCCGCTTTTGTCCACATAGATTTCAGAATTCAAAGCAACTTGGAACGCAGAATTGTCCGGATTCACAAACATTCCCATAAAATGTATCACGTTCCTTTCTGCGGCTGTTTGGTGCAGCCCACCTATTGTACTTTGATTTTACCATTTACAAGGACAAATAGCAAGTTGATATTCCCACGCATGACCACTCTTTTCAGTCTTTCTTTAGGAACATATACGCATCTTCGACAAAACTCATGAATTCCACACTGGCCCTTTCAATTATGCACTTTCCATCTATCTCTTTCAGCATATCCACGACCTTTTCTGCCACACCGTCTCCCACTTTTTCAACTTCCTGTATCGCCCACGCCACCACCTCATCGATGAAAGAAGCGTACTTTGCCCCATCGATATGGCTTCGCACTGGCACGAGTTCGCCGCTTTCAATGCGGAGCACCTTCGGCGTGTAGATTCGTGCGATTTTTGCCAGTGCCTCATCAGCTTCCATTTCACAGAGATACATTTGCATGGCACTTGCCACCACGACTTCCTGCACATTCATCCCATAGTTCTCCGGCACGAGTTTCGATAAGTTATTCATTCTGGTTTCTCCTATGTGTTTTTCTTGCCACTCACAACATATAACAAAACTCTGCACATAGCAATCCCCCATTGTAAAAACCTGCAAACGAAAAAAGACCCTGCCAGACTATTCTTGTCCAGCAGGGTCGTGACTTTTCTCTCCTTTTCTGTTTAATCGTCCTTTTTTCTCACACGGCTTTTCCACGCTCACGCTTCGCAGCCATCGTCAGGTATCGGCGGTACTGAATGCTGAATCCATAAACCTTATATGGAGCATCCACATACACAACCGTGCCGTCCATATTGCACCGCTTAAAGCCCCGGAAGCTGTTCAGAGTCCGGCGGTTTCCGACTGTTGCAAGGGTCACGCCAAAGGTCGTCTTGAACTCGACCACATCTCCCTTGACCATTCCCTTTTCAATGAAGGCACAGTAGATGCCTTTTTCAAAATGGAGCAGGTCGGGAGCCTCGGCAATCAGCTCCGGCGTAAGTTTCAGACTGCGCTTGCGAGTACTCGTGGGATTGCCATCTTCATCCCGATAGGCGCTGCTCTGAACATTCAGGCCATATACTTTGAGTGGCATGCCGGCCGTATTCCGCTCAGGGAGCTGCTGCAGGCAGTCGATGAAGAAATCAAAGTTTTTCTTCATATTTCCGAGCTCGCCCTGTTCATTTTCCAGCATCCTGCGCTCTTTCCGCAAGTCCTCCATACGCTTCCGAATCTCATTTGCAAGAGTATTGTAGGTCTCGACCACAGAACCTTCCTCGGCATCGATGCTGTACATTCTCGTTCCAAGGTCACTCGCCGTCAAACCGTTACGAAAGTCCATTTCCAGGTCATCAATGGAAAGTTCACCGTTTGCGATAGCTTCTTTTAGGCTCTCATTCTGTTCCACCGCCGCCTCGCGCATTGCAACTACCTGTTTATCGATGATTTCATTCAGTTTTTCTTCAAGCTCTTTTACTTGATCGTCCAGCACTTCAATACGCTGGGCAGCGACTGCATTGTCTTTTACTTTCCGATAATACTTATCGTAAGCTGTCTTGAACATCCGGACGATATCTGAATCATCACCTTTTGTCTCGTAGTCACGCTTCAGTCGGTAGAGCATCTCCATGAAACTCTGTTCCAAAGCGACCTCATGGTAGAGTTCGGAAGGGCACCGTTTATCGGCGGCTTCGCGCTCCTCATCCGTCATGCGCCCCAGCTTGCTACGGCAGTATTTCTTATGGTCAAGAGTTCCGGTCTTAGGTTCTTCCCCATCCCGTACTCCTGCTTTCCTCTTACAACGCCAGACCGGAAAAGCAAAAGTGTACTTCTCCAGATATTCGCCAGTATCCTCGCCTGTTGCCTGCAAACTCCGTTCATCCGTGTAGCCGGATGCCACATTCGTGTAGGTGAGACGGAAGAAGCCAGCACCACACTCCTCACCATCCGGCAGGTGCGCCCCGCAGACAAGGTTTACAAAGGGGCGTTTCACGATGGTCTTTTTCTCTTTGGTCTTGATGTCTCCCCGATTGGGTTTGTTGTACATCATGGCCTGTACCTTATCCCAAGTCAGGCGGTCGATGATTGCAACATGGTGATTTTCGATATAGTAGCGAGGTGCTTCACCGTTATTTTTAGAAGCTCGATGCGTCAGGAAATCTTTTGTAATGGTCTTCTGCATCTCAATGTCGCCCACATACTTCTCATTCCGAAGAATGATCATAATAGAGCTCGCACCCCATTTATTTCCGTTCACTGTCGGCCGCCCCATCTCATTCAGTTCTTCGGCGATTTTAGTTGCTGACAATCCCAGCAGATAGCGTTCAAAAATGTAACGGACAGTGGCCGCCTGGTCAGGATTGATGATCCATTCACCATCCGAACCCATGTCGTATCCAATCATGCGCTTCAGATTAATTTGCGGACTGCCGCGCTGGAACTTGCGCTGGAGTGCCCAGCGGATGTTGTCGGAAATAGAGCGGCTTTCGTCCTGTGCCAAAGCCGAAAGAATGGTAAGAATCAGTTCTCCGGTCGCATCCAGCGTGTCGATGTTCTCTTTTTCAAAGTACACACCCACCGGAGGATTGAGCTGTCGAAGCTCACGGATACAGGTCAGTGTATCGACCGTGTTACGGGCGAAACGAGAAATGGACTTTGATACGATATAATCAATTCTACCTGCTTTTGCATCATCAATCATGCGGTTGAACTCCACACGGTGCGCACGGCTCGTGCCGGACAAAGCTTCGTCGGCATAGATACCAGCGAAACGCCAGCCCGGTTTGCTGGTGATGAAGCTTGTGTAAAACGCTTTCTGAGTCGTGTAGGAAGTCTGCTGACTCTCATCTCCCGTGGAAACACGGCAGTAGGCAGCCACACGGATATTGTTCTGGGTCTTCAGCTGACCGCCGTTTTGCACAGAGCGTTTGGTTGCCGGAATAATAGAAACATTTGCCATAGTGCTTTCCCCCTTTATCTTATAAACCGTTTTCGGTATGCGTTATCCCGCATGGCTTGTCCATCATAGTAGCTGGCTGTATTGCGGAAATCTTCAATATTGCTATCCATCTCCACTTTCGTTCGGGTGTCATCGAACCAATGAACACTGTACTTCAGCGGAGAGTAAACCGTTATGGACAGGATGAATGCCTTGCAGTGTTCCCCCGTCAATCCATTCAGGAACGCTACGGTTCCCTCTCGGTCCTTGGGAAGTTGTCTCATCCACTGCACCGCTTCTTCTCTGCGGTCGTAGCATCAGAAGATGAGTTCGCCTGCGATTCTGATGTCCCACGGCTTGAAGAATTAAAAGCTGCAGACGTCCGCGCCTTTAAGAAAAAATACGGATTACTATAAACAGCTGGCCATGCCAGCAGAAAGGGATTACCAATGAAATATGTGCTTTATCGCTTTCCCAACGCTGTCCGCTATTCTGACACCTCTGATCCAGAGCTCTATGGTTTCTTCAAGTTTCCCGTCCAAGGTCAGGTCGTTGGTGTTGAGTTCGGTTCAAGCATTGAGGAGGTAACAGATGCGCTCATTCAAGATGTAAACGACGAACTGACTGAAGCCTATCCGAAATGCCAAGTGATGACCTATGCTCCCTCTGATGAAATGTTCGGCCTCGAAATTCTCACGAACGAACCTTTCGATTACGAAATGTATGGCGTGGTTGTGGACAAGAGCAAGCCAATCAACACGACTATTTACTTTGGCGTAAAAGAACTGAACGAATAATATCTTTTCCTCGGAAGGAGGGCTGCATCGTGAAGCCGATGCACACAAAACCCGAAAAAATCTATGTGAAGGTCGATTCCACCTTCGATGCCACCGGCTATATGCAGCCGACTTCCATCACATGGGCAGATGGCCGTACATTCTCAATCGAAACAGTGCGCGACTTCCGCCCCGCCGGAACTGCTGACAACGGTTATTCCGGTGACTGCTTTACTGTGCTCATCCAAGGACAAGAAAAGCATCTGTTCTTTGAACACCTCGACCCACGCTTCAATGGTCGGTTAGGTCGGTGGTTCGTGGAACGGGTGGTACAATAAACGGGAGGAGCATCATGACTTTGATAGAAAAACTCAGCAATCTCGGTGGTATCGTTGACCGGGATGAAATGGCAAAAGCGTGTTCAGAAATTCCAGATGAGGATCTTCGTCTGGCTCTGATGACTCTCGCACTAACCTATAATCAAAACATCAAGATAAACGAAGAAATCTTTCAAAAGCAAAGCCGCAAGATTGAACAACTTCAGAAAGAGATAAATGAACTGAAAAAGCAAAATAACGCACATCATAGAAGGGAGGAAATTGTACAATGCAACGCACATATCTTGCGATAGATCTTAAAAGCTATTACGCGAGTGCAGAATGCGCCGCCCGCCACCTCGACCCACTTACCACAAATCTGGTCGTGGCAGATTTCTCCCGCACTGAGAAAACCATCTGTCTCGCTGTGTCTCCTTCCCTGAAAGCCTATGGTATTCCGGGTCGCGCCAGACTGTTCGAGGTCGTGCAGAGGGTCAAAGAGATCAATGCGAATCGGTTAAGGGAAGCGGTACAATTAAGAATAGCTATTTACAAGGACGGCAAACCATCTTTCTCCTCTGCTTCCTATGATTCCTTATCCCTGGCCGCCGACCCGTCACTCGAACTCTCTTACCTCGTCGCACCGCCTCGGATGGCATACTATGAAAAAATATCGCGGCAGATTTATGGCATCTATCTGAAATACATCGCGCCAGAGGACATCGTGGTATATTCCATCGATGCCACCTCGTACTTATCCCACTACAACATGACAGCTCACGACCTTGTCATGACAATGATCCGGGAAGTGCTTTATACGACTGGCATCACCGCCACCGCAGGGATCGGAACTAATCTCTACTTGGCGAAGCTGGCAATGGACATCACTGCCAAACACGCTGCGCCTGACAAGGACGAAGTCCGCATCGCTGAGCTGGATGAAGAGAGTTTCCGTTATCTCCTCTGGGATCACAAGCCTTTCACAGACTTTTGGATGACCGGTCCCGGCACAGTCAAGCGGCTAGAAAAGCACGGCATCCATACGATGGGCGAACTCGCACGGTACAGCCTGCACTACCAGGATACCTTATATAAAGAGTTCGGTGTCGATGCAGAGCTGCTCATAGACCACGCATGGGGTTTAGAGCCTTGCACCATGAAAGACATAAAGGCGTACAAGCCGGAGACGAAGAGCATCAGCGAAGGACAAGTCCTCGCCTGCCCATACCCCTATGATAAGGCACGGATCATCATTCAGGAAATGGCTGACAGTCTGGTGTTACAGCTTACGGACAAGGGGTTGGTTACAGATTCTCTGACACTGGATGTCGGCTATGACCGCGAGAACCGTGACAGCGGGAAGTACCACGGTCCCGTCCATATCGATCATTATGGTCGCACAGTGCCAAAGGGCGCACACGGCAGTACGAAGCTGGATAATCCGACCAACCTTGGAAGCCAGCTCATTCAGGCTGCTGTGTCCCTGTTCGACCAGATAGCCGACAAGACCCTGACCGTCCGAAGGATAACGATTGCAGCCAACCGTGTGGTCAAAGATGAAGGCATCTTTCAAGTCGATTTGTTCACGGACACTACGAAGCTGGAAAAGGAAAAGCAGTTGCAGAAAGTCATGTTGGGCATCAAGAAGATGTTCGGTAAGAATGCTGTCCTGAAAGGCACAAATTATCTGGACGGAGCCACCATGAAAGACCGCAATAAACAAATCGGCGGTCATAAAGCGGAGTGAGGAGGGCTGTTATGAAACGCTGTATTTTTTGTGGAAAATCCGAGGATGAATTTGACTCCAAAAATATGTGGAGTGATGAACACATCATCCCAGAATGTCTTGGAAATTCAACGCTAAAAATCAACAATGTGTGTAAACACTGTAACAGCAATCTCGGCACTTATGTAGACAACTATTTCGTGAATCATCATTTCATAAAATCCAAACGTCAATTTTTGCGGTTACGCAGTCAGAATGGCAATATTCCAAATGCTTTCCAGGAAGGCGTAACTGCTGATGGTGAACGAATCCGGATGAGTGCCGACTTCGTTCCATCTGTAGTGCCTTTAGTCAAACAAGAAGGCAACAAACTTATAACCCACGCCAATAGCGTAGCTGAGGCACGAAAAATATTATCCACGAAATTGCGAAGGCTTCATATGCCTCCAGAGAAAATTGAAGAGTACATCTCAAAAATAGATGAATCGTGTTTTCAGTCTTTTCAACCAGAAATCCGATATGATATTCTTTTGGATATAAATCGGTTTCTTTTAGAAGCCTTGAAGATTGGTTATGAGTATGCCGTATATAAATTTGGTGATCGTTATTTAGATGATCCGACCGCTGCAAATATACGTGCCCGCTTAAATCTCGCCATCTCCGGCAAAATGCAATCCAGCTGTGAAAAGCCACCGGAAGCATCATATGCTCCAGAGTATTTAATGTCTTCCCTTGGAAAGTCATCATTTATTGGTGCTCATTATATTTCCATTGCTTCTACTATACATAATGAACTTATTGCACACGTAGTTTTATTTTTCAGCCCAGTTTCGGCATTCCAAGTTCTCCTTTCTAAACAAGCAAACCTCTATCTTGAAAATGGGCAGATAACCGAAAACTTTATAGACCTTACTCAAAAAGAGAGCCAAAAAGTATGACAGACTATAAAAACACGCCGGAAGGAGAAATCACAAGTCAGAAATACGCTGACCTTCTCCCCCTCTCCCGGCCAGCTCCCATAAAACCTCGAATGGCGATATCGAACCGAGCAAAGATTTTCAGTCCCTTTGCTGCGCTCCGAGGGTATGAGGACGAGATTGCAAGCGAAGCTCGTGAACACACCAAAACACAGAGGATTGAGCTATCCGAGGATGGCAAAGAGCGAATTGGCACAAAGCTGATGCAGCTCCACAAAGGCTCATTTGCTATAGTTCGTTATTTTACGGATGGTTATTACGAAGATATCTCCAGGAAGGTCGAAAGTGTGGATGGCGTATACAAAGAGCTGAAGATGTCCACCGGGATGAAAAATGGCATCGGCAAAGAGCTGCCAACGATCATCCCCTTTGAGGACATTCTGGAGGTGACGACAAAATGAACTACTATTTCTGTGACGCTTGCAAGTACTGCTTCCCTGCTGACACACAGCCTGACCGCTGCCCAGACTGCGGTGCGGTAATGGTTGGAGAGAAATCTGCCGTGCGGTCGGCAACGGAAAATGAGAAAACCGAGCTGCTCCGAATACGAGCAGAGGACAATGACTGATTGACTGCCCCACTTCACGGTGGGGCTATTTTTATGAAACGCGATTAGTTTTAGCTAACCGCCACCTCTAAAAATAACCGCGCGAACTTCTGAAGTTCACACGGCTAATAGAATCACTTCAACTTCTCAAGGATCTCGTCAGCACTCATGCCACCGGCCAGCAGTTTCTTGACCACAGCCTCGGCTTCCGACTTTTTCGCTTCTTCCGCTGCTTTCTGATCCGCTTTGACTTTCTTTGCTTCGAGCTTGGCTACTTCTTCGTGCCCTATGATATACAATCATAAAAAAGGACAGAATCAACCATATATCACTTTGCAAATTCCACCCGGCTTATAACCTTATGGGCTCTGTTCATAATATCCTCGTTTGGAAATATAGAAGAAAACGTATATGTCTCTTTCGGCTTCGGGTTATTTACGATTTTTTTACCAGAATGTTGTCCTTGAAGTGTTGCATCATACGATATTTTATTAGAAGTTTCCTCGAACGTTATAATTTTTATTTTGGGACTACTCGATTTTCTGTTTGCTCTTGTCATATATTATTACCCTTCCATAAAACAGTTATATGTGTGAATCTCTGAATTTTAGTTTTTAATTTTTCCTATATCGACGAGAATTATTTCGCTTTCTTCTACCTTGAGAAGATTGTTTTGTTTGATTATTCTGAGGTGTTTTCTGCGGCATCTGATTGCCCGGCTTCAATGACTTTTCATATTCAGCAAATTTCATCATATAATATTGATATTTACTCATCATGTTATAGAATGTTGATGCATATGCTTTTACGATATATGTGAAACTTTCTCTCTGGCTTTCCGTAAATAAATATCGATCAAGCGTATCTACACAAAGAAAACCAAGCAGATCATAATCTGTATTCTCACTTTTATAAAAAAGTCTTTTATTTGCAACCCTGATAGGTGCAACGATAGTCGCTATGTAATACTGGTCATAATGCTCTGTTGTATTATCATAATGAGCATTCGGATCCGCTTTACTAAGCTGTTTGTCATATTTGATTAGATTCTGCTTATAAAACACATCGTTGTTATAGCTTTGATCTCCATTAACTATCGTCCTAAAATCCGTGTTTTCAGAAACTTTAATAGGTTTGCCAGCATTTTTTTCGTCTAGTACTACACGGTTGCTATCCGTATTCCGGGAACGCACAAATGTTTTCACAAGAGCATTATTATAATTAATCGGCCCTGTTTCATTCGTATACAAATATTTAATACATCCGCATACCTTTTTATGACTGCCAGAAAGGACTTGCAGGATTTCACAAAGATTATCCAATTCCTGAACAAGAAATTTAGAAGTCAATGTTGTAAATAACTCCATGTTCCATTCTCGCATCTCTAATTCAATCTCTTTGTAGTACACCTCCATTTGATTAATCTCGTTACGGAAGTCGTGCATTAAACGATAGTAATTTTCATTTATTTCCCGATAGTTCTTAATAGTCTGCAATTTAAAGCAAAAATATCTTACCAGAACTAGAATAATCATTATCGCCAACGACACAATAAAGACTCTAGGTGGTATGCTGCCACCTCCATTATTTAAGTCAATACTATTAGAAAATATAGTAAAAACACCTGTCGGAATTCCTATTCCAGCAGCAATGGTGAAAAGCGTAGCGAGGAAATTCAATACACTCATTACTGGTTCTGGAATTTTGTCAATTACATCATTAAATAAGTCCCAAATTTTCAAGGCTGTCACCACCATTATAGTTTATTATTATATACCCCAACTTCTGCTTTTCTGCCACGATATATGCCAGCCGTGAGGATATGTTCAAAGTCTCATCTAAAAGGAAGCTCGACTATCTAAATTTATTCCTTATTAAACCATCGACACAGAAATTCCGCAATAGTCTATCTTCCTCTTATTCTTACAAATTACTGTACAGTCCTTCAATAAACAACAATATGTTCGTTGCCAACCGGTTCAGCCTTATTCTTAACATATGTATCGTACTCTTGTCCTGTTACTTCTGATTTTGTATACCTTTCAGTAAATAGATCAATAATGTGTTCCACATCTGAGAAGTTTCTTAAATATACTTGTTCGCCTTGTATTTCAAATACGTTTTTCCAACGTTCCACGGTCTGCAACTTTTCTATCAGTCGATCTCTGTTCATTGTAGCAACTGGGAACTTATGAATCTGCATCATTTTCTTTGCATATTTTTTATTCGGTCTCTGCACGTATTCCTGTAACTTGTCTTCATTTCCAACCAATCCAACTGCTGTAATTGATGACACTGCACGTGTAGCCGACGCACGTAAAAAGACTTCCAGTCCAAAATGACGTTCCATCAATTTGATTTCGTCAGTTATTATCTCATCACCTAAGATTAACAAATCAATCTTTTTAGTGATAATAAACATTTGGTCTTTCATTTCCTTAAACACATCCGGTTGGTCTTGCGATTTTGCAATCAACTGAAAATGTTGCTTCTGTTTATTTGGAATTGAAGCGGGCTGTATTTTCTGGTATGCCCAAAGCTGTTTAATAATACCATTCCGTTGAAAAGCAAATCTAAACACAATGGAATCTGCGTTATCTTTATCTGAAAGCTTAAAATTCTCAATTTGATTTTCTGGAATCTGCAAGAAATTAAATGGTTGGTAATGCTCATCCTGCTTAATTACGTAAAAACAATCCTGTTCATTCGCCAAATCATCTCCATCTGCGTACTTACTTTCATTATCTAAATACTTACTCTGTATTGTCTCTTTAATACTTGCACGGATTCTAGCTTTAAATCCATCGTTTTCATTAGGATTTCCTTCATCTAAGACAAATCTCTTAATCAGTTGTTCTCCGTCTTTCATAATAACATATATTTCAAATCCATATCTTTCATCAAGGATTTCTCTTATTGCTGCTGTAATTCTTTGTTTAGGCATTTCACTACCCACCTTTTATCAAATATCTTCATATATAATGAACACATTATCCGATATTATTTGCCGTTTTATATTGTCCCCTTCTTCAACGTTACCTCTTGTAATTCCGATACATTTCTTTTCTTCGTATTGTGCCAATTGCGTAGTTTCAAACTCAAACGAGAAAATCTCGTACCCCAATATCGTCAGTACTGGATTCTGATAATACAGATTTGTTTTCCACATTAGTGCAAATAACATCGCCATTAAAATCGCAAACACAATAAATCCTTGGAGTGTATCTAAATCATCCATTGCCATCGGAAGAACATATGTCATAAAAAATGTAACACCAGAATCTTGAATTTTCTCAATATTAATAGGTGATTCTCCCCTGCTCACAAAATTTGATCTCTGAGATTTTTCAAAATATCGAACACTATATATTGAGTATATAATCCACAAAAAACAAAGGACTTCCAACACCGCTGTAATTAAAAGCGGATGGTGTATCAGTTTTATCAATGCCATCTCTGGTTCTTTTAGCATCACCATGAAAAAGGCTCTGCATAAATGAGGTAACCTGCAATCAAAATACTTTATCAGCAAAATCAAAAACAATGGTGCAAATGACTGCATAATCAGTGCTCTTTTCATCGACAAGTTGTCAGTCATAAAAACACCTTCCTTCTGTTTTTCACATTCTTAGCCGTCAATAGACGTTGCCCACTGCTCACCACGTAGAGGTGTGTGATTATTAGAGCAGCAAGAGCCACGATCCACCGTGGCCCCAGAGTCAGGGCCCGTTTGCCCCAGTATATCACAGATCCGAGAACAAGTCAGCCTTATGGTGGAATTTTTCTGATATTTGATGTTATTTCAGTTTTGTAGGGATTTCTTCTGCACTCATCTTGCTCTTTTTATAGTTTTCGCGCAATCCATATATATTTTCTCAAAATTTCTGCCTTTGTTACAGAGCATCAAAGAAATCACTATACCAGCTATTGCAACGGCTTCACCTAAAACACTACTATATTTTATATGTGATATTTCACAGCCGCCCGTAAAAATGTAATATGTATAGAACATCCATGCAATAACCGAAAAAATAAATGCTCCAAAGTCGCACAATTCATCTTCTATGGCAAAACCAAAAATTTTAACCTTATAAGAATTCTTTATTTCTTTATCGATTCTATGAACTGTTCTTTCCCATTTCAGTCCTTTAATCTCTGGTTCAATATTTAGGGCAATATATACACCGCATCGTATCAACATATACTGCTTATTGTTTATTAAAGTTTGGAGAGGTATAATCACGAAGTACAACATTAGAAATAAGACACTGTTCTTAAACTGACATCCTAGACCAATGATTGTTATTGATATTAAAAACAAATTCGATATATGCGTATTATGCTCATTCATGAGTAAAATAATTTCCTCACGGATAGCAGCATATTCCATTTTCAATCCTTCTATATTTTTTTCTTTGGAATCCATCGTTTCAAACCTCTCCATCATTTGTTATTCTGCTATCACAGATTGTCATCGTCAAAAAGATTTACCTTAATTTTGTTCTGGTAAAATTACTAGAGCCGCGCCTCTTGAGATATGACCAGTAGCATTACACCATAAGCATCATTATGCCGTTCATAAATGACATCAGTTTTTCAACTGTAACAACCTTTCTAGTTTTAACTTTTCTTCCTTTTTGATCTTTACAGTAATCACATTCTCCAACTTCTCCGTTTAACCTAATGAGCTTCTTCAAATATTCATCCTGAACACAACAACTACAAACCTTTTTCGTTGATGTTACATATCCTCGCTCTTCAAGCTGCATCATCCGGTCTTTTTCGTATCCCATATATTTATCTCTTCTCGCTATGAATCAAAACGCCCACACCGATAGCATAACTTTGCTTATCAGTGTGGGCATCATCAATTATTTTAACTTTACTAGGATTTCTTCCGCACTCATTCCGTCTGCCAGGAGTTTTTTCAGGACAGCCTCAGCTTCTGCCTTCTTTGCTTCCTCGGCGGCTTTCTGATCCGCTTTAGCTTTTTTTGCTTGGAGCTTGCCTACTTCCTTCTCGACAGACTTCAAAGCTGTACGTTTAGTTTTCAGCTCTGCTTTCAGAGAATCCATATTCGCAGTGATAGACGCAATTTCTGAGGTGAGGGAAGCGATGGATTCCTGCTTTTCTGCAATCTGAGATGCAAAGTCGTTGGTGATTTTCGGTTTGTTTTTGCTCCCTTTGGTTCTGGGCATAAGATATCCGCCTTTCTATTATGTATTGTAGTTTTAGTATAGCACCGGTGAAAAGATGTATCAAGCAACAAAGGGTATAAGTTTTGCATTATATTTATAGATAATCGTTCTTTTCACTTCACTACCCTTTTCATCGAACTCAACAAGTTCAGCCCGTGTAAGGTGTCCTTTTTTGCTTGTCCAAAATTGGATAGCCCCATATTTCTTCTGTGAGCCAGCATAATTATATTGCCTACACTTATCTTTAATTTCTGACATAATTGAATAAAACATATTCACCGCATTATAGTATGCTTTA
>OQVZ01000569.1_pt1 | contig 14163 bp, 16 predicted proteins | sample 1691571 | NCBI WGS metagenome assembly OQVZ01 (sample SAMN03418261, study PRJEB22391) | human gut metagenome | biome: human-gut; feature: organic feature; material: feces | host: Homo sapiens | place: Tanzania | collected 2013-01
TGTTCTTTTCTCTCCAGTAAAATCCTGATAATCAAATTTTATCCAATACTTTTTTGTAACGGTATCTTTATAAACACCTGGTGTGTTTGTTTTTTCATAGTAATCAGACATAGGGTAGTCGGAACTAGTCCGAAACCACCCCATCTCTGCGCATCCAATCCATAATTGTGATTGCACACTTTTCAGGTTTCCAAGATTTGTACCTTTTTTGAAGATTATTTTTTTCAATATGAATATCTAATCTATTTATATATTCATCAACCCAATCCTCTGCCTCAATAATGAGATAATCATACAGGTATGCTGTTAGTCTCACATTTCCAAAACGTCCATATTGTTTCACTTTTTCGTCATCCGCAGAGAGAGTGTTTTTTATTATTAATTTATTATTATACTTTTTATTATTACGCGCACAATTTTCATCACGTCCATGAAAATTGTGCACCATGGGTATTGCATTTTCTGCAGTAGGGGTGCTGCAATTAATTCCCTGGGCAGCTGTTAATTCTAAACATTCAACTTTCTCCAAATTAACAATATATTCGCATCTTTTCTGCTTGTTGTCGTCATACCTATTTTTTTTCAAAACTAAATTACGACTCACTAAGTTTTTCAACGCATTATCCACACTTCTTATTGAGCAATTGCACACTAACGCAAGATACTTTCTTGTACCAAAAAAGCATCCTTGTCCATCTTTTGAAAAGCCATAAATAATTGCATAAATAGGCAATTCGTTACCCCTCAAATTCAAGTATAATGTCATCCATAGATGTATTAGATAATATGAATTAGGATTAGTTATCTCTTCTTTTGTAATAGTCTTTTACCTCTCTTTCTTGAATTTTTTGAAAAGACTATATAAAATATGTTTGCGGATTATATTTATATAATCTTTTTTAGCCAATTAGTAACTGCAATTACTAGTTGGCTTTTTCATTGGTACAGCTTTTTCATCAGAAATTTTCTAGGGACTCTCCCACTGATTACCAAATAGTTTTGTGCTTTTAATTCCTCATTCATTTCTGCAACCATCTTGTATGCTTTCGCTCGACTCACGCCAATCATTTCGGCAACTTCGGCTGCTTTAACGTATCTGCAATCTTCCATGTCTTCTACCTCCTTCCACATCTCTATTATACACGATGTGGTATGTGTTTCAATAGTTTTTATTAATATGTATACTGTTTTTGCTTTTTTTTACCCTTCTGACGTCGTTTTTGCTATAATTACCCTATGAGAACCTTCAATCCTTTAGAATCGTATTTTACAACTTTACGATTAAATAACGAACTTTATTCATATGCTGATTTAGCCAGATACCTTGGTATTTCGCAAGCAATAATCAAAAACGTGTATGGTGACAGAACTGTATTTCCATCAAAGAAATTAACAAAGCACTTGTCAGAACGTTTTAACAAGAATCCCGAAGCAATTCTTGCTGATATTTATGAAAGTTGTTTCTGCATGCCTTCATATAAGCACTCTGAAATAGTCGCCATGTCACTTTATTACAATTTTGGGTATTCAATATGTTTCGAAGAAGATAATCGTATCGCAATGCATACTGTTAAATTATCCTTCATCAATCCTTTAGTAGAAATAGTTATTCCTGTGTCAATCCGAAAAACAGGCCCCGAGCTTAAATATACAGGTGTTGTAGCTTGGGAAGTTATCAGACGTGCATTTTGCTGTGCTCATGACAATAGTCCTTTTGCTTATAAATATGATCCAAATCAGCCATATAAGCCATATTCAAATATTGAATCTTTCTTATTTGCTATGACTTCCGGTCTATATGCTATACTAGACTCTGATATAATGGCCATCTATAAAAAGATAATCGTTGTATTCAATAGTGAATGTGCTGACGAAGTTGAAACTTATGATCAAATTCGAGCAAATTTACTAGATGATTCATCACGTATATTGCCACTACTTTATGATAAATCTGCACAATATTCTATTCGTGATATAGATCAAATATAAGAGAAAATCTTTGCAATTTTTCTATGTATATTCCAATAAATTAAACAATCATTATTCACGGTTTATTATCTCTTTTTTTCATTTTCCTATCTCCTTTCTACTATATTGTAGCATCCTCGTACTCAAAAAATGCTAGAAATTTGTGCGAGCAATGCTCACAAATGCTCATTTAAAATAGACGCGAAAAAGTTGAATTACCTTTATATATAAAGAAAAAATGCTTAAAAATGCCAAAATGAGATATTAAAACATATTGTCTTAATAGTTTTAATTTGCTGATTATTTTTAATAAAACTTAATATGACCTGGCATAACTATCGAAAATCAAACAAATTATTTCAAAATAAGCTCGGTATTCTTCTATTTTTAATACATGATACAAACTTTTAGCTTGAATTATCGTTTCGATTTCATCCACTTCACCAGGATTGCAATCATCATAAGGAAAAAAATACCTGCAAGTGAAAATGGCAACCATCTTGTTGTCTTCATTTGCAGGTTTTTATTTACATTGTATAATCAATTACACTCCATACTTTTGAATAGAATGTATGCAATCAGCACTTTTATCATTCCAGTCAATATCATCTTCATCATCAAACCAGAACCATTTCTCAATTACTTTAAGAAACCATTTTGTTTTAGGTAGATTACATTTCAATATACTAAATGCATTAAATCCACTTTCATCGGATGCAATATATGTTCCTGGTTGATTTGCATGTACACCATATTCATTCATGACTTTATCAATTATACGAAAGCATTGTTCTTGAGTTAAATTAATTTGTTTCAATTTATGTTCATTAAATTCAAAATACATCATCATAGGCTATACTCCTTCTTAAGATAATTCTATTTTATCATGGATCAGCTGGCATATTTTTGAATAAGAGAAATAATAAAATGAGTACCTTTTCGTACCTTTTGCGTACCTCAAGGTATTAAAAAAGCTAGAATATGCTTTATATAAAGCACTTCTAGCATTTATTCTCTATTCAAACTCAATTGTTCCAGGAGGCTTACTAGTAAGGTCATACATTACACGATTGACTCCACGAACCTCATTGATAATACGAGACATGACTTTATTTAATACTTCATATGGAATCTGAGCTGATTCTGCAGTCATAAAGTCAATTGTATTAACGGCACGTAAAGCGATGGCATAATCATATGTTCTTTCATCACCCATAACACCTACTGAACGCATATTTGTCAATGCTGCAAAGTATTGACCGATTGAACGATCTAATCCAGCATTTGCGATTTCTTCACGATAGATTGCATCTGCATCTTGGACGATTTTTACTTTTTCTTCAGTAACTTCACCAATGATACGAATTCCTAAACCAGGTCCTGGGAAAGGTTGTCTGAATACTAAGTATTCAGGAATACCTAATTCCAAACCAGCTTTACGAACTTCATCCTTGAATAAGTCACGTAATGGTTCAATAATTTCTTTGAAATCTACATGATCAGGAAGTCCACCAACATTGTGGTGAGATTTAATTACGGCAGATTCTCCACCTAAACCACTCTCAACAACATCTGGATAAATTGTTCCTTGAACTAAGAAATCAACTTTTCCAATTTTCTTAGCTTCTTCTTCGAATACACGAATGAATTCTTCACCAATGATCTTACGTTTTGCTTCTGGTTCTTCAACACCCTTTAGCTTTTCATAATATCTTTGTTGCGCATTCACACGAATGAAGTTTAATTCATATGGACCTTCAGGACCAAATACAGCTTCTACTTCATCCCCTTCATTTTTACGAAGTAAACCATGATCAACAAATACACATGTTAATTGGTTACCAATTGCTTTCGATAATAATACTGCTGCAACAGAAGAGTCTACACCACCACTAAGGGCACATAAAACTTTTCCATCTCCAACCTTTTCACGAATCGCTTTAATTTGTTCTTCAACAAAGTTATCCATTCTCCAGTCACCACAACATCCACAAACACCACGAACGAAGTTATATAACATTTTTGAACCTTCTTGTGTATGCAATACTTCTGGATGGAACTGAATAGCATATAATCCTTTTTCTGCATTTTCACTTGATGCGCAAGGACAGTTATCTGTATGAGACGTAATTTCAAATCCAGGTGCTACCTGTGAAATATAGTCAAAGTGTGACATCCAGCAAATTGTTTTTTCAGATACACCCTCAAAGATTTTAGAAGAAGTCTTATCAACAAGAACCTCTGTCTTACCATATTCACGGTGATCCGCTTTTTCTACTTTTCCACCCAATACATGCATCATCAATTGTGCGCCATAGCAAAGGCCAAGAACTGGAATACCCAATTCAAATAATTCCTTTGAATATGTAGGTGAATCTGCCTCATAACAACTATTTGGTCCTCCAGTTAAGATAATTCCCTTTGGATTCATAGCTTTGATTTTTTCTAAATCTGTTTTATATGAATAAATTTCACAATATACATTGCACTCACGAACACGACGTGCAACCAACTGATTATATTGTCCTCCAAAATCAAGAACAATGACTAATTCTTTTTTCATTGCGTCCTCCTAATGTTTTCCTAAACAATATTATAAAGTAGCAACCAATTATTTACAACGCTTTAAATAATCAATTACCCCATTTAGATCCGCACAAGACTCTTGAATATATTCCTTCATTTCGTCATCCGGTGCAATCTGATCTTGAATAAAGATGGAATGCATCTTCGCATTGGCCGCTGCCATAATTCCATGCTTACTATCCTCTAAAACTAAACAATTTTCAGTCTCTACACCCAATCTTTCAGCAGCAGCCAAGAAAACATCTGGTGCCGGCTTTGATTTATATCCCTCTTTAGAAGAAACAATCACATTGGGGCTTAACACAAAACCTGCATGCGACAAGAACTTTTTAATAGCCTGAGGATGTGAACTTGAAGCAACCGCATAAGGAATCTTATTCTCTTCAATATACGCAATTAAATTTTGTAAGCCAACCATATTGGCACTACCAGGCTCTTTAAAATATCTAAAGAAATAATCCACACGCTCATCTTGAATCTCTTCCATCACCCTAGTAACACCCGGATACATCTCTTCATAAAGTGCAACCTTTCTTGAATCACAACCAATTAATGGTTCTGGAAAATAGTCTGGACAAGAAACACCCAATTCTTTAGCCTTCTCTTTAAACTCATCCTTGAACATCTTTTCCGTATTAAACATCAAACCATCCATATCAAAGATAACCGCTTTGATTTGTGGCTTTCTAAAATACTCAATCAAACACTGCGTACCCAAATCACTCATACCACGATCCATTAGATCCACATATTCTTTGATGACACGATTTACGCCATACAAAGGAAAGTGCGCCTCATCCACCGCAATCTTTAAATCTTTCACAAAATGCTTCACATAAAAACCAGGCGCATAATCATTCTCTAACATCTTCTTACCTTGGAAATCCAATTGTTTAGATCCTGCAGCCCCATTACGCAAGAAACGATACACAAAAGATTCATCCACATCTTTACAATTCAAATAGGACATAGCCTCACAAATACCTTGTAACGTATTCGCAATCATGATTTGGTTAGCCATCTTGACATGTTGACCACAACCTGCATTGCCACAATACTCAATTTGTGTTCCAAACGCTTCAAAGATTTCTTTATTCGTTTTAAAATCCTCTTTATCTGCACCAACCAATACAGTTAAAGTACCATTCTTAGCTCCTGTATCTCCACCAGTGACTGGCGCATCCAATACATGAACACCCAATTCTTTTCCTTTTGTATATAATTCTTTAGCTAATTTTGGACTTGAAGTTGTAAAATCAATACAAGTTTTACCAACTTCAATACAACCAAAAATCACATCATATACTTCTTTAACATCACTAGGAAAACCAACCATTGTACAAACTACATCTACATTGGATGTTAAAGACACAATGGATTCTTCTAAAATAGCACCTGCATTTTTAGCTTGTTCTACCCTTTCCGGATGTCTTGCGTATACATGCACTTCATACCCCTTATTCAATAAATGAATCACCATTGGCTGACCCATAATGCCAGCACCAATCCAACCTATTTTTCTCATTTTACTTTCTTCCCTTCACTAATATTGGAGCGGATTGCACCGCAATAAATTTCACAACTTCCAACATAAACTTAATTTCCTCTGCATTCAATTGACGAATCTCTTTAATTCCAGATAGTGCCTGTTTAAATGAAAATTCAGTTAAATCCGCAATCGTACGAATTTTCATACGATCAAACAATTCACCAATCAAATGACAATAACGCTCTTTCTCTTCAACCGGACAATCCAATAATAACTTATTTACATATTCCAGTAAATCATTACTCTCTTTTGTGAGTGCATCACAATAATTAAAATCTTTAACATCCACACTCCACATAAGCGTATCATGTTGCACTAAGCCAGAACCTTGAGCATCCATGATTTTCGTTTGTTCTCTATGATGTAAGACACGCCCCACTATACTATCCTTAGGAATATAGTTTGTGATCTTAGAAATATCCTCATCACCTTGCCAGAAACCATCTACAAAGCCAGGCCCATCAAAACTTTTTACACCTTCAATATATCCCTGTAGTTCTGGATTTTTTATATAGGCATACACGGCTAAATTTCCACCCTTTGAATGCCCCGTTAAATACATCTTTGGATACACCTTTTTCTTTTTTAATCCAAACAAATAACTCGTTTCAGGAATATTCTCAATGGTTTCTTTGACATAATCCTTCGCCAAGATTTGACAAGGAAGATCCTGCTTATAAGTCATCATCAAGTTCTCTTTCCAACCCGTAATACTTCCGTCTGTACCACTAAAAGAAAGTACTAGAGAACTATCTGGCAAAACAAGTGTTACCACACTAAATTGAATCACATCTTCATCGCTATAGACTTTTTTATAGTTCTTCAACTTTATATTTCCATAACGAATCGTATCCTGTAATGCATCAATTAAATGTGGAAGATTCATTGAAAATGTATACTTACTCTTTAATTCCTCTTCACTATATAAAGAAAGATATTTACAACAAGCTTCTTCCAAAGAAACCTCATCCTTATCTACAATGCCATCCCAATCCACATAAGATAGATCGGCACATACTAACATATCCACCTCATTAAAGGGACGAATAGAAAAGTCGATATCTCTTCTTAAATGTACATAATTTAATAAGTTTTCCATAGTCAACCTCACTACAAAGATTTTACAATATACAAAAGGATTAGCCAAATGACTAACCCAATTTTTTCGATAATTTTACATAGTGATTTGCATTTGAAAGAATATCAGAAACCTGAGATTCTGAAGTGTTTTTAATAATTTTAGCCGGCACTCCAACCACAACACTCCTTTGTGGAATTACCATATTTTCAGGCACAACACAACCCGCACCAATAACACTATGCTTTCCTATATGAGCTCCATTCAACACAAGGGCACCCATACCAATAAGCACCTCATCCTCAATCGTACAACCATGCACAATAGCCCCATGACCAATCGTTACACGATCACCAATCTGAAGTGGATATCCACTATCCGTATGCAAAACACATTGATCTTGAATATTGGTTTCTTGCCCAATTTCAATCGTTTCTTCTTCACTACGAATCACAGCGTTATACCAAACACTTGAATCTTTACCAATTGAAACATTGCCCAAGATGGTTGCGTTACTTGCACAAGTAAAATTCTTTTTAACCTCATCCAATCTCTTACAAAGCCAAATCACACCATGCCACACATCAAATTTCATGCCACAAGAAGGCAACGCCCCATACCATGTAAACCCATGTTTTTTATGAAAGGCAATACTTTCTTCATTCGAATCTGTAATACATGAAATGATCCAACGCATGTTTAGCTTTCTACAATCCGCTTCAAGCTGATCTAACATTTTTGAAGGCAAACCATAATGTTTTCCTTCTTTAAAATAAATCGTAAGTTCTACACAATACTTATACGCTTCCTTCGAAAAAGCAGGGTGTACATATCCATAGCCAATTAAAACATCATCATAAAGTGCTACATAAAACGGATTTGTCTTTGAAATTTCCATCATATGTTCTTTAAACACATCAAAAGAATCTGGCACAAGATCAAATATAGCCACACTTGTCTTTACATAATGCACATAGATTGGATATATACTTTCTAAATCTTTTTCTCGAAGTAAACGTAATTCCTGCATAAAAACCTCCTATTGGATTTCTAAACTTGAATCGGCAGTCAAGCTTGCATCTGCTCTTCTACCAGAAAGATATGCGATTGTTCCAGCAACACCGATCATGCTCGCATTGTCTGTACAACAATACATTGGAGGTACCGTAAATTCCACTTCTGGATATTCATTTCTTAATTCTTCTACCTTTTCACGAAGTCTAGAGTTAGCACTAACTCCACCACCTATAACGAAGTGACGAATATCTTTATGATCATCTAATACGGCTCTTACACGAGAGAAGATTTCATCCAACGCACATTCTTGGAATGAACAAGCTAAATCAGCCATATCAAATGTCTTTCCTTGTCTTTCCATGCGCTTTGTGAATTGTAGAACACTACTCTTCAATCCAGAAAAACTAAAGTCATAACGACCTTGTGTCTTAGGTTTTGCCAGTTCGTACACAGGCTTTCCTTCTTTTGCCAATTTATCAATTTTAGGACCACCAGGATATCCAAGACCCAATACACGAGCCACCTTATCAAAGGCTTCTCCAATCGCATCGTCCTGCGTCTCGCCTAAGATTTCAAAACTTGTTTCATCCTTCATATAAACAAGTTCTGTATTTCCACCAGAAACAACAAGTGCTAATACAGGATATTTCATATCTACAACTAATTCATTGGCATAAATATGTCCTGCCAAGTGATGTACTGGAACCAATGGTTTATGGTAGGCAAAAGCCAAAGTCTTTGCGGCCTGCACACCAACGTGTAAACATCCAATCAAGCCAGGACCCTGCGTAACGGCAACCGCATCCACATCTTCCATCGTGATATTGGCATCTTTCAATGCTTTTTCAATACAATACGAAATATTTTCTACATGAATACGACTCGCAACTTCGGGTACGACCCCACCAAATTCTGTATGCACATCAATTTGGCTTGCGACAACACTTGATAATACTTCCTTTTTATCTTTGACAACCGCAACGGCTGTTTCATCACAACTACTTTCAATTCCGATAATAATCATATAATCCTCCTACAATGCCAATGTCATCACAATGGCATCTTCTCCATCTGGATAATAACTTTTAGATACATTGACTTGAATAAAGCCCATTTTCTTGTATAAATTCAATGCTGCCTCATTACTGGCACGAACTTCTAATGTCATAAATTCACAAGCTACTTCTCGAGCTCGATCAAATAAATGCATCATTAATTCTTTACCATAACCTCTTTTTCTTAAACTTGGATCGACTCCAATACGAGCTAACTGCGCCATTTCAAAGGTTTCCCACAAAAAGGCATAGCCCACAATTGTATCTTCATCTTCTAAAATCCAACCATGAGAAAAAGGATTCTCATTCAATTCATATAAACAGTCTTTTTCAAGCCAAGGCTGTTTGAAACATGCTTGTTCAAGTTCTAAAACACGAACTAGATCCGTGTCCTTCATTTCTTTAAAAATCATGCTTTATAGGCATCGCTTTCTTTTAAATATTGAGGTACTAAAGCATGTACATTTTCAATAGTACGACTTGGTACTTCAATAAAATTCTTCAAGAAATCACAACTTGATGCTTCTTGATTCACTAAATATCCATCTCCATATAATGTTCCAGGATGTTCATTTAAGAAATCTTCTAATTGATCGACTTCTAAAATTTGTGTTTCACCAACCACAACACCCTTTTCTAAGTGTGCTACATACGCTCTTTTACTACGCGCATCCAAAATAACGTTGGCACTTTCATCCATACCCGCAAACAACTGCATAGTACTAATGCACTTTAATGTTTTATGCATTTGTGTACAGAATACTTTCGCAATTGTCATCGCAATACGAATGCCTGTATAAGAACCAGGACCATCTGTGATAATCACTTCATCAACGTCTTTATAGTCTAAAGAGTTCTTTTCAAACAATTGATTCAATTCCACAAAGATCGTTTCACTTTGTTTTTTAAATGCTTCAATAGATACACCATCAATCAATGTTCCATCTTTATATAAACCTAATACTAATGCTTTATAAGCACTATCCATACATAAACTAATCATGATATGCCTCCACAATACTCTTTGATACAGGACCCGTATATTCCAATGTCACTGTACGATTTTCATCGATGCCTTCTTCAAAAGAAATTTTAATGTGGTCTTGTGGCAATTGATCCTCAATAAATTCAGACCATTCTACTACAGTAATCCCTTCATCAAAACAATCTTCAAAACCTAAGTCCTGACATTTTCCTTCCAAACGATAGGCATCAATATGATGGAAAGGTACGCCACCTTCTTGTTTATAATCCTTTAAGATGGTGAAGGTTGGTGAATTGATCACATTCTTTACACCCAAAGCTTTCCCGAAGCTTTTTGTCCAAGTTGTTTTACCCGCACCTAAATCCCCATCTAATGTAATAACTAATTGTTTATTTCTACAAAGATCTGCCATTTTAGTAGCAAATTCCTGTGTTTCTTGTAAACTATGAATTTCTATTTTCATGTAATCCTCCAAGTTTTATATCTTATAAAGTGGTTTCCACTTTTCTGGAGTGGTTTCCACTTTAACACTCCTTTATTTCATAAAATACACTATTCTTAATTCTAGTTTTTTTCAACTATTTTTTCTTCATCATACGATTTCTATGCACCATTGCCTTGATTTGTTTGATCTGCGCAAGACGATTACGCACCTTCACTTCAGATCCCTGATCACTTGGTACATAATATTCTTTACCAACTAGCGCATCTGGAAGACACTGCATATCCGTCATGTGATATTCATAATCATGTGAATACTCATATCCTTTATTGTATCCCAAATCTTTCATTAGTTTCGTTGGCGCATTACGAATATGTAAAGGCACTGGCTGATCTAATGTTTTTAAAGCATCAACCTTCGCCGTATTATAAGCCACTTCTAAAGCGTTTGATTTTGGAGCTAATGCCAAATAAACAGCTGCATGCGTTAAATGTACATTACATTCTGGAACACCCAAATAGTGACATGCCTGATAGGCAGCGACACAAATTTCTAAAGCCCTAGAATCCGCCATACCAATATCTTCACTTGCCATACGAACGAGTCTTCTTGCGATATATAAAGGATCTTCTCCAGCCTCTAACATACGAGCTAACCAATATACTGCAGCCTGTACATCGGAGTTTCGTACACTTTTATGTAGGGCAGAAATAATATTATAGTGTTCCTCCCCTTTTTTATCATACAATAACGACCTTTTTTGAAGGCATTGCTTCAATATATCTTGTGAAACATGAATTCCATCCAATTCACTTGGACTATTATAAACAACCATCTCCAGTGTATTTAAACAAAAGCGGGCATCTCCACCGGAAAATGCGGCAATCGCCTCTATATCTTCATCCGTAATATGTATTTTTAGATTGCCTAATCCTTTTGAACTGGAAATAGCACGAATAATCAAATCCTTTAAATCATCTGTATTCAAACTGTTTAGTACAAATACTCTGCACCTAGATAAAAGGGCAGAATTGATTTCAAAGCTTGGATTTTCTGTTGTAGCACCAATTAGAATGATACTTCCCTTTTCAACATAGGGTAAAAACGCATCTTGTTGAGCCTTATTAAAACGATGGATTTCATCTACGAATAAGATTGTTTTTTGCCCCAAAGCCCTACGCGTATCCGCCTGTTTCATGACTTCCTTGATTTCTTTTATACCACTAGTTACCGCAGAAAAATCTACAAAATAACTCTTTGTCTGATGGGCAATAATACGTGCCAATGTCGTTTTTCCGACTCCAGGTGGACCCCAGAAAATCATCGATGTCACTTGATCATGTTCAATCATTTGCCACAAAAGATTACCTTTGGCAACAAGCTGTTTTTGTCCCACATATTCATCCAATGTTTCAGGACGCATACGATCCGCTAAAGGCCTTGTGTCTTCTTGTATTGAAAATAGAGAATCTTGTTCCATATGTTTCCTCCGTATGTATTTTATTATACACCACTCAAAAGAAAAAGTGTTTGACCTTAATCAAACACTCTTAAATTTCTACATAGCTTTTTCAATTAATTCTACACATTTATCAATACCCAAAACACCACTGTCTAAACATAATTGATAGTTCTTGGCATCCGCCCATTTACGATCTGTGTAATATTTATAGTAAGCAATACGACGTTTATCTTTATCTTTGATTCGTTTGTCTGGTGCAAATTCATTTTGTCCATAAACCGATACAACACGATTCTTTCGATATTCAAAATCAGCATGAATAAATACATTCAATACATCTTTACGATCACGAAGAATATAGTCTGAACATCTTCCTACAATAACGCAGTTTCCTTTATCAGCCAATTCACAAATTACATTTCTTTGGGCAATATACAATTCGTCTGATAAGTTATATCCATAATTATTCCAGATAAAGCCAAATGTACTTGTGCTTGATGCATCTTCCCCATTTTCTTCAATATACTCTTTCGCAAAACCACTTTCTTGTGCAATTTGTTGCACAATTTCATAATCATAATAAGCATAGCCTAATTTTTCGGCTAATTTCTTGGCAATGGTTCTTCCGCCACTTCCAAATTCACGTGTAATTGTAATTATCATATGATACCTCCTAAAAATTAAAAATTGAACCTAGAATAAAATTCATGTTGCAGACGTTTTACTAACATTATAAATTTTTGTAAGAATTATTATTATTTGTCTTTTCCACAAAGTAATGGTACAGCATTTTTCACACACCATCACCTCACTTTTATATACTGCACTATCTATCTATATTTTAATTCAGAATAGGTTAAATGTAAAAAAGAATAGAATCTTTCGACCCTATTCTAGATAATCACTAAATGCTGCACATATCATATACGGTGGAATACAGATTATATTATCTTTTCTTGTTAGATTCTTTGGATGAACAATATATGGTGTTGCGATTTTCTTACCAAATAATTCTTTAAATTTATCTAAAGATGTAGCTGAATAATTCTTTGAAGATTTAACTTCGATTGGAAATACTTTTAGATTTGTTTTACTCTCATTCGATAATAAGAAATCAATTTCAATATCATTTCTATGTTTTTCCTTATTATACTTTGTGTAAAAATAAAGCTTTTTCCCCATAGACGTAATCATTTGCGCAATCATATTTTCATACAACATACCTTTATTCAACGATAATTTGTCATTCATGATTTGTTGATACAATCTTGAAGAACTCAACTCATTCTCGCTAAATGCCAAACTCACTAATAATCCTGTATCTCCCATGTAGCATTTCACATAGGAATCATCTTTATTTAACGCAAATCCTACATTTGGATCTGTACACCTGTAACACAAATTACAAATCATAGAATCGTCTAACCAAAATAAAGGCTCATCATATCTGTCAAAACTACGATTAGATTCTCCTAGTTCAGATAAAACAACCCTTTTTTCATGTGTAGATAAATATCCTGGTATATTCTCAAACAAAGCTGATACTCTTGAATTGTATCTTTTAGCGGCTTTCTTAATATCATCACGATAGAGTTCAAGAATATCTCTTTTTTCCACATCTGCCGCATAAAAATCTTTATTCCCATTTTTATAAGCTTTTAATGCCTGTGGCATTCCCCCAACCAATAAATATTCTTTAAACAAATACATAGCCTTCGCATGCATTTTTTCATCTAAAGTCTTTCTTGTATTCCAGATCAAATGGTTTTTCATAATGATTAAATACGATACGAAGACAGTAATTGATCAAATCCACTTCATACCGTTTCCAGTAAACTTTCAAAAACTTCTTCTGTTCCATTCCCGCAAACCGGAATAGTCTGGACCAGTCTGCGTACAAAGACTGATACAGCACTTTCTCAACATTCCTTCGATGATAAAGTTTTACCTCCAACCGGTTCATATACTCTGCATATGCCGGCTTTTCTTTCAGATATTCAATTACTTCCGGAACTGTCTTT
>OQVZ01000573.1_pt1 | contig 14128 bp, 9 predicted proteins | sample 1691571 | NCBI WGS metagenome assembly OQVZ01 (sample SAMN03418261, study PRJEB22391) | human gut metagenome | biome: human-gut; feature: organic feature; material: feces | host: Homo sapiens | place: Tanzania | collected 2013-01
GGCGGCTCAGAACCTGAGGTGGCTCATCGGTGGCTGGTGTATAGGCAGCCTATCTCAGACGCTGCGCCAATCTGCCGAGATACTCTATGCCATAGACAGGCCATAGCGGCACCTTGCGCACATTGGTCCTCACCGCCGGTATGTCGAGCGCCAGGAAGAGCAGAGTCATGCAGCCGCTCATCCAGACCACGATGCCGTAAATCTGCTTGAGGGCTACGCTCATCATACTGCGTATATACTGTTCCATAAAGGCAGGGAAATTCATCTGCGACAGGTCTATGCGCGTCAGCGTGAGCTCTTGGCCGTAGCGGGCTATGTCGTCGTTCATGAACCAGGAGAACCAGTGGGAGTAGATGCCATATCCGGCAGCACCGGCGAGATACATGTGGAAGATATTGAACACGAAGAGCCCCATGAAGAACTGTTCCAGACTGGGGGCAGACTCGTTGAGAGCCCACATGAGCGTGGCGGCGAGAATGGCATAAGCCGCACCACGGCAGATGATAGGCAGACGGAACTGCTCGATGTTGACCTGCATGTCGAGTCTGAAGTACATGAGCAGGGCATAAGCCAGGATGAAGCCGAAGCCAAGGGCAAAGAGTTTCCACACCTTCCACTTCATCACCTTGAGCCACAACAGGTCGATGACTATGCCCAGATAGACGCCGGGCAGCGCCCATAAGAGCAGTTGAGCCTTGGTATGCTCTTCCAGTCGTATCACCTCGGTATAAAGTATTTCCTCGAGGGTGTGCTCGCAGCCTAAGAGAAGCTCGCCCATAGTCACCACCACCATGATGGGCACTATGTTGCGCAGCCTGAAGATTCTCAGGTCTACATAGGGATTGGCCACCCTGAGCAGTCTGTGTACCACCACGCCCGCCAGAGCCAGCGCCACGCCCGTCAGGATGCGCAGTGTGCGGCTGTCCATCCACATCTTGTAGTCGCCATAGACAAAGATGTAGGACAGCACGAGCATGAGCAGACTGATAAGCAGGCCGCTGCAGAAGTCGATGCCACGCAGGCTTATCCTGTTGGGCATGGGGCAGAAGGGGCGGCACATCACCAGCTGCACGCCCACCACCACGCACATGGCGCCGATGATGAATACGTGCATCATCTGCCAGGTGAAGTGATAGCCGAACCACGCCGCCAGGAAGGCGCTGCCCTCGATAGACGTGAGCAGCACGATGTGGAGCACGGGGAAGAACACGGCAAAGTCGCGGCGGGGAGTTATCCACAGCTGGATGTTGCTCATCAACTCAAAGGATATATGTGCTGTGTGCGTTCTGCATCCAGTTCTCTGGTGGTATGTACCTTGGTTCGCTTGAGGCCATCCAGGGTTCCACCAACTTCATGATAGAAGACCTGATGATGCTGCTCTATGCCAGTCTTGCCGGCATGGCCATCTACTTCCCCATGCTCTTCCGCATGAAGTTCCGCTTCACCAACCAGCAGCTCATCATCGGTTCGGCTATCGTCATCGCCGTCTGCAACCTCATCACCATACGCTCTACGTATATGCCGCTGCTGCTCGTGGTGTGCTTCGTAGAAGGCATGGCAAAGCTGCAGGGCACGTTTGAGCACATGAGCAACATACAGTTGTGGATTACGCCGCGGCGCGATTTCGCCGTGTTCTTCCCCGTGTTGCACATCGTGCTGCTCACGTCTATCGAGGGTAGCGGCTTCCTTGCGGCATGGTTCGGCTATCACTTCACGTGGCAGATGATGAACGTGTTCATCGTCGGTACGATGTGCGTCGTTATGGCGGTGCAGATAGTGATGTGCCGCCCGTTCTGCCCGATGCCCGAGCGACTCAGTCTGCGAGGCATCGACTTCGGTAGCGGACTTCTCATCAGTCTGCTCATGCTTCTTGTGTCGTACATCTTCGTGTACGGCGACTATAAGATGTGGTTCGCGAGTCGCGAACTGCGCATCGTGGCAGGTTGCGCCCTGACGCTTGCCGGCGTGGTGATTCACTGTCTGCTGCGTGTGAGCAATCCGTATGTTGACCTACGCATCTTCAAGCTGCGCAACGTGTTGCCCATCATCGTTGTGGTTATCATCGGCGAGTTTCTGCTCGGCTGCGAACACACGATGGAGGAGATACTCTGTGCCGAGGTGCTGAAGCTCGAAGAGCATACCAAGGAGGAGCTGTTCCTTTGGGCGCTTCCCGGCTTCTATATTGGCATCGCCATCGACCTGCTGTGGCTTAAGGTGCTGAAGTGGAAGGTGTGGAAACTCTTCGCCATCGGTTTCGGCTTCATCTTCGTCTACGCCCTGCTGATGTACACCACGATAGACGCTCAGGTGAACATCGAGCAGCTACATCTGCCTATAATCTGCCGCGGTGCGGCTTACTCTATTATCGCCGCCACACTGATGTGGGCGCTCGACGAGTCGTCGCCCAATCTCGAGCAGTTCTTCATGGGTCTATTCGTGTTCAACATCTTCCACATGTACCTTGCCGGCGCGGCGGGCTACGGCATATACACCACGTGGTTCTCCCACTTCATGAACGACGACATGGCGCGCTACGCCCAGCACCTGACGCTGACCAACCTCAACCCTGCCACAACCGACTTTGCCGGCTTAATGAACGGCTATGCTCATAGCATGATGGGCGTAGCTATAAAGCAGGTGTACGGCATCGTGGTGTGGATAAGCGGCAGCGTAGCCGTGCTCTTCATGCTGCTCGATATACCAGCCGTGAGGACAAACGTGCGCAAGGTGCCGCTTTGGCCTGTCTACGGCATCGAGTTCCTTAGCCGACTCGCAAAGAGAAGGGCTTAACAGACGTAGAATACGTAGCATAAATACTAAGCGTAGAGCATCCGCGCTGACCGGCGCACATGGCTAAAACCTAAAAGGAGGGTCTGTCAGAATAAGACAAACCCTCCTTTTTGTATAGTAGTAGCAGCCTCGTTTTTATCCCTTTTATAAAACTTCTGTAACTTCTTTGACACACCATATCCTTACTTTTGCACCCGAAATTTAAACACTTTTTTACTAAATAAGCATTAAATATGAAAAAGAAAGTAGCGAGAGTAGGCGGCGGAAGAACGATGGCTGTGTTGTCATTGGCCGCAATGATGGTTTTAGGTTCTATGGGCATGCAGGCGCAGAGCGCAGACGGAGCGCAGGCATGCTGCAAGGCGAAGGTGGCAACGGCTGCCGTAGCGCAACCGATTGCTGACGACGTGCGTGCCGAGTGGCAGCAGCTGAAGGGCGACGTGACGCTCTATATGACCAACGACATGGGACGCAACGGCTATTACGACCAGAAACCGATAGCCGAACTGATGGGCGAAATGGCGGGAGTGGTTGACCCTGAGTGTGTGTTTGCTGCGGGCGACATTCATCATTTCAATGGTGTTGCGTCGCTGCAGGACCCGCTTTGGATGACCAACTACGAGCTGGTTTACTCGCATCCCGACCTTATGCTCGACTGGTTCCCAGTTTGCGGCAACCACGAGTATCGCGGCAATACGCAGGCTTTCATGGACTACGGCAAGGTGAGCCGCCGCTGGATGATGCCTGCAAGATATTATACTAAGGTGTTCAGCCACCACAACACTACCGTTCGCGTGGTGATGCTCGACACCACACCGCTCATCGACTCCTATCGTAAGAATTCGGCTGTATATCCCGACGCTTGCAAGCAGGACGCTGAGGCTCAGCTGGCATGGCTCGACGAGACGCTGCGCAACGCCAAGGAAGATTGGGTCGTCGTGATGGGTCATCATCCCATATATGCCGACACTAATAAGAAGGAGAGCGAGCGTCTCGACATGCAGAAGCGTCTGCTGCCCGTGCTTCACAAGTACAACAACGTGGCAATATACGCCTGTGGACATATTCACAACTTCCAGCACATCGAGAAGAAGGGCGACAATATCGACTATGTAGTCAACTCGTCGTCGTCGCTGGCGCGCCCCGTGAAGCCCATCGACGGCACGGTGTTCTGCAGCTCTGCCGACGGTTTCTCTGTGTTCACCGCAGACAAGCGACAGCTTAAGATGTCGATGATAGACAAGGACGGAAAGATTATTCACACGATAACAAAGTCGAAATAATATGAAGAGATTCTTATTCACAGCGGCACTCCTTACGGCTGTCTCCTCTGCCATAACAGCGCACACGCTCGACGGCATTGTCAAGGACAACAAGACAGGCGAGCCGCTCATCGGCACCGTAATCAGAGTGAAGGAGCTGCCGAGCATCAGTACGACTACCGGACTCGACGGCACCTTCACGCTGCACGAACTGCCCGACCGCGGTCGCTACACACTTGTAGTCTCCTACATGGCGTACAAGACGAAGGAGATGGTGGTAGACGTGGCGAAAGACTATGACAAGGGCAACGAGAAAGGCAAGGACGGACAACTCATTATCGCCTTGGACGAAGACTTGCAGCAGTTGGGCGAGGTGGTCGTAACCGGACATCGCGAGTATCGCTCCGACCGCAGCGCCGTCGAGACGGTGAAGAATGCGGCGAGCGTGCTCAACGTGATGAGCCAGCAGAGCATACAGCTCTCGCCCGACGTGAATGTGGCGAGCGTGCTTCAGCGCGTGTCGGGCGTGACCATGGAGCACGACGCTTCGGGCGAGGCTTCGTACGCCATACTCCGAGGCATGGACAAGCGCTACAACTATACGCTCGTGAACGGTGTGAAGATACCGAGCCCCGACGACAAGAACCGCTACGTTCCGCTCAACATCTTCCCGTCTGACCTGATGGACCGCCTCGTGGTTTCGAAGTCGCTTACTGCCGACATGGAGGGCGACGCCGCAGGTGGAGTGGTCGACATGGTGATGAAGGATGCGCCCGCACGCTTCCAGTTGCAGGCTAACGCCGCCGTGGGCATGAGCGACTACTTCTGGAGCGGCGCAAGAGACTATCTCACGACCAACCGCTCCGACTATACTCACCGTTCGCCCTACGAGGCGTTCGGCTCAGACTATAAGGCTTCGGCTTCCGACTTCAGCAACGGACCTGTGCAGCTGAAGAGCCATGCTACGCCGGCGCCTAACTTCATCGGCGGAATCAGTGTTGGCGATCGTTTCTGGAACAACCGTATCGGCGTGATGCTTGCCGGAAGTGTGCAGAACACCTTCCGCGGCACGGAGCGTACATACAACTCGGTGAAGATGGCGTCGGGCGAACAGGCTATGTATATCTCTACGCTTAACCACCGCTACTACAGCGTACACGACTTCACGGCGGGTCTGCACGCAAAGCTCGACCTCTCGCTCTCGAACCATAAGCTCGAATGGTACAACATGTACGTGCGCACCAACTCGAAGGGCGTGCGCTACAACAACGGCGTGAGCACCGAGTATATCGCTGCCGACTCGTACACGCAGGACGACGAGCTGCGCTCCACTTCTTCCACGCAGAGCATCTTCGCCACCAACCTCAAGGGCACGCACCGTCTGACCGACCGCTTCACGGTCGACTGGTCGGGCGTGTTCTCGCAGGCAAGAGCCGAAGACCCCGACCGCACCTACGTGACGCTTACCAACACCGTTGGCCGTAGCGCCGACGCCGAGGGCGACGCTGTGTCGGGCGATATATGGAGCCACAACAAGAACATTCTGAAGACGCTGCCCAAGAATGCCGAACGCCGCTTCCAGCACAACAAGGATACCGACTGGGCAGGCTACATCAACCTCGCTTACGACACACGCTTCGGCGACAAGCTGGACGCTTTGTGGAAGGTAGGAGCGCAGTATCGCCGCAAGGAGCGCAGCAACCGCTACTACTCGTACGTCTTCAACCCGGCTGACATCTCGCAGCAGCTCGACGGCAACGGATACGAGCAGTTCGCCAATGTCGATTGGGTCTGCAAGACACCTTACTCGCAGGCGTCTCAGCTCAACTACGACTCGAAGGAACACATCGGCGGAGCCTACGCCATGGCTACGCTGAGCAGCGCTCTCGGAGAGCTGAACGTGGGCTTACGCGCCGAACATACCAACCAGATATACACCATGCTGCAGCACTTCCGCAACATGGGGCAGGTGGGCGAGCAGAGCTACTGGGACTATCTGCCGTCGGCTTCAATAAAGTGGACCCCGACAAAGAAGATGAATGTGCGCCTCTCTTACTACCGTTCTATCAACCGACCTGGCTTCTACGAGATTGTACCCTACCAGATACAGGGCGAGGAGTATCAGGAGAAGGGAAACCCTGAGCTGAAGCGCGCACGCATCGACAATATCGACCTGCGCTGGGAGTGGTTCCCGTCGAGCACAGAGCAGATTCTTGCAGGCGTCTTCTACAAGTATCTGAAGAACCCGATAGAACAGGTGTTCGTTACGTCGGACGGCAAAATCGGCGCCGGAACAGACGCCTACTACATGCCCGCCAACCTGGGCAACGCGAAGAACATGGGCTTCGAGATTGACGTGATAAAGTACATACGCCACTTCGGTGTGAAGGCAAACTATACCTACACCCACTCGGAGATTACCACTTCGAAGCGCCAGTACAAGGAAGGCAGCGCAGAGTATAAGACGGGCGTAACGCAGACTCGTCCGCTCGTGAACCAGGCGCCGCACACAGCCAATCTCTCTCTGCTCTACAAGGACACCGCACACGGCTGGAACGCACAACTTGCAGCCTCGTTCACCGGCACAAAGCTCGCTCTCGTGTCGCCGTTCAAGGACGCCGACCAGTGGGACAAGGCGATGTTCGGACTCGACTTCAGCGCAGAGAAGAAGTTCGCCAACGGCATCTCGCTCTTCTTCAAGGCCAACAACCTGCTCGACGCAAAGCGCGAGAGATATCTCAAGACCGTCAACCAGAGCAACCTCGAGTATGAAGGACAGAAGCGCGACAAGACCATCGTAGGCACATACAAGTACGGCAGAACATTCCTGCTCGGCGTGCGCTACAAACTCTGATTTGTCACCACAACAACCTCTCATATCTCACCACCTCACCATCTCACCACAACAACACCTCATATCTCACCACCTCACCATAACAACATCATATAACAATGAAGAATATAAATACAATCGGCTGTATGCTGCTCGCCGCAGCAACGGCAATGTTCTCAGCGTCTTGCGAGAACGACAACATCAATCCGTACGATTATGCAGGCAACAACGGCAACGCCAACCAAAGTTCTACAAACGTCATAAAGACCGCCGTGGCGGAGTATCCTGTAGGCTCGCTCGTGTGGTCGAACGACACCACGCTGAGCGAGAGCGTAGAGATACCCGTCGGCACATCGCTCTATATAGAGCCGGGCGTGACGGTAACGTGCAAATCGGACGTGCAGGTGCCGGTAGAAGTAGTGGTTTTGGGCAATCTCTACTGTCTCGGAACAGCCGAGAAGCCCGTCACCTTCACCTCCGACCGCAAGCAACCAGAAGACTGGGGCGGCATCATCTGTGGCTACAACTCGGAGGAAGTGGTGCTCAACCATGTAGACATAGCCTACGCCGGCGCAACGCCTACCGAGTCGTCGGCTTCGTTCCAGAACAAGCTCTTCAAGACCACCATCGATGGTGGCGTTCCGGCATTCCACTTCTGCAACGTCAACGGCAAGTTTGTCATCGCCAACAGCTTCTTCCACGACAACTACAACGACCAGACCTACTTCACGGGCGGCAACGGCGTGATCGCGGGCAACATCTTCGCCGATTCGGGCAACGCTGCCGACGGCGGCGAGGCGATAAACGTGAAGGCGGGCTGCAAGCTCGACGTAGCCAACAACGTGATATACAACGCCTGCACCAACGCCTTCAAGCTCTCCAACGCCGGCAACAGCGAGGTGGTGCCGCTCACCGACATGACCGTCTACAACAATACCATCGTCGACTGCGGCTGGCGTCGCTCGAAGAACAAGAAGGGTGGTTCGGTATGGGTGGAGAAGGCTGCGCGACCGGTGTTCGTGAACAACCTCTGCTACGACTCGCGCTTCGGTCTGAAGCAGCCCAAGCAGGACGGCGCCGACATGGAGCACAGCCGTCTCACGCCCAACTACTACTACGCTTCTACCGCTACCGGCGTGGAGCAGATGGCAAAGGGCGCTTCGCTCGGCATCTGGTTCGACACAGACATAAAGAGCGCCACAGCAGGCCAGTTCGATCCGCTCTTCAAGAATTTCAAGCAGAACGCTGGTATGGACATCAACTGCGAGGTCGACGACCCCGACAAGGGCGCTCCGCTTGCTTTCGATAAGGCGTGGAACTTCGACCTGCAGCAGGGTAGCCCCGCTCTCTCGGGCGGTGTGACCGACTTTGCGCGCATCTTCCCGAACGGCATCCCGTTCTTCGGCATGAAGAAGGTGAACTTCCTCGACAGCGCCAACGACCAGAACTACTACTTCTCGGCACCACTGCCGCAGCCACGCTTCGGAGCGTGGCTGTAAAGCCGACGGCTCTGGTTTATGCTTTTTCAAGTTTCGCTATCTGTCAAGCGACTTGAACATCCTTGAGATGCACTTTTTCTTTTGCTCCATATTGGGGTGGACATACAGGTTGAGCGTGGTTGTTATGTTGGCATGACCTAACAACACGCTCACCGTTTTATAGTCGCAGTTGCTCTCTATGCAGCGCGTGGCGAAGCTGTGGCGCAGTCCGTGATACTTCAGGCGCGGCATCTCCAGACGCCTCATCAGCCGATGATAATAGTTGCGGTAGGTGCGTGGCTCGGTAGGCTTCTCCTCGTTTGTAAGCACATAGAAGTCTGTGTTTACCACCTTTTTCAGCGGCTTCACCATCGCCAGCAGTTCCTTGTTCATCGGTATCTCGCGACACGAGTTCTTCGTCTTCGGCGTGTTCACAATCAGTTCGGTATGCTTCTCTTCGCCGTCCACGATATAGATGCGCTCAATGGTGCGCCTCACCGTAATCGTGCCGTTGTCGGCGTCTACGTCAGCCCACTTCAAGCCGCAAATCTCGCCGATGCGCAGCCCCGTAGTCAGACTGATGTATATGCCAAGATTGCGGAACGTGAAGTTCTGCCTAATGAAGTTCAGAATCTTCTTGTGGTGCGCCACCGTCAGCACCTCAATCTCCTTGCCGCCCTCCGTCGTCGGATACTTTATATCCCACTCGCAATAGTTCATGCACTCGTTCTTCACGCCGAACTTCATCACCATTTTCAGCACGATAAGGATGTCCTTCACGGTCTTCACGCTCAGTCCGCCGTTCAGTTTCCTCAGCACAAACTCCTGCACTATTTTCTCACTCAGAGCCTCACACTCGCCGAACGCAGGCAGAATGTGGTTCTCCAAAACTAACACATAAGCAGCATACGTCGACTGCTTCACATAGCGTTGCTTGTCAATCTTCCAAGCCAACGCAATCTCTCTGATTGTTTTTCCTTTCATTCGATCTGTTGATTTAGGTTTACGAATACTATGTCAACCGATTGTAAAATTAAGTATTAACCCCGTTTCCGCAATGTGGTACTTTAGTTACCGCAGCGCGGTAACGATAGTTTAGCTATGCGGTAATGGTGTTACCGGTCTGCTGTAATCGCATTCTTTTTACGCTGTATCGATTATGCAATAGCGTTTTACTTGTTTAGTCGCAGCATTATGCAGGTTTGCACGTAGCCTTATGTCCTTTTGTTGTCGTGTTTTTCTGCTTTGAACGTGGCGCTCTCGCCACGACAGGCTGTAAGATAGGTTGTTGAGGCTGGCAGATAAATTGTTGAGGCTGGCAGATAGGCTGGTAGATAACCCGATTTTTGAGTCATCTGCCAGCCTTTATGTCGTTTATACACAACGTGTTATGCGGAAACTGGAAGATATGGCAGATTTTTTCACGTACAGACTTATTATGCGTATAAGTGTAAGTAGTCGGTGACTTGGTGAAATTATTAGGGAAAGATAATACTTTTGGTCCCAAATCTCAGATTTAAGGAGTTTCAGGGGGAGTGGGAGAAGAAATCTTTAGGCGAAATTGGAGATTCTTTTATTGGACTTACATACAGACCTACAGATGTCGTTTCTGAAGGTGGACTTATCGTGTTCCGTTCTTCAAATATACAGAATGGATGCATGGATTATAAGGATATTGTAAGGGTCAATAAGAATGTAAAAGAGAAACTTATTACCAAGAAAGACGATTTGCTTGTATGCGCAAGAAATGGCAGCGCACGTCTTATTGGGAAAAATGCGATATTACATGAAACAGACGCCAATCAGACATTTGGCGCATTTATGATGGTGTTCCGTTCTGACAAAAATCACTTTGTTCATCAGTTACTGAATACAAGACGATATTCTTCACAGGTTTCTGAAAATTTGGGAGCAAGAATAAATCAAATAACATCTTCTGACTTATCTTCTTTTGAGTTTTTCTTTCCAAAAGAAAATAGTGAGATGAATAAAATATCTGCACTTTTGGATTTGCTTGACGAGCGTATTGCGACTCAAAACAAAATCATAGAAAAAATGCAAACCTTAATCAAGGGAATTGCACATAAGGTGTCTAAACAAGGCAAGCCAAATATTCGTTTGTCAGAGTGCTTGTTGTGTACCTCATCTACGCTACAAGAAAGTGATGTTGCAGAGGTTGGCGCATATCCTGTTTATGGTGCAAATGGTATTGTTGGATATCTTGATACTTACAATACCACAAGTGAAGCTATCTATATTATCAAAGATGGTTCTGGCGTAGGTACGGTTTCATGTGTCAAGGGAAAATGTTCGGCAACGGGTACGCTGAACATTTTACAAACAAAGGAAGGCTTCTCACTTAGGTATCTGTACTTTATTCTGAAAGTGTTTAGTTTTGAACCATACAAAACAGGAATGGCTATTCCACACATCTATTTCAAGGACTATGGAAAAGCCAAAATCTATTGTCCATCCAACCAACTTCAATGTAAATATGCAGATTTGCTTTCTAAAATTGAGCAAAAGGCAACAGCAGAACAGAAGATATTGGATAACTTGTGTAGTCAAAAGCAATACTTGCTTTGCCAGATGTTTATATGAACATTCAAAACCATATTAGGTAACTTTAAGCAGATGCCATTTATCTGCATCACGATAGGCTTATCTGCATCATTTTTATTATAGATGATGCAGATAATTTGTTTTTGATGCAGATAATTGGGGAAATCTTAGTACTTTTGCATCTGAATTTTGAGAATATAAAAATAGTGCGTTTATGCATACATTCGACTATAAAAAGCTACCTGAAAAGTTGTTGACGCCAACCATTGTCAATCAGCTTTCCTTGCTTCATGAATTTCGAGGCAAGCAAGATTTATATATTTCTGCAAAGTCTGACACACTCTCTGCGCTGCTCGACATAGCAAAGATACAAAGTACAAAAGCTTCCAACGGCATTGAGGGTATCTTTACATCAGATGACCGCCTACAGGCACTTGTAATGGATAAAGCAGAACCTCGCAGTCGTTCCGAGGAAGAAATAGCAGGCTACAGAGAGGTTCTAACTACTATTCATGAAAGCTATGAATATATTCCGCTTCGTCCAAATAATGTGTTGCAATTGCACCGTGACCTGTATTCATATGGCGGAAAGGAGATAGGTGGCAGATTTAAGAATATAGACAATGTCATTGCTGAAGTTGATAAAGATGGTAACGAACATGTGCGATTTACTCCGACCCCCGCTTTTCAAACACCAGATGCGATAGATGTTCTTTGTCGAAGTTTCAATGAGGCTTTAGATGATGGCAAATACGATGCCTTGCTGCTAATCCCCATGTTCGTACTTGATTTCCTATGCATCCACCCATTCAACGATGGCAATGGACGTATGAGCCGTCTGCTCACCCTATTATTGCTATATCGTAGCAACTATATTGTGGGTAAGTATATAAGCATTGAGATGCTGATAGAAAAGTCTAAAGAAACTTATTATGAGGCATTGAAGCAGAGTTCAGCAGATTGGCACACAGGAGAAAATAATTATCTGCCCTTCATTAGTTATTACCTTGGTATTTTCGTAAAGGCATATCAAGAATTTCAAGACCGAGTTGAACATTTGCACGGCAAGACACTATCAAAGGCAGAGAGAATACGAGCAGTTTTCAGCAAGCGGATTGGAAAAATAACCAAAAGCGACATTGCAACTCTCTGCCCCGACATCAGCCTAACCACTATAGAGCGTACTCTAAAAGAAATGCTCGATAATGGTGAGATACAGAAAATAGGAAGCGGAAGAGGAACAGGTTACTTGATAAATTCCTAATCATGTAGCAATACATGCTCCACCAGATGTTTATATAAACATCTGGCGAAGCAAATATTGCTTCTGTATAGAGAACAAGTCCAACATTTTTTTTGCTTGGTCTAAATTTGCCGAAATACTAATAATTAGGGTTGCTATATTGTCTTGTTCTCTTTTATTAGGAAGAACTATAGGCATTTTGAGAAAAGTCTCTTCTTTTAACCGTTTGGAGCCAGTTCCTGTTGTCAGAGCTTCTGCTGGTTTGTAATATTGAGGTGATTGTAGTTGTGCCAATAGGTATACTGAATTGCACTTCATTTCATCAATGTCAAAAGATGGTATGTCTTTAGATGTAATACCATTATCCAAACTTATGGGTACAATACCAATGGCTCCATTATGAAAGTTCTGCTTTCCATAAATAAGTTGTCCTGCTCTTCTACGATAATATTGAGTAGCACCTAATTGTAGATTTTCTGCACTGCTTTTGCACACACCATTGCCATGTAATCGCACAGTTATAATATCATCGATATTAGCTTCGGCTCTTATCTGCTCACTAATCGAACATACATCACCAACAATGGCATTTTTTTCTTTACGAAGAATTGTGCTATCTACAATTCCCTTGATTAAGGTTTGCATTTTTTCTATGATTTTGTTTTGAGTGGCAATACGCTCGTCAAGAAGGGATAAGAATTTTGCTATTTTGGTTTGTTCAGAAATAATAGGTAATGCAACTTTTAGTTTTAGCAACTTGTTTACTGCTAATCCAGGTTGGGCAGATTGGTCAGAATACTGACCTAAATTCATTTTTAGGAATAGGTAATGTAGAAAATTAGTATTACTTTTTTCGTTTCCAGCAACAGCTATAGCATGTTCTGTTATATAAGTCTTACCATAGACAGAACGTACATTTCCACATAAAGCCCCTTGTCTACCAATTAGAACGTATGAACCTTCATGATTATATGAAGATGCATATCCTCTAAGTCCATTTCCACCATACACTGGATATTCACCGCATTCAAAAACGGAATCAGCTTTAATGTTTTTACCACTCTTAAATTCAGAGCAAACATCATTAATTAAGAAATATTCCCACTCCCCCTGAAACTCCGGAAATCTGAGATTTGGGACGTTGGGCTTTTTGTTTTTATTATTGATTGTTGTTGTCATTTTTAATCCTTAATTTTAGTTTGATCATCACGTCGATGTCTTACGTATCATTCTTTTGTCTCCCTTATATCAGAAAGCGTTGCTTCAATGTCTTCGATTGTAGGCAACTGGCTTTGTATGTCTTCTGACATGAGCTTTGACAGTTGATATTCAGAGATGCCAATTGGCTGATTTGTTGCTTCAAGAGCGTATTGAGCCATCACGTTATTCTTGGTTTTGCAGATAAGCAATCCAATTGTAGGGTTGTCAGTTGGCTTCTTCTTGATATGATTGACGGCACTCACATACATCCCCAATTGTCCCAAATGTTCTGCTTTGAATTTTGTCACTTTCAACTCCACAACCACATAACAGCGTAACTCTAAATGATAGAACAGCAAGTCGGGATATACAGTATCTTCCCCTACTTGTAGAGGAATTTGACTCCCGACAAAAGCAAAGCCAGTACCCAATTCTAGCAAAAAGCGTGTGACATTTTGAGTAAGTCCTTGCTCCAAATCTCGCTCTCGATATTCTCCATCAAGGGTAAGAAAATCGAAATTGTATGGGTCTTTCAGCGTTTGGGCTGCTAATTCGCTTTGAGGATCCGCCAACAACTTGTTAAAGTTATTCACTGCCTTACCCTGTCGCTCATATAGATTGGTGTCAAGGAAATTGAGTAAGACAGCACGGCTCCAACCGTTTTCTACGGTCTTGTTCAGATAGAACACAGCACGGTCAACATCCTTACATTGCGATATGATGTACAAGTGATGCCCCCAAGGAACGGAGAAGAAAACGT